>PVBE010776951.1_pt1 | contig 16796 bp, 14 predicted proteins | sample 1631181 | NCBI WGS metagenome assembly PVBE01 (sample SAMN08397723, study PRJNA350692) | Marine metagenome, whole genome shotgun sequencing project. | isolation source: water | place: Pacific Ocean | collected 2012-04 | reverse complement strand
GGCAGAACTGCAGCGCTACCAGTGTCGCCTTGAACCAACGTGTGGCGAGAAGAGACCCACCGAGAATGAGCGGTAACAACACCACCCAATGCACCCAGAGCGGAGGCGCAAAAGCCCCCTCCATCCATAAAGCCACGCCAACGGCGATGCCCCCTATGATCAAGGTGACGAAGGCCACTGCGCCGTCGCCGCTGTCCTCGGCGCTTAAATCGAGATCACAGACCGTGCACCGGTCTGTGATCTTTAACAGACCATCATAGAGTTTGCCCTTCCCACAACGGGGGCAGCGCATGGCTACCCCCGCGGAAAAAGGTGATACCGGCTTGAGCATCCGCTCATTTTACGCCCTCGTTGAGGCGTGGTTCAACAGACTCAGGCCGGGCTCGCCCACCAGTAAACGCAAGTGAACAGGAATAGCCACACCACATCCACGAAATGCCAGTACCAAGCAGCGGCTTCGAAGCCAAAGTGATGGTCTGGTTTAAAATGCCCGGCTAGCCCCCTCAGAAAACAGACAATGAGGAAGATAGTGCCGATGATTACATGGGCACCGTGAAAACCGGTGGCCATGAAGAAGGTGGATGGATAGATACCCTCGGTAAAGGAGAAAGTGGCCTCACCATATTCATGAGCCTGAAGGCTAGTAAAGGTGATACCTAAGATGATTGTGAGTGCCAAGCCAAGCAGGAAGCGCTGGCGGTTGTCCTCGCGCAGGGCGTGGTGAGCCCAGGTCACGGTAACGCCGGAACTGAGCAGGATGATAGTGTTGAGGAATGGCACACCCCAAGGATCAAAGAGCTTCCCTTCCATGGCCACAGGCGGCCACACCCCGCCCAGGACCTCTTGCCGGGCCACCAGCTCGGGGCTGGCAGCACCCGGAAAGAGAGCAGCGTCGAAGAAGGCCCAGAACCAGGCGACGAAGAACATCACTTCCGAGGCAATAAACAGGGCCATGCCGTAACGTAGGCCTATCTGGACAACGGGGGTGTGATGGCCTTCCACCTCCCCTTCACGGATGACGTCGCGCCACCAAGCGGCCGCCGTCAGCGTCAGCATAGCGGCACCAAGATAGAAAAGGGAATTGCCCTCGTCATGCATAAAACTGATGAAGCCAAATGCTGCAACAAGCGACGAAACACCGGCAGCAAAAGGCCACGGGCTGGGATCGACCAGGTGATATGAATGTTTTGCAGAGCTCATTCTTCTTACTCTCTGTTGCTTCTAATAATAAAAAAATAACGTCTCTTACCCCACACAGGCATCAGCTCTCCGGGGCAAACTTGTCGGGGGCTGGAAGCCCACCGGACAACGCCGCCATCCATCCTACAGGGTCTTCGTATGAATTCTTCCACAGGGCGGCGTTTTTCTCTTCCTCACTCTCTGCGCGGAGGAAGGTGTAGGAAAGGGTGATGGTTTTGATCTCACCCATGTTGATATCGTTCATAATCGTCGGATCTACAAAAAAACTCACCGGCATGTCCATCTCCTGGCCCGGGGCCAGGATCTGTTCAGTAAAACAGAAACAGTCGATCTTGTTAAAATACTTGCCCACCTTAAGCGGCGTCACGTTGAATACCGCAGTACCGGTGATAGACGTGTCAGAAAGATTACGCGCAGTAAAGAAAGCCAATCCCGATTCCCCCACCTTAACCTCCACCAGGGGCTGCGCTGGGGCAAAATGCCATGGTAGGGTTGGAGAAACGTTGGAATCAAAACGTACCGTTATTATCCGTTCCACCTCCACGCCCGGCACGGAGGCAGCCTGTTGTGTGGTGCCGCCATAACCAGTGACCTGGCAGAAAATGCGATAGAGGGGTACCGAAGCGTAAGCAAGCCCCGCCATGCCGAAGACAACTGCCGTAAGGACCCCTAAACATTTGTGGTTGCGGCGACGCAATTCCCACCTGTGCGCGGACGTGGTCATGGCCTATTACCCCCCCATACGCACTATAGTGATGAGATAAAACAACACTACAAGGGAGAGAAGCACCCCACCCAGGGTCAGGTTGCGGTTACGCTGGTGCTTTTGCGAGACGTCCATGACAGTCTACACTTTAGGGATTTCTTCATAAGTATGGAAAGGCGGTGGCGAGCTGAGCTTCCATTCCAGGGTGTTTGCCCCCTCTCCCCATGGATTCTCCGCCACTTTCTCACCCGAGGTAAACGTCTTCCAGATGATGTAGAGGAAGAGAAGCGCGCCCGCGGCCGAGATATAACCTCCGTAACTGGCAATCAGATTCCAGCCAGCGAAGGCGTCCGGATAGTCGGGAATACGCCGAGGCATCCCGGCAAGGCCCAAGAAATGCATGGGGAAGAAAGTCAACAGTACGCCAACGAACATAATCCAAAACTGGAGCTTGCCCAAGTTCTCCGGATACTGGTGTCCGGACATCTTGCCTATCCAGTAGTAAAAGCCCGCAAACATTGCGAACAAGGCGCCCATAGACATAGTGAAGTGGAAGTGTCCTACTACGTAGTAGGTGTCATGCAGCGCAATGTCCACACCCGCATTGGACAGAACCACACCGGTGACACCACCAAGCGTAAATAGGAAAATCATACCCAGGGAGAACAACATGGGTGTGGGGAAAGTCAGCGAGCCACCCCACATGGTAGCTATCCAACTGAAGATCTTGATACCCGTGGGAACCGCGATCACCATGGTGGCGGCAACAAAATAGGCCCGCGTATCCACGTCCAAACCTACAGTATACATGTGGTGAGCCCAGACGATGAAACCGACGAAGCCAATGGCCACCATGGCGTAAACCATACCGAGGTAGCCAAAGATGGGTTTCTTAGAGAAGGTGGGGATCACCTGGCTGATAATGCCAAAACCCGGGATGATCAGGATGTAGACCTCGGGATGGCCGAAGAACCAAAACAGGTGCTGCCATAGGATGGGATCGCCACCGCCTTCGGGTGCGTAAAAAGTAGTGCCGAAGTTGCGGTCAGTAAGCAGCATGGTAATGCCACCCGCCAGAACCGGCAATGAGAGCAGCAGCAGGAAAGCTGTCACCAAAACCGCCCAGACAAAGAGTGGCATCTTGTGCAGAGTCATACCCGGCGCACGCATGTTGAAAATGGTGGCGATGAAGTTGATGGCGCCCAGAATAGACGAGGCGCCCGCAAGATGCAGAGATAGGATTGCTAGGTCGACCGCTTTGCCAGGGTGGGCGGAGGTGCTAAGGGGTGCATAAACAGTCCACCCCGTCCCAGCACCGCCATCGGTAAATGCTGATGCTACCAGTAATATGAGTGACGGCGGTAGCAGCCAGAAGCTGACATTGTTCATGCGCGGGAAAGCCATATCCGGTGCCCCAATCATCAGCGGGACCATCCAGTTACCAAAACCGCCCATCATGGCCGGCATTACCATGAAGAACACCATAATGAGACCGTGGGCCGTCATCACAACATTGTAGAATTGGTAGTTTTCGCCGAAGAACTGCATACCGGGCTCGGCCAGCTCCATGCGCAACAGCAGGGAGAAGACCGCACCTACAATGCCGCCGATCACGGCGAGAACAAGGTACATCGTGCCGATGTCCTTGTGGTTGGTGGAATACAGCCAGCGTTTGATGCCAGTGGGGGTATCGTGATTACTCATGATTTACAACTCTCGCTTTGGCTTATTGCCGAACTTGGTTCTGCGCAATGTTCTGGGTAACACGGACGAGTTTATCGCCTTGGTCATTGCGCGCAAATTCTTCCCTCGCCCCTGTGACCCAAGCGCCAAAGGCCTCTTTCGAGACCGCCTTGATGGCGATAGGCATGAAACCGTGACCGGGACCGCAGAGCTCCGAGCACTGGCCGTAATACCAGCCTTCCTCGTTGATCCTGAGCCAGGTCTCGTTGAGACGACCTGGAACGGTGTCGGTCTTAACTCCTAGCGAAGGTACGGCCCAGCTGTGAATAACTCCGGTAACGGGCGCAGCTAGAAGTACGCGCACGGTGGTATCCACCGGCAGTACGACGGGGTTGTCCACACCCAAAAGGCGGGGATGTTCACCCAATTCGCCTTCATCGAGTATCATACTGTCGAAGGTAAAGCCGCCGTTATCTGGATATTCGTAGGTCCAGTACCATTGCTCGCCGGTGACCTTGACGGTCATCTCAGCGTCCGCCGCACGATCCTCAAAATAGAGCAGCTTGAAGGAGGGGATAGCGATGGTCATAAGGATAAGAACGGGAATCACTGTCCATAATACTTCAAGCAGCGTGTTGTGGGTTGTCTTCGAGGGCACCGGATTGTTTGATGCCTTGAAGCGCATGATCACGTAGAGCAGCAGCAAGGTAACGAAAGTCGCAATGCTAATGATGATGACCAAAAGTAAATTATGGAAATCAGCAATGCCTTCCATCACCGGAGAGGCTGCGCCCTGCAGATTTAACTGCCACTCCAGCGGCCGGCCAGTATGTTCTGCCAGGGCGGAGAAAGTACTTATTCCGGTAAAAAAAACAGCCGCGAAAGCGGCACGTAAAGCATTTAGAAACATTTTATCTTTGTCCCCTTTTTTCGGCGAACGCCCGCAACTCTGCGCCATTGGACAGTAACATTTCTGTGACATTTTCAAGTGTCAGTTTTTGTATAAAATATCCATGATCTCTTATCAACACATCAATTTTTGAGTCATAATAATTATAGGTTATAGATAATTTGATTATTCATGGTCTCTATTCCCGAACATTCTCCTGATGAGAAAGCGGTTCAACAAAGCTCCCTCCAGTTTGGAGATAGTGTTTATCAGGGCGCGTGAAAACTCAATTCTTGAGAACGAACTTTGTTAAAGACCGGAGGCTGCCGAACTAGGAAGATACTCCGCTGACGCCATCCATGTGCCCAGTGCTGGGTCAGCCAGCATGGCCATAAACAGCAGGAATAGATAGAGGATGGAATAGCCGAACATAGCCTTGGCGGCGGCATCCGCCGTCGTAGCCCAGAGGCGTACCGCCAGACCCAGAAAAATCCCTCCCAGAACCAGCGCGGCCAATGCATAGGCCGGCCCCATCACACCAAGCCAGAAAGGGGTCAGGCTCAAGGGGACAAGAAGAGCCGTGTATAGGAGGATCAATTTACGGGTTTTGCGCGCACCCGCCACCACCGGCATCATGGGTACGCCAACACTAGCGTAATCGCCGCAGCGGTAGAGCGAGAGCGCCCAGAAATGTGGCGGCGTCCACATGAAGATGATAACAAACAGAGAAAGCGAAGCCAGAGACACGTCGCCGCTCACTGCCGCCCAGCCAATCATGGGAGGAAACGCCCCCGAGGCGCCGCCGATGACGATGTTCTGTGGTGTACGGCGTTTCAGCCAGATGGTATAGACGAAGACGTAGAAACAGATGGTCAGCGCTAGCAACGCGGAGGCCACATAGTTGATCGCCAGCCCCATCACAGTCACCGCTGCCACTGACAGCACCACCCCGAAGCCCAAGGCGTCCGCCGGGTCCACGTAGCCCGCTGGCAGGGGCCGGTGGCAAGTGCGACTCATGCCAGCGTCAATGTCGCGATCGTACCACATGTTGATGGCGCCAGAAGCTCCCGCTGCCACGGCGATACAAATGATGGCCACCGCCGCCAGCAGAGGATGGAGATGGCCAGGCGCCAGCATCATGCCAGTAAATCCTGTAAACACCACTAATGACACCACCCGCGGCTTCAACAGGGCGATGAAGTCTACCACCCGGGGGCCGTCGGCCAAAAAAAGCGACGGCACAGCCCCCGGTGCGGCATGCGCTAAATCGATGGAACTATGGGACATCTATGGCCTCACTCGACCGTTTACCTGATCTGTGAATGCTATGACCCCGCCCCGAAAAATATTTCTCGTGTAGGGAAGGTGTAGTTCGCTTGGTACACCATGAGGGCCACAAACACCAACACTAACACCGGCGCTTGGACATACGAGCTGGCATCTTTATCGCCGAGTCGTGGAGTATGAAGGGGTTCAGGACAAAGTGAACCGTTAAGGGCTACGCTCTAAGAAACGCTTCGCAAAGACATTGCACCTTAAAGCGTAACTAAAAAATTTTACTGTGAATCAAGGTTGCGCCTCCCATCTTGAAGAAGGGCGCGGAACACGCTACCCATCATCAAATACATTTTCCTTACCCCGCCGTTCACTTACATAAAGGAAAAAGATGAGTGATCTCGCCACCACCGACGCGCTGTTCTTCGAACGCACGGGCCTTAACCGGGAGCGCACCGAATCCCAAGTCAACGACGCGCTAGCCGGTTGCGACGACGGCGAGCTGTTCCTTGAATACTGTCAGTCGGAAAGCCTCAATTTCGATGACGGACGTCTGAAAACCGCCAGTTTCGACACTTCCCAGGGTTTTGGCCTGCGCTGCGTGGCAGGCGAGACTACCGGCTATGCCCATGCCAGCGAGCTCAGCGAGGTGGCATTGAGGCGGGCCGCCGAAACGGTGAAATCGGTGCGCACGGGAAGACAGGCTGCCACAACTGCCGCGCCCCAGCCCACCAATCGCCATCTCTATGATGACGCCAACCCGTTGGGTGAGAGAGAATTCACCGACAAGGTAAACCTTCTTTCCGAAATGGACGCCTATGCGCGGAGCCGTGACCCCCGGGTGCGCCAGGTCTCCGCCTCGCTTTCCGGCCAGTGGCAAGCGATGCAGATCATCCGCCCCGGCGGCCAGCGGGTCTGTAACGTGCGCCCGCTGGTGCGGCTCAACGTTACGGTCACGGCTGCCAAGGGCGAGCGCATGGAACAGGGGACGTTTGGCAGCGGCGGCCGCGCCGGTTACGGCCAGTGGCTGAAGCCGGAGACTTGGAAGGCCTCCGTTGACGAAGCCCTGCGCCAGGCCCTTGTGAATTTGGAATCGGTGGCTACTCCGGCGGGTGAGATGACTGTGGTCGTGGGGCCGGGCTGGCCGGGAATCCTGCTTCACGAGGCCGTGGGCCACGGACTGGAAGGCGATTTCAACCGCAAGAACACATCCGCTTTTTCCGGGTTGATCGGCGAGCGGGTGGCAGAGAAGGGCGTAACCGTGGTTGATGATGGTACCCTTGAAAATTTGCGCGGGTCGCTCACCATTGACGACGAGGGCACCCCGGCAGACCGCACGGTACTGATCGAGGACGGCATCCTCAAGAGCTATATGTTCGACCGCATGAACGCCCGTCTGATGGGAGCCAAGCCCACCGGCAACGGCCGACGCCAGTCCTACGCCCATGCGCCGATGCCGCGCATGACCAACACCTATATGCTGGGCGGCAGCCACCAGCACGACGAGATCATCGCCACAGTGAAGAAGGGCGTGTACGCCGTCAGCTTCGGCGGTGGCCAGGTGGACATCACCTCGGGCAAGTTCGTGTTCAACGCCTCGGAGGCTTATCTGATCGAGGACGGCAAGGTAGGGGCACCGGTCAAGGGGGCAACCTTGATCGGCAACGGCCCCGACGTGCTGACACGGGTTTCCATGATCGGCAACGACATGGCGCTGGACCCCGGCATCGGCACTTGCGGTAAGGAGGGCCAGCACGTACCCGTAGGCGTGGGTCAGCCCACACTGAAAATTGATGGCCTAACCGTTGGCGGTACGGAAAGTTAGAATCTGGGAAAAAATATCGTCCCCTGACAGGCGGAAGTTTTAATCCTTCTCGTGGATGCGGTCGAATTCATCTTTTTCGAATTCGATGAAGCCGTCTATCATGCGCCGGAACGCGGCCTCGGCGATGCCGGGCACCAGTCCAGCCTGTTCGGCCTTCGCCCGCATACGGGTGATGATGTCCTCGATCCTGGCGCGGTCCGCCACGCCTTCGCGCGAGGGCTTGAAGCGCGCCGCCTCGCTCACATAGAAGCTGCGCTCAGCCATAAGTCGAAGGATTTCGCCGTCGAGGCGGTCGATATTGGCGCGCACCTCGTCGAGGTTGCGGCAGGGGACGGGAGGTGTGGGTTTTTCTGGCGGTGTTGTCATGATCAATACGCGTTCTCGGTAAACAGTGGTTCGATGCGTCCGTCCCAGCTGGAGGTGAAGGCGTCGAGCCATTCTTCTGCAGGTGTGCGTCCAGATGCAACTGTTTCCAGCAATGGCTCGAGATATTGGGTCTCGTCCCGGCCCTTGCCGTCGAGTATGGCGCGGCTGGCGAGCCCGGCATAGGCGATCTCCAGAACTTCTTCGGCCAGCGCCAGCAGGGCACGGTTACCCATCTGTGTGGCCAGCCCGTCGCGGGGCACCTCGGCGCGCAGTTGGGCGTGATCTTGCGCTGTCCAGTCCTTGATCAGGTCATAGGCGGCGTCCATGGCCGTGCGGTCGTAGAGAAGTCCGACCCAGAGAGCGGAAAAGGCGCAGAGCCGCCCCCAGGGGCCGCCATCAGCGCCGCGCATTTCGAGGAAGTGCTTCAGCCGCACCTCGGGGAAAACGGTGGTGAGGTGGTCCTCCCAGTCGCTCATATAGGGCTTTTCGCCGGGCAGCGCCGGCAATTCACCTACAAGGAAATCACGGAAGGACTGGCCGGCGGCGTCAATATAGTTTCCGTCGCGGCGCACGAAATACATGGGCACGTCGAGCATATAGTCCACATAGCGCTCGAAGCCGAAGCCATCCTCGAAAACGAAGGGCAGAATGCCGCAGCGGTCGGGATCGGTGTCGGTCCAGACTTGGCTGCGATAGCTGAGATAGCCGTTGGGCTGGCCCCCGGTGAAGGGCGAGTTGGCGAACAGGGCCGTGGCCACTGGCTGCAGGGCCAGGCCGACGCGGAATTTGCGAGTCATGCAGGTCTCGGAGGCGAAGTCGAGATTGACCTGTACGGTGCAGGTGCGCAGCATCATGTCGAGGCCGTGATCGCCCTTAGTGGGCATGTAGCGGCGCATGATGTCATAGCGCGCTTTAGGCATCCACGGCATGTCCTGACGCGTCCATTTGGGTAGGAAGCCCATACCCATCATGGCAATACCCAGTTCTTCACCAATCTCCTTAGCTTCGCTTAGGTGGGTGTGAACCTCATGGCAAGTCTGATGCAGATTCTCCAGTGGCGCACCGGAAAGCTCAATCTGGCCGCCTGGCTCCAAGGTTATAGAACTACCGTCTTGAACCAACGCGATGGTCTTACCGCCCTCGGCTACCGGCTGCCAGCCAAAACGGCGGAAACCCTCGAGCAAGGCGGCTATACCCTTTTCTCCTTCATAGGGAAGCGGCCGCAGGGTCTCCAAATCAAAGGCGAATTTCTCGTGCTCTGTACCGATGCGCCAGTCAGCGCGTGGCTTGCATCCGGTTTCCATATAGGTGACGAGTTGATCCCTGTGTCCTAAGGGGGACGTAGCAGAGGAAGAGGTCATAACAGACGGCACATAAAAATACCAAGAACTAGATGGGAAATCAGTCGTTGGCGGGGTACGACTCAAACCGGCATCTTTCGTGCCAATCACCAAGAATGGCCTGCCAGCAAGCAAGAGCCGCTAGGGCCGCCGTGTCTGCACGCAACACACGAGGACCCAGTCCCAACGCCGTAGCAAAGGGTAGTTTGTAGAGGGCGTCAAGCTCCGTGGGAGAAAAACCGCCCTCAGGCCCCGTAAGCAACGCCCATTGCCCGCCCCCTTGTTCCAGAGATTCGATTTCACGGAAATCTGCGAGCACCTCGGCAATTGGAGGGCCTTCGCCACTTTCGTCACAGAAAAGCAGCCGCCGTCTAGACGGCCAATCATTCAGCACGGACTTAAGTTTCTCCGGCGCGCGTACCAATGGCACGTTCAGGCGCTCCGTTTGCTGCGCCGCCGATACGCAGCGGGAACGCAAATGGGCCACGTTGACCCGCCGCACCACCGTATGCCGCGTCACTACTGGCCGCAGTTCTGCAACCCCCAGTTCGGTAGCTTTTTCCACCAGGAAATCAAGCCGCGCCCGTTTCAGTGCCGCAAAGACCAACCACATGTCGGGAGGATCGGCCTGAGGGCGCAGCCGTTCCACAGCCTCTAGCGTTATTTTAGCACCCGTTTCAGGCATTAGTCGCGCCAGCCATTCTCCGTCACGGCCATTGAACAGAATAACCGCCCCGCCTGCGTCAAGACGCAGCACATGGCACAGATAATGTGACTGGTCTCCGTCCGCTGTCGCTACTACGCCGGGGCCGAGATCGGCCTCTACATAAAGACGGGCTCGGGGCTTAGGCGGAGCCGCGCCTTGGTCATTCTTTCGGGCCATTGATTTCGACTTTCTGTTTTTTTACGTCACTGTTCTTGGTGTTCTGGCAACTCCCGCTTGCCCCTTCTCTTTCTAGGCTCCAAGATTACTCCAACAACCCCTCGTAGGGACAGCAGATCACATGACAAAAAAAAACTATCTGGGGGGCGATATCAAGGCAGACGACTGGATCGACCGGCACGCGCCTGGTCCTGCCCGCCCCTATCTGCGGTTGGCGCGACTCGACCGACCCATCGGCATCTGGCTACTACTGCTGCCGTGCTGGTGGGGGCTGGCCCTAGCCGGAGGTGGTGTGGTGGAGATACAGCTATTCGCTCTGTTTGCCCTCGGCGCCGTCATTATGCGCGCCGCCGGATGCACTATCAATGACATGGCTGACCGTGAATTCGACGCCAAGGTAGCGCGCACCTCTACGCGGCCTCTGGCCTCAGGCGTGGTAAGTCTGTCCCGGGCCGGGTTATTCCTGGCCCTGCTGTTGCTAGCCGGGCTGGCGGTACTGCTTTCCTTCAATAGGACGACTTTCTTACTCGCCCTGATGGCCATACCATTGGTGATCTTCTACCCTTTTATGAAACGCATTACCTGGTGGCCTCAGGCCTTTCTCGGCCTCACTTTCAACTGGGGAGTGCTGCTGGGCTGGACGGCGCTGCGCGGCGGGTTGGAACCGGTAGTAGTTACCCTTTACGGCGGCGCGGTGTTGTGGACACTAGGTTATGACACCATCTACGCCCACCAGGACAAGCACGACGACACCCTTACTGGAGTGAAGTCCACAGCACTGAGGCTAGGTGAAAATACGAGATCCTGGCTATTTGTCTTCTATGGTGGCGCGGTGGCCTCCATAGCCCTGGCGGGATGGATGGCCGGATTGGCCCCACTTTTCTACCTAGCACTGGCAGCGGCGGCAGCCCATCTTTGCTGGCAGACGGCACAGTTAGATATCAATGATGCGGCCAACTGTCTCGCCACCTTCAAGTCCAATATGTGGACAGGGCTTCTGGTGCTGGCCGCCCTGTTTATGGGCCAGACCGCCTGAAGGCAGATACTGGAATGCGGTGCGACCGTAATAAGCGATGGTCACCGCTGAATTACCAAGCCTCAATTGGAGAGATGCGTCTTGCCCCTTGACGCACCCGCACCACAGATCGTCCTATGGCCTCGAAGGGAGCAGCAAAATTTATGCCCTGTATAAGCCTGCGTGATTTCATGGAGCGCCTAGAGTGCGAGGGGGAGCTTGTCCGCGTCACCGTGCCGGTCTGCCCCTATCTCGAAATGACCGAGATTCAGACCCGCCTTCTCGCCGAGAACGGCCCAGCGGTACTGTTCGAAAACACGGTGGACAGAGATGGCCACGCCTATGGCATGCCAGTACTGGCCAATCTGTTCGGCACTGTGGAACGAGTGGCTAAGGGCATGGACCGCACTCGTGGAGACCTGCGCGGACTGGGCGAAACCCTGGCCTTCCTGCGTCAGCCAGAACCACCTGGTGGATGGCGCGAAGCGGTGGCTATGATGCCTATGCTGAAAACACTGCGTACTGTTTTGCCCAAGACCGTGCGCAAGGCACCGGTCCACGAAGTGGTGCTGGAGGGCGATGAGGTGGACCTTTCGCACCTGCCCATCCAGACCTGTTGGACCGGCGAACCGGCACCACTAATTACCTGGCCGCTGGTGGTCACAATGGGCCCCGAACCCGAAAACGATCCCTGCGACAGCCCCAATCTCGGTGTCTATCGCATGCAGGTAACTGGTCGTAACACTACGCTCATGCGCTGGCTGGCCCATCGTGGTGGCGCGCTCCATCATGCCCGCTGGGCGGCCTTGCGTGACGACCCCATGCCCGCCGCCGCCGTTATCGGTGCCGACCCCGGCACTATCATCGCCGCCGTAACGCCGGTTCCCGACACTGTTTCCGAATACCAGTTTGCAGGGCTGTTGCGTGGACGCAAGGTAGAGTTGACTGACTGCCGCACCGTGCCCCTGCAGGTACCGGCCAACGCCGAGATAGTGATCGAAGGCCATGTTTCACTAACCAAGACCGGCGAGGAAGGCCCCTATGGTGACCACACCGGATTCTACAACGCGGTGGAGCAGTTCCCCGTCTTTACCGTATCCGCTGTCACCATGCGGCGCGACCCCATCTACCTTTCCACCTTCACCGGCCGCGCGCCCGACGAACCTAGCATTCTCGGCGAAGCTCTCAACGAAGTCTTTATCCCGTTGTTGCAGCAGCAATTCCCTGAAATCGTGGATTTCTGGCTGCCTCCTGAGGGCTGTTCCTACCGCATCGCCGTGGTCTCCATCCGAAAGGCCTATGCTGGCCACGCCAGGCGCATCATGATGGCGGTGTGGTCTTACCTGCGGCAGTTCATGTACACCAAGTTCGTGATCGTAGTGGATGCCCATATCAATGCCCGCGACTGGAAGGATGTGATGTGGGCGATCTCCACCCAGATGGACCCGAAGCGCGATATCACGGTGGTAGAAAACACCGCCATTGATTATCTCGACTTCGCCTCGCCTGTGAGCGGACTGGGCTCGAAGATCGGCCTCGACGCCACCACGAAGATTGGGCCAGAGACCAACCGCCAATGGGGCACCCCCATTCGCATGGATGACGAAGTGGTGGAACTGGTGAATCTGCAATGGAGCCAGTATGGCCTACCCGGTTCAGGCAAGCCAATTTGGAAGTGAGGCGTGCGTGTGCTCATCCCTCCCTATATATATATATGTCTGGACGACCTGACCCACAGTCTTCACGGACCCCCATGGCACAACCCACCGCCAGGACCTCCATGGAAAAATACGCCGATCTGGATCTTCTAGCTGATTTGGTGAAAAAAGCCAAAAATGCCGGTGCCAATGCCGCCGACGCCGTTATGTTCACGAGCGAAACCCTTTCCGCTTCACAGCGTATGGGAATCCCAGAAAAAGTGTCGCGTTCCGAAAACACCGGTATCGGATTACGCGTGATCAGCGATAAGCGTCAGGCTGTGGTGTCGGCTACTGATTTATCTCCGGAGGCCCTTGACGGGCTAGTAGTGCGGGCCATAGCCATGGCAAAGACGGTGCCAGAAGATCCCTATTGCGGCCTTGCCGATCCCGAACAACTGACTACCCATATTCCTGACCTCGACCTTGCCGACCCCGTGGCACCGGATGCTGATGCTCTAGTGGAACGGGCAAAAACCCTGGAAGAGGCGGCACTCGCCGTGCCTGGCATCACCAATTCGGAAGGCGCCGAGGCTGGATGGACACGCTCCCAGGTGTCCATGGCGGCGAGTAACGGATTTACTGGCGGCTACGCTACTACCCGCCACACTGTAATCGTGGAGACACTGGCTGGGAAAGGTCTCAACATGGAGCGTGATTACGAACACCAGTCATGCGTCTATGGCAGCGACCTCGATAACATGGAGGCGCTGGGCCGCAGCGCCGGGGAGCGAACGGTGCGTCGCCTGGGCCCGCGCAAGATAGCTACCGCCAGAATTTCCGTCGTCTTCGACCCTCGCGTCGCTAACAGTCTTGTCCGCCACCTTGCCATGGCTGCTAATGGCATTTCCATCGCCAGAGGCATCAGCTTCCTCAAAAAAAAGATGGGAAAACGGATCCTACCCAAGGATATCACCATCACCGACGACCCTCACCGCCCGCGCGGCGCACTCTCATGCCCCTTCGACGGCGAGGGGCTGAGCAGTGAAAAACGCGCCATAGTTGGGAAAGGGGTGCTGAAAAGCTGGTTCCTCGATCTCTCCTCGGCACGCCAGCTCGGCCTGGCGCCTACCGGACACGCCTCCCGCAATACCTCTGCCCCCCCCAGCCCCACCGCCAACAACCTTTACATGGAGGCGGGGAAGGCAAGCCCGGACGAACTTATGAGTGACATCACCACGGGACTTTATGTGACCGAGATGATGGGATCGGGGCTCAATCTCGTAACCGGTGATTACAGCCGTGGCGCAGGGGGAATCCTGATCGAGAGCGGAGAGTTAACCGACCCTGTCAGCGAGATCACTATTGCCGGCAACATCAAGGACATGTTTCTTAGCCTGGGCGCCGCCGACAACCTAGAATTCCGCCATGGTTTCGATGCCCCGACGGTCCGCGTGGACGGCATGACCGTGGCCGGGAGTTGAAAGACAGTATAATGAGTGGAGATCATAATCTTTTGGTCGCTGCGGTACGTGAGGCCGGGGAACTGGCCTCCAGTCATTTTGGCAAGAGCCACTCGAGCTGGATGAAAAAGCCTGGCCAGCCTGTGAGTGAAGTGGACCTTGCCGTAGACGACCTGCTGCGCCAGCGGCTCTGCGCTGAGCGTCCAGATTATGGGTGGCTATCAGAGGAAAGCGCCGAATCACCGGACCGCATGGACAGGGAATGGCTGTGGGTGGTGGACCCTATTGACGGCACCCGCGCTTTTCTCGACGCGCGGCCAGAATACTCCATCTCGGTGGCCCTTCTCCACTTCAACCGGCCGGTAACCGCCGCCGTTTTTAACCCGGAAACGGACGAATTTTTCGAGGCAGTTGCCGATGGTGGCGCTAAATGTAACGGCGCACCTATTGCCGTTAGCGGCAAGGACGATCTGGATAATGCCCGTATCTTGGTCAGCCGCAGTGAATTCAAAACCCTGGCCGGAGACAAGATATTGGCCCCCTGCGAGGTGAGCTCTATAAGTTCCATCGCCTACAAACTGGCCTTGGTGGGGTCGGGCGCCACCGACGCCATGGTGACTTTAACAATCAAGAGCGACTGGGACATCGTTGCCGCCCACCTTATTGTTGCCGAGGCCGGGGGAATTATAACCCAGATCGACGGCAAGACCCTAGTTTATAACCGCCCTTACCCACGCCACACCAACGTGCTGGCCGCCGGACCGACCCTGCACGCCGTCCTGGCTGCGGCGTTGAGAGATTCATAATGTCCGGTGGGGAAACCAGCGTTTCGTACGTGATCACCGTCTATAACAAAGCGCCCTACCTTCCTGGCGTCGTCAATTCATTAGCTCTCCAGGAGGGCGTTTTCGAGCGCGAGTTCATTTTCATCGACGACGGCAGCAGCGACAATTCCGTAGAGGTGCTCCACAAAGAAACCAAGGGATGGGAGAATGTCCGTATCTTCAGCCAAGAGAACATCGGCCCAGCCTTAGCCACCAATACGGGGGTGGCGGCGGCAAGCGGTGAAATGATCAAGCCAGTGGACGGCGATGACATGCTGGCCCCTTATGCTACACGCATCCTTATAAAGACTCTGGAACGGGAACAAGCGGTGCTAGCCTTCGGCTGGCTCGGTTATTACGATTCTCCGGAGAAGATCGTCTTTCCTCCAACACCCGATGTTTCATCGAATCCGAAACTACTCCAGGTTTTCGCCGATCCTTTGATGGCAGTGATTAACCAAGGTTTTGCTGGGGTCAGCCATATGCTGTTCCGCCGTGACGCCTTCCGCAAGGCCGGGGGCTGTGACTCAGGGCTATTCGCTCAAGACCACTCCCTATTTCTGCGCCTAGCCATGCGGGGCGGGATTGCCAAACTCGAGCATCTCTTGTGCCTGGGCCCGGCCGAAGACCCCCACCGAATCATGGTAAATAAGGCCCAGGTTATGCACGATTCTACCCTGGCCCTAGCGCGGCTGTTGCAGCAGAACCCGGACTTACCGCGGCGCTATCACCGCGCCATCACCCGCACCATCGCTGACCGAGCCAATAAATGGGCACGACGTGAACTAAGGCGAGTTTCTCGGCTAGACCCCTGTTTCTTAACAAACGCCCTTGCCAAGCTGCCGGGGGTGTGTCTGTCCCCGGCGCGCCTTGCTAAGCATTGCAAAGTCTTTCTCGAAGATGCGGAAGTGCGGCTAGCGGAAGATTAGTCGTTGTCTTCAGAGTAGCAGAGCGAACGGGTGATGGTTTGCCCCGATGGCGTGGCGAGATCAAAAGTGTCGTATTTGGTCATAGCCGTAAGGTGGAGGATGCCAAGCGGCTCAAAGGGGGATGCCGGTTCGAGCAGGGTGGTCCCGTCCTCCGAAGCGAAAGGCAGGGCGCGGTGACAGATCCAGTTGCAGCGCGCAGGCAGATAGGACGCCGTCAGACCGCGGGTGTAAAAGGCCACGTTGAGCGCTGTCTGCTCGGCCCAGAAATAGACTGTTTTTGCTAAGCAGTTGCCGAAAATCTCCGACCACACCTCCCAGTGGGGAGCATCTACAGTGGCCGCGAAGGCACCACAGTTGATAATGGGCGTGGAGGCCAGCTTCTTGGCCATTTTGCGGCCGAAGCCGGTCTTGTAGCAGGAATACTGGAAATCGTAGAAGCCTTCCTGATCGTAGGAGCGGTCAATCTCAGGGGTGACGGCAAAACTGTCCCGCGCCGCGCCCTCGAGATAGAGTTCCACTGCGCCCCAGTCCTGGACCCAAGTATCGCAGTCGAGCCACAAATAGACATCGTGGCCGGGGAAGTGCTTAGGCAGGTTTGGCCGTGCCGTCATCGCCTTGAACCAGTTTTCTTCCGCTTTTGCCATCTTGTAGTCCCAGCCGGGATCGCGCACTTGCGCGCCGTGGGCCTCGAGCCAGGCGATGTTTTCCGAGGAAAGGTCGAGATCGAGCACGCCGATGGGCGCCTCGCGTCCGGCGTCATG
>PVBE012987595.1_pt1 | contig 16798 bp, 13 predicted proteins | sample 1631181 | NCBI WGS metagenome assembly PVBE01 (sample SAMN08397723, study PRJNA350692) | Marine metagenome, whole genome shotgun sequencing project. | isolation source: water | place: Pacific Ocean | collected 2012-04 | reverse complement strand
GTGAGATAATAATATTTTAGTGATATATTTGTAGGGGCGGAGCATTTTAATGTTTCGCCCCTACTATTTACCTATTATACGATGACAGCAGATAACTTCAAACATTCGATACTTCAGGGAATTCCTGATATTTTACCTCCTCCAAAGAAATATGATAATACAATAAATCACGCACCAAAACGAAAAGACATTCTATCAAAAAAGGAGAAACTGCTTGCTTTAAAAAATGCATTAAGGTACTTTGATAAAAAATTCCATAAGGAACTTGCACCAGAATTTCTTGAAGAATTGAAAAAATATGGTAGAATCTACATGTACAGATTCAGACCGAATTATGAAATATCCGCCAGAAGCATAAACGACTTCCCCCATAAATCCAAACAAGCTGCCTCAATTATGCTCATGCTGAGTAATAATCTGGATAAATCTGTCGCCCAACATCCACATGAGTTAATAACTTATGGTGGAAATGGTTCTGTGTTTCAGAATTGGGCACAATTATCTTATTTGCATGAAATATCTTGCTGAGATGTCAGATGACCAAACTCTTGTACTTTATTCAGGTCACCCACATGGATTATTTCCATCTCATGAGGATGCTCCCAGGCTTGTTGTTACAAATGGTATGGTAATTCCAAATTATTCCAGCCAGGATAACTGGGAAAAGTTTAATGCACTGGGGGTATCCCAATACGGACAAATGACAGCAGGCTCTTTTATGTATATTGGACCACAGGGAATAGTTCATGGAACAACTATCACCATACTTAATGCCGGACGAAAGATGGCCGGGAACAGAATCACTGACCTTAGAGGAAAATTATTTATTACATCTGGTCTGGGAGGAATGTCAGGCGCTCAACCAAAAGCTGGTGTTATTGCAGGTTCAGTTTGTGTGGTTGCAGAAATTAATGAGAAAGCTGTTAACACCAGGTTTTCACAAGGCTGGATTGACGAAGTTTATACTGATCTAAATAAATTAACATATAGAATCAAGGAAGCTGTTAAAAATAAAGAAGCTGTATCACTGGGTTACAAAGGTAACATTGTTGATCTATGGGAAAAACTTGTAGAGAGAAACATACATGTTGATATGGGATCTGACCAAACTTCCCTACATAATCCATGGTCGGGTGGATATTACCCAGCTGGAATGAGTTTTGAAGAATCAAACAAAATGATGTCTACTGATCCATAAGGATTTAAAAATAAGGTCAGAAACAGTCTTAAGAGGCAAGTAAGGGCTATAAATATAATGGCTAAAAGGGGAATGTATTTTTGGGATTATGGTAATGCTTTCCTACTGGAAGCTGGAAGAGCTGGTGCAGAAATATTTGACGATAATGATAGGTTCATTTATCCATCATATGTTCAGGATATTATGGGTCCACTTTTCTTCGATTATGGATTTGGTCCCTTCAGGTGGGTGTGTACATCATCCATATCTGAAGATTTAGAGAAAACTGATAGAATAGCATGTGAGGTTCTTGAACAACTTGCTAAAAAGGCACCTAAAGAGATCAGTGGTCAATTAAATGATAATATTTTATGGATCAAGGAAGCAGGTAAGAATAAACTTGTTGTTGGCTCTCAGGCTAGAATATTATATGCTGATTGTGAAGGAAGAATAAAAATTGCTGAAGCATTTAATAAAGCAATTAGTTCAGGTGAGATTTCTGCTCCTGTAGTTCTTGGGCGTGATCACCATGATGTTTCAGGAACTGATTCACCTTACCGGGAAACTTCAAATATTTACGATGGTTCACAGTTCACTGCTGATATGGCAATTCACAATGTAATAGGAGATTCATTCCGCGGAGCAACCTGGGTTTCAATACATAATGGCGGTGGTGTAGGATGGGGAGAAGTTATTAATGGTGGTTTTGGGCTTGTTCTTGATGGGAGTCCTGATGCTGAAAGGCGCTTAAAACTTATGCTTGGCTGGGATGTAAATAACGGTATTTCAAGAAGAAGCTGGGCGAGAAATAAAGGTGCAGTATATGCAATAAAAAGAGCTATGGAAAATGATCCTAAGCTAAAGGTGACATTGCCTAATATTTCAAATGATAATTTTATTGAATCACTTTTCGAAGATTAGAACAGTTGCATAAGCTGAAATGCCTTCTTTATTACCAACAAATCCAAGTTTTTCAGTTGTTGTTGGCTTAACTGATATTCTATTTTCAGGTATTTTTAAGACTAAGGCCAGAGTATTTATAATCTCAGGAATATATTTCCCTATCATTGGTTCCTGAAGGCAAATCACACAATCAATATTTCCAATTGAATATTCCTGTTCCTGTATAATTGTATTAGTTTTTTTTAGAAGTATTTTACTGTCAATATCCTTGTACTCATCTGAGGAATCAGGAAATTGGAATCCTATATCGCGCAAACCTGCTGCTCCAAGTAATGCATCACAAATTGCATGTATAAGTACATCCCCATCTGAATGTGCAATACATCCTTTCTCATAAGGGATAACTATACCACCGATACAAAGATCTCTGTTTTCCCCCAGTTTATGAACATCATATCCGATACCAATCCTGGGAATCATTATCAACTATTAGTTTTTAATTATTCAGGGCCTCAAGATCAAAATTCAAGGAGAATCTTATAGTATTGGCCAATGGATTATTTTGATTAATAGGTATTAAATAAGAAAAGTCAAGACCAAAAACATTTAATTTAAGCCCTACTCCAACAGTAAAAAACTTTCTATTACCTTTCGTGCCATGTTCATGAAAATATCCACCTCTTATTGCAAACTGATTGGAATACCAGTATTCAAGTCCAAGTGAATATTGTATCTCATGCATTTCTTCCAAAAAAACACTTCGACTACCATCATCTCTAATCTCCCCTGGAGCATCATAAAATGATCTGAAAAGAGCAACAGGTGTTGTTACATTTGGGTTGTAACCATATTGTACTACCTGTTCTCCGCTTGCATTAAGAGAATCCGAAAAGTAAACGGGTGGTGTTGGAATCAACATTTTGTTTAAATCAACTGCAAAACTAAGAGAATTATATTGATCAAAATCAATTGTATAAGCTCCTCCAAGTCTCAGATTTGCAGGAATAAAATCTTTATCAGCATTGGCAGTATATGATATCTTGGATCCCAGATTTGACATATTAAAACCAAAGGCAAGTGTAGAATTATAATTCGATATGTTTAAATCTTCATTCATGTAAAATAAGGAAATATCGGTAGCAATAGCTTTACCTGGATGCGACTCTAGGCCACCAGACATAAATTGTCCTCCAGCAATATTTGAGTAAATATATCTAAATGCCACACTTCCTGAAAACCTATCACTAAATGCTCTTGCATATGCAATGTCTATTGAAAACTCATTAGGGTTTTTGGTATCATAAGGTATGCCCTGGTTGTCAGTAAATATTATCTCACCAAGAGAAAAGTAGGTAAGTGACATACCTATAACCTGCTGATCGTCCAATCTTTTATATCCAGCTAAATATGCAAGGTTAATATCATTTATTCCCAGATGTCGTAACCAGGGTGTATAAGATATAGAAACTCCCATATTATTTTCAACAAATGCATATTTTGCGGGATTCCAGTGCATTGCATTTGGACCAGGCATTGTTGCAACACCAACATCACCCATACCACCTGATCTGGAATCAGGTGCAATCATTAAAAATGTAGCAGCAGAAGTTACAGCATTTGGAACATTTTTTCCAGTTATTGATACTGTTGGATTCTGGCCATAAGATTGATTTATAATAAGACCAGTAAGTATAAGTAATATAAAGAGTTTCGGCTTCCTTAACATTATATTCAATTTAATAAAACAGCAACAAATATAAACAATAATATTAAACTAATAAATTTGAGAAATAGTATTTATTAATATGTAAATTTTGATTAAAAAATCATTTTAATATGACAAGTCTTTGAAATTCTTCGGTCATATTTCCCAATCTCTCTACTACTCTTACCATATATATATATGTTCCTCGTCCAATTGGGTCACCAAAGTCATCAAGACCATCCCATTCAACTGGTCCTACACGAAATGAATCATTATTAATTTGAGTTCCAAGTGCTGAAAGAAATTCAATTGATTTTACTAATTTACCACTAACTGTAAAAATCTGTATTAAAACATCCAGATCTTCATTTGCTCTATTATGCTCAAAGAAAAAAGAAGTTTTTGTAGTAAAAGGATTTGGGTAATTAAGAACATGATCAATATTTAATTCATCAGTCTCAGAAACGAAAAACTCAATATAATCTTCAGATGAATTATTGTATGTATCCCAAATTTTTAACCTGATAAAATGATTTCCTGGCTCAAGGTCGGTAATAGGAAATTTAACTACTCCTGATCTGAAATTATTTAACTCTGCCTCATAATAATCATTTAGCACCAAGGTATTTTGATGGTTGTCATCAATAACTGCAGTTATGTCATGCCCTATTCCATTACCAGTTGTATTTATTCCATTTATATCCGACACATATGCCAGAAGAGTTGGATTTTCATTTGTCATACCTCCAAAAACAAAACTGCTATCATTCATAAATAGCTCAATATCAGGACCATCATTATCGCTGCCGGCTGACTGAAGAGACCCTCCTATTATTATTCTGTCATCCATTCCAGCTCCATCAATCTCCATATTATCACCATAATAGCTCAATTTTCCAGGTCCGAAATTGTAGGAGATATCCTTGGGAACAATAAATGAGAATGAGAATTCTCCCTTGCTTATACTTGCTTTTCCTTTATATATTACTGAGTTCATGACATCGAATTCCATAACTGAACCACCATCATTACTTAATGTGCTTGTTTTATTAAATTTATCAAAAACAGTAGGATAAACAATTCCATTATAGTTTTCTAACTTTTGCCCGTTATTATCTTCAATATAACCTTCAACAGTAACATGACTAAATGCTTTAAGAGTATCTGTCTCCTGGGCTATTGGTTTACCATTAACAGTAGAAGTTCTTATAACATATTCAGGATATGCCAATTTCAGGGCTGGGTCACCAAGCAATGTAAAGTTCAGTTTATTGGTATCCGATCCAGTACTATTCTTGGTTAATCTAAGAATATCTCCCAACCTGTATCTTTCTCCTTTGTTGTCATTTTCAAAAACATATTTATAGAACTCAGTATTTAGTCTTCTGTTTCCTGAAGAAAAAACCAGCCTGGTTGTGGTAAATAATGCTATTCCACCACCTTTATCATTTAGAAAGACCCATTCTCCTGCTGACACATTCTTGTAATCATCAAATCGACTGAACTCACAAGTTGCTGTCATAAATAAAGGCATCTTATCATAATTGTTCCATTTTTTTATATCAGAAATACCCAAAATTCTTTCATGAGCAAGTCCGGATTCACTCCCATGTCCAATATAATCCACAATTAATGCACCTTTTTTCATCCTGTTATTAATTGCGTCATTAACAGCAGGGTAAAACTGACCAGCTGAAGTAGATAATTGAGGAAAAGCATCCAGGTAAATTTTTTCGACATTAAATCTTGGGTAATTAGATTGAATAATATCCGACATTGCATCAGCATCCCTCATATGGCCATTTGCATCCTCATCATCAGCGATAAAGCTCACCAGGTTTCTCCAATCACCAAAAGTATTTTTACCAGAATAATGAAATATTTTTTGATTAGCGATATATGCCTGGTTGACATCTCTAACCGGAATTCGACCAACTCCAATATCTAAAAGACCAAAACCAAGTAATTCTCCATTATCCAGCAGGCCAAAGAAATCATCGGTCAGGTAGGAATCTTTAGGATCAAGAGATTCATTTGATTGATATGTTAGAATATGATTTGAGTTTTTATTAGATATGGTTTTATTATCAAATGAACCATCACCATATAGAAGAAGGTATTTTGGTATATTGTCTTCACTATCTGCTCTGTCATAAAACATCTTCACAAAGTCTCTAATTGCCACAACATCAGGACCTCCGGAAGAAAACTCATTAAACACTTCCTCCTGGGTAACAACCAGAACAGGAAAATTATCATTACTTCTATGATAGTCAGCAAGTTCATTAGCCTCATTGATAAATAATTTATTTGTAATAATTATCATTTCAGCATATGTTGATCCATGAAGATCCTGGTTAGGAACTATTCCAAGATTTCCTCCGGTAATTTCTGGAGACAAAAATGAATCAGACGAGTTTGAAAAGGCAATAAACTTTCTAAGCTCCTGAGTATTTAACTTAAAACTCAAAGTATTATTAATTATGTCACCAAGTATTTCAACTGGCCGAGTTGGATCGGTAACCTCCCACACAGAATAATCAGAAGTTAAATTAGAAAGACGAAATTCACTAAGCTGGTTTTCACCAGATGATTTTATATCCTGAAATATCATCTGATCTCCCACCATTTCCAATTTTCGTCTAGCATTCAAGCTAATATAATCAAGCCATCCTTCAGATGTGCTTATACTTTTATTAAATAAAATATCAATTGGTATATCATCAGATATGGCTTCAAATTGGTCAAAATCCACAATTTGGGTAGCGAATCTTCCTTCAAATATATTAAAATCTACACCCGGGAATATTAATGTCTGAATATTTATTCCTCTACTTCCTATGGTAAATGAGGAATTCGGACTAAATCTCGAAGAACGACATACAAGTCGACTCTTAATTTTAACATTTTCAGAACTAATTATTCCTGGAAAATTAAAATTATATGTACGGTCTAGATCCATATTAAAATGATCACCAAACCATTCCCTTCCTGATTTTAGAAAGGATGTATCATCTTCTTCAATATAAGAGAAATCATCAAAGGAACTTACTATTACATCAGCATTAACATTTGTAGAGGTAAAACCGGAGATACTCAAAGCCATTCCAGAATCTTCAGTGATAAAATAGTATGAATAATCAGAGTATGGATTCAATTTATGTTCAAAAAATTCTTCATCATCATTCCATATCCATTGAACCGTACCAAGTCCATAAAATATATAATAATCTCCTTCATCAAAACTCCCATCATTACCATCTATCTTCTTAATGGCATTCTCTCTAAGATCGTCAATTTTCTTTCCATCCTGTATTATAGGAAGACCTGGGCAACCATTTCCAAAGAGCTTTATTGATCCTGGATTATCAAAGCCCATTTCAATAAGTTGATTATATGTCAACTTATATATCCCTGATTCACCAATTCTAATTTTATACCATTTGCCAGAAGAAAGCACTGAAGATGAGGCATAGCTAAAAATAGATTTATTTCTTTCCTCACTCCCTGATAAATTGGCTACCTTATCCAGTTTGATAGTGAAACTTAGGAGTTTTTCTAATTTCCCGGTTTTGCTGTTTTTTCTTATAGGAATAAATGAGAAAACTAAATATGGTCTTTTCCTTTCAAAAGCATTATTATGATCAATAACAATTTGATCCTGTATATTCTCAGGTATATAAACATCTTTAATACCATCTTGGTTAAAATCCTCGAAGATCATATCTTCCAGACGAGGCTGATATAAATATCCATCTTCTATAGCAGGAACAAATATCCGATCAGTATAATATGGCAGATAATTATTTAGATTACTATAAACAGATCCTTCAAAATTCAGGTAATATTCTATCCTATTAGGTAAATCTTCTCCAATATAATGATCTTTGATTATTTTTGATTTCCAATTAATGATATTATTAACTTCTGTTGACTGAGAAAATAATCTTCCTGAACCGGCTACTATTAAAATAATAGATAATATATATATATACAATGCCGGTTTTTTCACAAACAATAAACTAAATTCAGGGAAACAAAATGTTACTTTATTCATTAGCAGACACCTCCATCAACAACTCCAATCATTCGGAATAAATAAACGTTTTTCAAAATACAATATTATAATTTTTTATCTTTTTTATTTTATTAAATCATAATTTTGTTTTTTTTTCGTTATTTTAATTGATTCTGTGGAAAGAATTTATTTAATGAATACAATAAGTATTCTCAGAATTAGTTATGTTTGTACATTAATATAAATCCAGAAAATTATGAAAGTTAAGATTGGTTTTGGCTTAACAATTTTTCTAGCATCGCTAGCATTGTTTACATCCTGCAGTGATAAAAGCGTTTCTTCTAAAACAGGTTGGAAATATAATGATATCAGAAATGGTGGATTTGAGGTGAATACTTCTTACAACCAGGAAACAGGTCCTGGTCTTGTATTTATTGAAGGTGGTACATTTACCATGGGGCGCATTGATGAGGATCTGCTGTTTGACTGGGACAACCCTCCCCGTCGTGTAACAGTTTCTTCATTCTATATGGATGAAACCGAAATTACTAATACTGATTATCTTGAGTATTTGTACTGGTTAAAGAGAGTGTTTTTGAATACTGATCCAACTCTTTACTCAAAGGTATATAATGATGCATTGCCTGATACTCTGGTTTGGAGAAGCAGGCTGGCATATAATGAACCATTTGTGGATTATTATTTAAGGCACCCTGCTTATGCCAACTATCCTGTTGTGGGGATAAGTTGGTTACAGGCTAATGAGTACGGTAAATGGAGAACTGACCGTGTAAATGAAAATATTCTTATCCAGAAAGGAATATTATCAGAAGACCCTAACCAGGCTGGAAGAGAAAATTTCACAACTGATGCTTATCTGGCTAGCCAATATGAAGGAGCGGTTAGAAAAAACCTCCCAAGTCTGGATCCAAATATTGATGAAAGAAAAGTAAGAATGGAAGATGGTTATCTATTACCAAGATACCGCCTCCCTACTGAAGCTGAATGGGAATTTGCGGCACTTGCAGTTGTATCTGACGGAGAAAATATTAGTGATAGAAGACTATTCCCATGGAGAGGAAATAATATTCGCAATAATCAGAAAAAGAATTATGGTCAGATTATGGCCAATAATGTTAGAGGTCGTGGTGATATGATGGGAGTTTCCGGAGCCCTTAATGATAATGCAGGTATTACAGCACCTGTTAAATCGTATTACCCAAATGACTTTGGATTATATGATATGGCTGGTAACGTTAGTGAATGGGTGCTTGATGTATACAGGCCAACATCCTATGAAGATTTTGAGGAATTCAGACCCTTCCGTGGAAATATATTTGATACTCAGGTGAGAGATTCTGAGGGTTTTCTGGTAGAAAAAGATAGTCTCGGCCGCATCCCTAAAAGAAATATGAGCGCTGCTGAAAATTTTAACAGAAGAAATTATCTTAAGTCAGATAATATTAATTATCTTGATGGAGATCTGGCTTCCAGTATTTATTATAATGATGCTGAGGCTGATACACTCAAGGGAACATCAAGAATGTATCATCAAGGAAAAGGAGCTGACGAGATATTCTCAAGAATTACTGACAAGTCACGAGTTTATAAAGGTGGTTCATGGAAAGACAGATCTTATTGGCTCATACCTGGTACCAGAAGATTCCTTGATGAAGAAGCTTCAAAGGATGATATTGGTTTCAGATGTGCAATGACAAAATTAGGTCGTCCAAACGATAAATAAATAATACAAACTTTTATAACAAACCCCACCTTATAATCAGGCGGGGTTTTTTATTGAGGAAATTTTACATTTCTTGACTATATTAGCATAAATAATATGGACATAAGAGAGATATATAGATTATTTTCAGACTCTTCAGGGATATGTTTAGATAGCCGGAATATAATTAAAGATTCAATATTTATTGCCCTCCATGGTGACAATTATAATGCAAACGAATTTGCACTGGAAGCCATTAATAATGGCTGTTCATATGCTGTGGTTGATGAAAAAATATATTCTAATGATAAAAGAATCATATTTGTTGAGAACAGTCTGAATACTCTTCAGGAACTGGCATTAATTCACAGAAAGACCTTCAGTATCCCAGTTATTGCTTTAACAGGTACAAATGGAAAAACAACTACCAAAGAACTCATTGTTTCTGTTCTTAAAAAAAAATACAATTTAACTGCTACCATTGGAAATCTAAACAATCATATTGGACTTCCTCTAACTATATTATCAATTAATAATGAAACTGAGATTTGTATTGTGGAAATGGGTGCTAATCACCTAGGTGAAATTATGGCCCTCTGCAAAATTGCCAGACCAGAATTTGGTCTTATCACAAATGTAGGAAAAGCTCACCTTGAGGGATTTGGATCATTCGAGGCTATTGTTAAAACAAAAAAAGAATTGTTCGATTACCTTGTTGACAATAAAGGAACTCTATTTATTAATACTGACAATAAATTTGTTAAAGGAATGTATCCTGGGAGGATTGAAAACACTTTTGGCACAAATCCAGATTCATCGATTACTGGTAGTATTATCAAATATGATCCTTTTCTAAAGCTTGAATGGTTGTATAAAACATCAAAAAACATTATCAATTCAAAACTTATAGGTTCATATAATTTTGAAAATATTATGGCAGCAATTTGTGTTGGAATGTATTTTGATGTTAATACTAAAGATATTATTCAAGGCATTGAAGAATACATCCCAAACAATAACCGATCACAGCTTCTAAAAACCGAAAAGAACACATTGCTGCTTGATGCATATAATGCCAACCCAACAAGTATGTCATCAGCTATCAATAATTTTCTTCAAATAAAAGTTGAAAATAAGATCTTAATCCTGGGTGATATGCTTGAGTTGGGTACCGCATCAGTTGAGGAACATAAAAACATTATTGGCTTATAATTGAAAATAAATTTAAAAATGTTTTTCTTGTTGGCCAACTATTCTCAGAACTTAATATACCCGACAATTTCTTTTCTTTTCCCGACACCGCCAATCTTATTAATTATTTTAAGTCTAATCCACCAATATCATCTACTATACTGATTAAGGGATCAAGAAAGATTGGGTTAGAGAAGCTTGTCGAACTATTATAATCTTCAGTCTACAATCCAATCTACTCACTTCAACTTTCCAAAATCCAGCCTAAAACCCGAAACCCGGAACTCGGAACTCATTAAAGTTCCAATTTTGAAAAAACCTTTTTTGAGGAGATATAATACTTCCAAAGAATTGACTGATTATACATTTGAGGATGTTTCTCAGGATAAGCAAATTGAGCTATCTCTTTTCTTTTTTGCGACAGAAGTTTTAAATTGGAATAATAACTCATATGAGCCTTTACAACCGAAAACATAAATTTAAATTTAAAGCTAAGGAGGAATTTCAGCAATGCTAGAGTGTCTATAAGAATCCTGGAGGTTATTATTCTTCTAAGTTTATCCTCAGGAAGATTCTTATACAGTAGAAATAGGTTGTTTCTGAAGTTCAAAAACATCTTTTTAGGATTATTATTCGGTAATGTTCCACCACCAATATGATATACTGTTGACCCCGGAGAATACATAATTTTATAACCCATATTTTTAAATCGCCAGCATAGGTCGATTTCTTCCATATGGGCAAAAAAATCCACATCAAATCCTCCTGCCTTTTTAAACAAGTCGGCTCTTATAAACATACATGCCCCAGTTGCCCAAAAAATTTCTCTAGAATTATCATACTGACCATTATCAAATTCAATATTATCCAGAATTCTTCCCCTGCAAAATGGAAAACCGTATTTATCAATAAATCCCCCGGCTGCACCAGCATATTCAAAATATTCTTTATTTTCAAATGATTTTATCTTTGGCATACATGCAGCAATCTGATTATCATAATCCATAAGATTAATAATAGGATGTATCCAATTTGGAGTCACCTCAACATCAGAGTTTAAAAGGATATAATATTCTGCATTAATTTTATCAAGGGCCTTATTATATCCACCGGCAAAACCATGATTCTTATCAAAACCAATTACATTTATCCCAGGATATTTATTCTCAATAAAATCAATAGAGCCATCTGTAGAGTTATTATCTGCAATAAAAATCCCAACAAATTGTCCGTTAGTATATTTTATCAGGGGATCAATAAACTTTTCCAAAAAGCTTTTCCCATTCCAATTTAATATGACTATTGCAGTTTTAATCATTATTAAAAAATAATAAATATCTTCTCAATCTTTATTTTCATTTCTTTTATGTTTCCATCTTTTGTGTGACCAGAGCCAATATTGAGGGATTTCTTTAATATAATCCTCAAGCATGGAAACATGTTTATTTGTTATCTCATAGATATCAGTATCCTCTGGTTTATCAAAAATAGGAATGAACTTTATTGTATACTTACCTCTTTTAACTTTTAACATGGCCACATAGACAACAGCAAATCCTGTTTTTTTTGCAATTCTTTCACTGCCAAGAAAATAAGCAGTGTCTTGATTTAAAAAACTTGTCCAATAATGAATTTCCCCTCTTGCCGGTATTTGATCAGAAACCAATAAATTCATAGTTATTTTATCATTTTGCTGATTTTTCAAAATTGATCTTACGGTTTCTTTCATAGTATAAAGGTTAAGACCATATTGTGTTCTCATCTTATTAAGGAGAACATTAAAATGTTGATTTGAAAGAGGTTTAAAAGCTGCCCAACATTCATGTTTACTAGCTAGTGGTAATGCTGCAGCCCCCCATTCCCAATTGCAATAATGACCAGAAACAGCAATAATACTTTTCCCATTTTTAAAGTATTCATCAAGTATTTCAATATTTTCAAATTTTATCCTTTTCCTTAAATCTTTATCTCTGAGATGTATTAGTTTAAATACCTCCATGATAAGATCACAGAGGTGATGAAAGTATTTTCTTGTGATGAGTTTGATTTCTTCAGATCCTTTCTCAGGAAATGCATTTATTAAATTATTATTAACAACTTCTTTCCTGTATCTGAAAATATAATAAACAAAAAAATAAAGTACATCTGACAGAATATAAAGGATCTTCAGCGGTAAAAGGCTGAAGATCCAGAGTAATATATATATAGAGTAAAAAAGGATTGCAGACATATTTTTAGAGAAACAATTATTTTATAAATAATTCCTTTGCTCTACTACCGTAATGTGCTGTAGTATCACCTGTCCGACCATATAAAACTCCTTGCCAATTTGGATTATTAAGTTCCCCTCTTGCATCTGAGTGAAGAAGTTCATATTCTGCTCCTATTAAATGCGGATTATAAAATAAAAAACGCCTGTCATTCTGGGTATCATCTAAAACATAATAATGCCATATCTCATAAGGGAATGCCTGTGGTTCATGTTTAATCCCTTCAATGGTATTTGGTGTTCCATACTGCAAATAAATACGTCCCCTATCAGTTTGAAATCCATTTTTAATTGTTGTTCCAAAATTATCTTCTACGTAAACAACCTGTTTATAGTAAGCTTTCCATTCTGCCTCGGGATATCTCTCATTTTTTTGTTTCCAGAAACTTAGAAAAAATTGCTGCATGAGAGTCACATCTCTTGCCTTCAACTGGTTATCAATAAACCGTCTTTCTCTGTTATCGGAAATGGGTCTTAGGCTGGCAAGATAAAAACTAAGAGTATCAATGTTGGTTAAAGTTGATGCAAAACTCTCGGCAATATCTATTGTAGGTATATCTTGCAGGTTCATTTCCACACCAGGGTTGCTTCTCTGGAATTTTGTTTTTTCGAAATTCAATAAATTGTTTTCCCTATCTCTAGCTTCAACTACCAGGTTATAATTACCTGTTGGAAGTTTATTGATGTCAAATTCGCCCAAAACAACATTAACAATATTTGCTTTTTGTCTCTGATTACGAGCATACTCAGCCAATTTTTTTTCAGTTTCAGAAGCTTCAATAAAATAAGTAATAAGAAAATCTGTATTTGGCGGAATCTTTTTATCAATATTATACAACTCAGTATAGAAATACAGCTCATTTACATCATTAGGAAAAAATGTATGTGGTACTTTAGGAATCAGATCAAAGCCACTTTTAGTCAGAATGCTATTTTGAACCGACCTCTGATATTTCTCAACAACCTGAATACTTGAGAAATCAGTTGTTCTATCATCGTATTCAATTTTCACTACATCATTATATGTATCAGATGTACTTCCTTCAGTATTCTCAGAAATTATTAGTTCCATGTTGTAAATTCCATTTGGGATGGATATTCTCTGCTGATCAAGAAAGTCAGGTTTGGTACTTGAAGTATCAGCAATTTCAGGGCTTAATAGGGTATATTTTCTCCATGCAGAAATCTCACCATTTTTCTTAAACGTGATTTTAATATCAATAGTAGCCTGAAGATTACCATTCTCATTTGCTTGGAAGTTTACAGAATTGCCATAAACCTTTAAATAGGTTTCAATAAATGGTCCTTCAGAAGGCAAATAAAATGTTGTGTATTCAAATTGCGCCTGAAGTCCCTGTGATTGGCCGTTTTTTGTAAAGTTTAAACAAAAAGCCAGTATAATTATCAATAAATATATCTTTTTCATAATATTATTTCTTTCAAGTTTTCATATATATGACAATTCTGCATTTTTTATCCCTTATAAAAGTCATTAAATTAACGAATATACTTCTCAGCTTTACCCTTCCAGACTGAGTTAGTAATTTCCCCCCTGGCGTTTGAATGTACAAGTGAATATTCTACACCAATAATATCGGGATTTGCAAATACAAAAAATATATCTCGCTGGGTTTTATAAGTATAATAATGCCAAACTTCAAATGGAACTCCATCTTCATTCATTGGCATCACTTCACCATCAATTGTATTGGGTGTGCCATACTCAAGATAAACCCTCCCCCTATCAGTTTCAAATCCATAACGTATTTTGGTACTATACAATTCATTAACCACAATTACCTGTTTATTGTACGATTTCCATTCCACCTCTGGATTAGTCCAGTTTCTTTGTTTCCAGAAATTCAGAAAAAATTGTTGCATCTGCACCATCTCTTTGGTCTTCTGTTGTTTATCAATGAACTTGTTCTCCATATGACTTGAGATAGGTCTGATGCTCCTTAATAAATATAAAAGAGTATCAACATCATTAAGCATTGTAACAAATGAGTTCTGTATATCAACGGTTGTAATATCTGCCAGACTTAATTCTACTCCAGGCTTAAATCTTTGAAACGGAACTTTTTTCTCACAAATAAGATTATTTTTCCTATCGATAGCATGGACAACAAGTTGATAACTACCAGTTGGAAGTTGTTGAATATTAAAATCCCCATAAATTACATTTGCAGAATTTGATTTTTGCCTTTGAAAACGTGAATATTCAGACATAGTTTCCAATGTACCAGCTTCCTCAATAAAAAATTGAATTATAAATTCTTCTTCGTTGGGTATTATTTGGTTCAGATTATAAAGTTCTGTATAAAAATAAAATTCATCAACATCACTATTATATGTATCGGATAAATATGGAATTAGCTCCAGTCCACTTTTTGTAAGATTTGTGTTCTCATCAGTAAAGCTATATCTTTCAACTAATTGTATGGTTGAAAACATAGGTGCACCATCGGAATAATCAAGAATAATTATATCTGAAGCATAAGCTGTTGATGCATCATTACCTTCACTACCAATTGACAATTCGATATTATAAATACCATTGGGAATATAAAACCGCTTTTGATCGAAGAAATCAGGCTTTAAAGATATTGTATCCTCAGATTCCTGACTAACAAGTGTGTAATTTACAAAATCTTCAACAATTTCATTTTTCTTGAATACTAAAGAAATATCAACTGCTGCTTGAAATTTGTTATTTTCATTTTCTTTAAATTCAACTGAATTTCCAATTACATATATATATGTTTCAATATAAGAACCATTTTCAGGTGAATAGAATGTTGAATAATTAAATAATGCTTGCGGTTTTTGAGCAAATCCATTGCTAAAAAGTATAATAAACAATAATTTAATAAGTAAAAATAATTTTTTTTTCATAATATATTAATAAATACTATTTATCGTCAAGCAGCTAAATTGTCCTGATTATCAAAATGTTCTATGGATTTAGCAACCAAATATTCTGATTATAGCTTTTAATTATAGCGTTTGTTGATCTCGAATATGTAGCCTTTTCTCCTGCACCAAGACCAACTTTTGAAGCAAGAGGATTGCCAGGATCAAGATTGTTGTAAAATAATACTTTACCTTCCTGTACTTCAATCTCTACCTTATCATCATATTTATATGCATTTAGATTAAATGAAGTTCCCAAAACTTCAACTTTGGCATTTCCGGTTTGTATAATAAAACTAGCTTCGGGATTGGGAACAACCTTGAATTGAGCTTCACCGGTAATATAAATTTCTCTTTTATTTTTCTCAAAATGCTCAGGATATTCAATTGTTGTCCATGCTTTGAGAGAAACAACAGAGCCATCAGGTAAAGTATGAATAAAATTATCATTATCTAAAGATGAAATACTAAGCATTTCATTTGTATCATAGGACTTCCACAAAATTAGGGCAAGGACAATTACAGCAGCAACTTTCAAAAAGTTATATAGTAGGTTTCTATTTAAGCTTACTGATTCTTTTACTGGAGAATAATTTTTATTTATTCTTTTAGTTATATTATCCCATCCTTTATCAATATCAATATCTGTTTGAAGTGAAGGATCTCCTGTCATGTTCCAGATACCTTCTATCTCCTCATATTCCTTTCTATTATTCGGTGAACTATTAAGCCAAGTTTCAAAACTCTTCCTCTCATCTTCAGTCATTTCACCCGATAGAAATGATATAATTCTATCCTTATAATTCATTTTCTTTTCAAATTTATTTTCCATCTTCAATTTCTCCCTTCCAGATAAGACAACTATGTGCTATTTATCCCTTATTAATTATTCAATTTTT
>PVBE010354486.1_pt1 | contig 16799 bp, 14 predicted proteins | sample 1631181 | NCBI WGS metagenome assembly PVBE01 (sample SAMN08397723, study PRJNA350692) | Marine metagenome, whole genome shotgun sequencing project. | isolation source: water | place: Pacific Ocean | collected 2012-04 | reverse complement strand
CATAGATTAATAAGTAAGAATTGCACGGATGCACACTTTTCGAACAATACAACACAGCACTGTTCAGATTGATCTTGGATCGATAACTCACAATTGTACCGTGATTCGCAATCACATTGGTAAAGAATGTGGTCTATGTGCGGTTGTAAAAGCAGATGGTTACGGTCTTGGGGCTACTAGAGTGGCTTCAGTGCTTGGGCAGTCTGCAAACATGTTGGCTGTGTATAGCCCAGATGAAGCGGGGGAGATTATTGTTTCGGGGAATTCTGCTTCGTTGCTTGTTTTGGCACCTGTATACTCCATAGATCGTTTTCATCCGATGTATCGAGGTTTTGCAACTGGTCAGTTACACGTTGTTCTTCATGGCGAAGATCATCTTCAATCCCTGATAAGGATTGCGAACCGTTTAAGAATACCATTGAATGTTCATATTAAGATTGATACTGGGTTGAACCGTGGTGGATGTGCTTTGGCAAACGCAAAGATGCTTATCGAAAAAGTGTTGCAACACCAGCAACTGAAATTAACTGGAGTTCTGACGCATTTTATTTCTGCTGTGCACGATGAGGAATTGACTCGATTGCAGCACGACCGACTTAGTCAAGTTATGCATTCTCTTTCGGTACCGCTTCCAACAAGCTGCATTGTGCATGAGGCGAACACTGCCGCAATGGTGCAGTGGGAGTGGACGCATCGAGATATGGTTCGGGTAGGTCTGGCTTGGACAGGAACAGTCCCCAATGGGGTTGAAACAATTTCAGGATTACAGCCAGTAATTTCATGGCGTTCTCGACTTGCACATGTAAAGAATGTTGCCGTAGGGGAGCAAGTTGGATATTCAGGAAAGTGGACAGCAACGAGACCGTCACGAATTGGCATTGTTCCTGTTGGATATGCAGCGGGATACCCTATGGGAGTTGGTTCAGAAGGCGAGAAAATGGGCGCTTATGTACGTTTGTTTGATCCAACATTCAACATGGTATTGGGTGATGCTCCTGTTGTTGGAAGTGTTTGCATGGATCAAATTGCTGTAGACCTAACGGGTATTGCTGGTAATGAAATTGGTTGTGGTGTTGAGTTAATTTCAGCGAACAGTGAGAGCAAAGCAACGCTCGAAAAAATTGCATACGTCGCAGGCGTTGTTCCACATGCAATTATTAGCCGAATTTCCCCAAAGGTGCATCGAACGTATTTAGATTTTTGCGCAAACATATCTAATAGTCTGCAAAGGGAACACCCGCTGCAAGGACGCTATGTACACTAAAAAAACGGTTCCCGCCACAAGTGACGGGAACAAACGTTTTTGGAGAGAGAGAAAAGAGAGTTTGTGACGAATGTCGTCGAGCCCAAGAAACGCAAAGAGCGAGGTGGGTCGGCCCGTAGGCGGTCCCTGTGTTTTACTCTCGTTACTTGGGCTCGAGAACACACATCTGTCCACACCCTTTATCGGTTACTCGTTCGATGAAGTTCATGAAAGTGTGATTATTTCTTCGATGACCGATAACACGAATAAACCACGATTATTTCGCTCTTAGTGGGTATGATGTGTGTATGGTCGTAGTTCAAACACCAACAATTCGAATCGGTGTTGTAAATTTTTTAAACGCAACGCCGCTGATTGAAGGAATTTCAACCGTTGATGGATTTGAATTAGTTCCAAAAGTACCAAGTGCTCTTATTGCCTGTTTAGAGAGGTCAGAAGTGGATGTAGCACTTGCATCATCAATTGATTATCAACGCAGTTTAATTGACCTAGGAATCTTGCCTGTTGGGGTTTTAAGTAGTGATGGTGAATCGTTAACGGTGCAATTATATAGCCGTGTTCCATTCGAAAACGTGACGGAAGTTCATTGTGATTCCGATAGCCATACTTCAATTGCACTATTGCAAATTGTTTTGAAAAACAAATATGGAATTGCGCCGAATTTGGTACCGTCAGATATACGGTCAATAAATGAATGTAACTCAGATTGGCCAGACGCAGTACTTATTATTGGTGATAAAGTTGTGACAAGCAATTATTCTTCAGAGTATTCATATCGATTAGATTTAGGGCTCGCATGGAAAGAACAGACGGGTTTACCATTTGTATTTGCAACTTGGTTTGCTCGTCTTGATTTGCCCGAATCACAAGTCGCTAAAGTTTCAATATTGCTTCAACGTCAATTGGCTTTTAATGAACAAAGAATTGAACAGGTTATTTCGGTGTCTGCTCCAAAAAGGGGATGGAATACTTCTCAAGCATTTGAGTATGTCACAAAACATATTAAATATAGATTTACTGATGAACACAAAGAATCACTCGAACTGTTTTATTCTATGGCGAAAACTTGCGGGGTAATTAAAGAGGTTCGCCCACTGCAACTGCTAGGATCTTAATTCAATGCCCATTGCGCCTCGATTTCATATTGCGCATATTCGTGATTTTGCAAAGCAACTTGCCAGGGCTCCTGAGTCGGTTCGGCTTCTGCAAATGGATTCAGTCGAACAATTACTTAAAGAGATTGATGAAGAAACGTTATATCCACTCGACTATATTGTGTATCGAATAACTGGATACAGAGGCGACAAATTGAACCAGCCAATGTTGCTTGGTAGCGCATTGATTGGCGATTTTGTCTCACTTATTGCAATTGTAAGTAGAACAATGAATTTGCCTGCAAATGGCATGATGGGTGTTAAGGAAGCGTCAGCAATTCTAGGAGTTTCACTTAGAACCCTAAGTCGTCTTCGTAGAGAAGGGCTTGTATTTCACTGGGTCGTTGAAAAAAATGGTCGTTTTCGACTTGGGTGTTCTCAAAAAATGCTCGACGATTTTTTGTCTCAGAATAAATGTAGAATTCAAAAGGCATCACAATTTTCTCGACTTTCTCAAGAAGAGCAAAAGGATATTATTCAACTTGCTTTGCAATACGATGGGAAAAAGCAAACGCTCAGTGAAGTTGCTGCTGATCTTGCAAAGCAATCGAATCGTGGTCATGAAACAATTCGTATTTTATTACAGAGATCCGATAGAACTTCTAATGTTTTTCAGAAATCAGATTCATTATCAAGAAATGATGTTAGAGAGATTGAACGGAAAATTCGTCATGGTACTCCATGGAACGAATTAACAAAACGATACCAACGGACTGCAGGCGCGTTGCGAAAAGCATTGCTTCGTTTACGGGCAACTCGTTTGAAACAATTGGACATTCCATTTGTTGAATTAGAAATTTTTTCAAGAGATGATGCTGAAGAAGTTATTCTTGGAGCAACTGCTGCACAAAGGGTGGAGCCACCGGTACTCAATGTTGATTTATTAGAACTTAACCATTCGAAGGTACAACTTGGAAATGAAGAAACTGCAGTTGTTTCTGCAATGCACTTGCTTCGTAGAAGAGCAAGTTTGAAAATTAATACTCTTGAATATGCTCCTTCTGAACAGATTGTCGATCGAATAGAAACAGATTTACGATGGTCTTTTTTACTGCAACAACAACTAATATTAGAAGCAATACCATCGTCTATAGCGGTTGCTGTGCAACATGCAGGTAGGCCGTTGGATGAATTACCTGAAAATCAAATAATTCCGTTTATGGCTCAATTAATTCAAATTGTTGGTGAGAGTTGTTCGTCACTTAATCCTTCAATAGGTCAAACTGCAGCAAAAACAACAGCGTTAGTCCTTGATAGGAATTTGACCTTTATTCATATGAAGTCGAATCCAAAACGAGCAGCAGCAAAAAATAGATCAATAGTATTAAACAACCCATTCAATCAAACTGTCCCTTGGACGTTTTTACTTCCAACCCATAATTTACAACTGAGAGCGCATGCAACATCTTCTACAGTGAAGGATTTGGTCGCTCTACGTTACGGCTGGAATGGCAAGCCGAGAACTGTGCTGGAAATTGGATCCAAATTGGATAAAACAGCTACTTGGGTAGCTCGAAAATTACGGTCATGGTAATGAAAAACCCCATTGAACAATTGCTCAATGGGGTTCAATCGAAGAATGTTTTGCTTAACGTTTCGAGAACTGGAATCGTTTACGTGCACCTGGTTGACCAGGTTTTTTACGTTCAACACGTCTTGGGTCACGAGTGAGATATCCATTGTCACGTAATACACCATCGAGTGAAGGGTCATACTTTGCGAGTGCTCTGCCTAGTCCCAGAATAATAGCACCTGCCTGACCGGTGTAACCACCACCGTTGGTGTTTACAAACACATCAAGCGAACCCTTAGTATTTGTTTTCTCCAGAACTTTCATTATATCTTGATGATCACGAAGTTCAGAGAAATAAGCAGTTATATCTTTTTTGTTAATATTAAAAGTGCCATCACCCGGCTTGATTCGTACCCGAGCTACTGCGGCTTTTCTACGTCCGGTTCCCCACCACCAATGACCGTCTTTTGGAGTGCCTTTAGGTGCAGGTGTTGGTTTTGTTTCAGCGGCAACAGTTTCTGTAGGTTCTTTTACTTCGGCTACTTCTGTTGCTTCGTTTGTTTGTTGTTCGTCTGTCATGTTTGTTCGTAAGCTCTTGGAGCCCCTCTTGAGAACTGTGTGTGGTGAATGCCAAACGTTAGCATTCTGAGTTTATATTAGCAAGCGAGTTGCTCTGGTTTTTGGTTTGTGTGTGGATGTGAACTTCCACTGTAAACTTTTAAGCGCCTAAACATATCGCGACCAAGTTTAGTTTTGGGTAACATCCGCCGAACGGCTTGTTCAATAATCCGCTCTGGGTGTTTTTCAATCATGTCACTGTACTTATGTGCTTTGAGACCACCTGGATAGCCGCTATACACAAGTTGTGTTTTTTGGGTCAATTTGTTGCCGGTCATGACAACCTTTTCAGCGTTTGTTACAACAACGAAATCGCCTGAAAGTACGTGAGGCGTCCACTCAGGTCGGTGTTTGCCCATGAGTCGCGTAGCGATGGTGGTTGCCATGCGACCAAGAGTTTTTCCATCGGCATCGACATGGAGCCATTGTGGCTCAATTTCGCCTTGTTTCGCAAATGTAGTTTGACGTGGCATAATAATAATTCCTTCTGAACCCTCACATAAAAAGGGCGAACAGGGAAATGTACCGAAAAACGCGTATTTTGTCAACTCCTCAGATGGTACCATTGGGCTATGAAACAACACCGTACACCCTTTATTAAAGTAAGTTGGGGACTGATCCTACTGTTTGTCGCTGGTATGGCTGTCTTACAGGCAATGCCCGAAAAAGTAGTAAAAGGCGATTCTAAGGATCCTACAGGGTTGGTGATGGTGCAACTACAGGGTGAATATTTACTTGGGGTTGCTTCCATGCTTGGTTCTGAAAGTGAAATTGCCACACAAGCGAGTTTGCTTGATATTGGAACAATTGGTCAAAGGCAACGATATATGGCCTTTATGATCGCGCTAGGTGAGCCAGAATTGGCTAAGCAGTCCGCCTTGCGGATGTATGTAGAACTCGATGAACAGAAAATGGAGTTAACGGGGCAACAAGCAAAAAATCAAGAAACAATTGATCAACTTGCAGATGGCGTTTTACTTCCAAGCGATAGTGAATCTTTGAAAGATTCACTTGGGTGGTTTGGAAAACTCGTTGAGGCGGATGAACAGCAAAGGGAGATTATGGAATCTTCTTCAGCAAGAAAAGTTTTTATCGTAGGTGGAATAATGTTGGGTATTGCATTTGCAGCAACTCTTGGTTTAGTTGGGTTAATTATTTTATTAGTGAAAACATTTTGTGGTTCTTTGAATTCTGGATTAGTTTCTGGTGTTCCGCAGCATGGTATTTACGCAGAAGTCTTTGCGCTTTGGTTAATCTATTTTATTGTCTTAATGTCAGTTGCTGGAATTTTGAGCAAAACTTTTGCAGAAGATAATGCAACACTTGCAATGGGATTATCACTCCTTGCTTTCTTTACAAGTTTGACAGTTTTGTTTTGGGCACGTGTTCGAGGTATTTCTTGGAACCAGATACGTACGGATATTGGTTGGACGAGAGGCGGAGGCTTTTTTAAAGAAACGCTTTGGGGGTTTGCTGGGTACGCAATGATGTTGCCAATTCTTGGAATTGGTGTGATTTTAGTTCTAATCTTGGTGCTTATCCAAACCCTATTTACTGGTGGTATTGGAAGTGACCCGTTTGCTGGGACAAGTGGTGGGGCACATCCTATTGTGTTGGATATTGCGAACGGTGGATGGCAAGTAAGAATTCTTCTTGTATTATTGGCTGCCGTTGCTGCGCCAATTATCGAAGAGACCATGTTTCGTGGGGTGTTATATCGTCACCTACGAACATCTACTAACAAATGGGGAATAGCGCTAAGTATTGTTGGGAGTGTTTTAATAACTTCTTTTCTATTCGCTGCGATTCACCCACAGGGCTGGATTGCAATACCTGCTTTGATGGCAATTGCAATCGGCATGAACCTTTTGCGAGAGTGGCGAGGAACTATTCTTCCATCGATGATTGTGCATGGAGTGAGTAATGGTCTAGTTACTTCCATGCTGATTATATTTTTGAGTTGAGATACAGAAGTGAAGAATCAACCTTAGAGCGGATGTACCCACACAACAATTCGACGTGACCGTCACACCAAGCCAGCCTGCGAGCGCATGTTGTCTGACACTAGAATTGCCAGTGGATATCCCTTTACTGACTGTTAGATATGCGCGGTAAAAAATAAATGACCCGCGGGGTAATTAAATACGGAAGAATAGTGAATGCAGAGCGGATGCTATTTAATACTTATTGTTGGACGATCTGGAGCAGAATGTTCTGCAGCAGTCGAGAGGTTTTTGCAAACTGTGTCAAATGCATTGGACATCGATTCGTTGATTTCCCAGTTTTTGAGGGGCTTACCAGTATCAGCGGCTATGCGCATATCAGGATGAATAGGGATGCCACCTAGAAACTCTAAATTCATCGCTGCAGCCATTTGCTCACCACCACCTCTTCCAAATAGGTCATACTCCTTGCCATCGCCAGCAACAAAGTAGGACATGTTCTCAACGACTCCTAATATTGGAACCCCGAGTTGTTGGAACATGCGAACTGCACGCCTTGCATCATCCTGCGCAACGACCTGAGGTGTGCAGACTATGACAGCACCAGAGAGAGGTAATAACTGTGCTAATGAAAGTGGCACGTCGCCTGTTCCCGGAGGAAGGTCAACTATCAAGTAATCAAGGTCACCCCATTTTGTTTGTGTAGCCAGTTGGCTAAAGGCGCTATGTGCACGAGGTCCACGCCAGATTAACGCGCGATCTGGTTCGACAAGTTTTCCTATTGTCATCGCTTCTATACCGTGTACCTTAAACGGAAGGAGTAAGCCATCCTCTGCATGTGATTCTTCTCGGTGTAACCCAAGCATCGTTGGCATTGATGGACCATAAATATCTCCGTCAAGCAAACCTACTTTATACCCTTGCCTTGCAAGGCCAACTGCAAGTGTTGTTGCAACGGTTGATTTACCAACACCACCTTTACCAGCACCAACTGCGATTATTTTTTGAACATGAGGCAATGGATTGGTATCTTCTCGCACACGTTCGTTTGCACTTCTGGTATCTGCAGTAAATGTGACTTCTACCGAGCCAACTTGCTCGTGGCATTCGTTTCCAGCTGTTCGAATTGCATGCTCGATTTGTTCACGAAACTGCGCTTGCATTGGGCTATCAGCAGAAACAAGTTCCAATTCTATTGAAATATCATCACCCTTATTTTGAATATCTTTAACCATGCCAGCAGTCACAATGTCCTTTCCTGACTCTGGATCGATGATTGAGCCGAGTGCATTGCGAAGATTTGAGGGTTGTAGGGGCATGGTTATTCCTTTCTTCAGTGAAACATGGCATTATATAGGGGTATCTGTTCGTTAGATGTCGAACTACTTTTTTAAGGAGCAGTCTCATGAATGCACAAATACCCACACTGGTAACTACACTCTTTATAGGAAGCGCAGTTTTTGCTGCACCGTCACCGGATGATTTACTCTCAGGACCTTCAATTGTTGAGGAGGAGGTCACCGAAGAGGACATGCGTTCCAGAAAATTAAACGAAACTGGAAAATCAAGAAAATCAAACTCAAGACAGCACTCGAAATTGTGGACCCAAGCAGCGCTATCGATCGATTTGACTGCTTCGCAAAAAGTCGAAATACAAAAAATACGAGACGAGTTACAAACATTACAACAAGAGTTCCACAAGAAATATTGTAAAGAGATTCAAGCACTTCGTGGAGAACAGCGAGTAGCAAAGCAGAATGATGAGACACCATCTAGCGAATCACAGCAACGAATGATGGAAATTCACTCCTCAACTCCAGACGTAACAGTTTTTCAAGAACAAGTGTGGGTTTTACTGACAACAGAGCAACAAACTGCATTCAAGGTGTCATATCAAAAACTCATTGAGGAAGATCAAAAACGAAAAGAAGAACGAAAAAATAAAGACCAATCAATGGAAGACAAGCAAAATCGAGATTTTGGGTCAAGGGATTCAATACTTAAGAATAAAGATACGAAGAGAGTTTCAGATGGCGATTCAGTTGATCGCCGCAAAGACTCTGTAAACGACAGGTCACTTCGTAGAATAAAATTCTTACGGCGGTTGCAACAATTAGAAAATGACAAATAACTAATAACTTATTCGCGAATACGATTACTACGGATTCGACCGCTTGGAACGCGTTCGTTTTCCATCCTAGGTATTTCTTCATTGCGATTCGTGTTTTTTTATTACTGCGGGCTGGAATCGTATCACCACTATTTTGTGGTTCAGAAAGAGCGTACCTACAACTTGGTGAATCGGTAGGACCTGAATCAACTTGTACATCTTTCATGGATTTCTCCCAAGCAAGCTTGAGTGCTTGGAGTAATCGAAAATAATACGTATGTTTTTGGTCAAGATCTCCCCAGCCGGATTCTTCGGTAAATTTGTAAGAATCCCAAAATATCACACCTTGAATTCGATGCTGAACACCTTGGTCATCTACCCACGCAGCCTGCATCGCAGCGTTTACTTTTTTCAGAAAAACATCGTGTGGTACAAATTGAGAGCGGTCGCCGCCCTGTCCAGAAAATCTAGGTGAAACAAACACATAAACAGGTATTCTTCCTCCAGCCATTTCTAACACTCGAGTAATATGCTCTTTGGTTTGCTCTAGAAGGGGATTGCTGGGATTGCTATCGTAGATGTCCGGATAAAGGGCTGAACATTGAGAAGTCAAGGAATCTAGTGAGAGCCCTTGTTCCTGCCAACGAGTACTAGTGTTTTTTAAGAGGGGCATTCCCCAGTAACCCCACTGTGCCCTTGGAAGTGCTTCGCGTGCAACTTGGATACCCTTAATAAATACAGAGAGGATTTGTTGCAAACGTTCTGGCTGAATGGACGCATCACTTAGATCTTTTCTCCATGGGTTTTCATAATCCATCACAACGGGTCCACAATAATCAGGTGGAAGATACTCATTTACCCAAGAAGTGAAGTTTTCTATATTTTTCTCAGAAATTGAGCCAGATTCATTCCAATCAACACCACCGTGGTATGCCATTGGTACCCTTGTGATTCCTTGAGCCGAGGTGTATGCGATGGTATTTTTCCCCTGATCGGGAGCCGTCCATTTCACTGCGCTGTAGCACTGAGGGCTCCAATCAGCAGAGCTAACACATGTGAATAGGGTTGCAACAACTAATGTGGCTGTAATAGTTTGGATTGATTTCATAGAATAGTTTTACCATATTTATAGAAATGGCGAGAATTGACCAATAGTTTACCGATACCTTGTACGTATTCCTTATGGACCGCACTGAAGTATACATCCAACTAATCATGGAACAGCCGCTGATTTTGGTGCCGGTTGTTCTATTCATTTTTGCTTTCTTCGTTGTTCCAGTTGATAAACGCTTATTTATGACCTTGCTCATCTTGGTTCCTTGGCTCACACTTGCTCGCTCTCCTGGGCTTGGTCCAATTTCTGCAGTAGCGAAAATCAGTTCTGGAGCAGCTTATTTGCTTATCGCATACTCTGCGTTGACACATCCCGGCCCAAAAAGAGAAGTTCCTTTTGCAGTATGGCTATTTGTGATTGTTGCGTGCATGGGAATGTTCTATGTTTTCTCGGTTGCGGAATTGATGACTGCGCTAATTCTTAGGGCTCAGTGGGTCAGTGTAACACTTGCAGGAGTGCTTACTGCGCGCACTATTGTGTCCCATTCAGATTTAAGGAGGGTGGTAAACGCTCTTACCTTTGGTTGTATTGCTGCTCTTATAGTTCCAATTTCAAGTTTGATACTTTTTCCGGGTGAATCTTTTCTGCGAGGTATGGGCCGATTTCAGCCTTGGGGTGCTAACTCTAATCAAACGGGTATGTTGTTTGCACTGGCAACACCACTTCTTGCATACGCTGGGATGACGTATGCGAAACTGTCAATGAGACCTTTTTTTATATCTGTTCTCATGCTCACTATTGGAATGGCGCTAATTACCGCTAGTCGACAGACGATGGTTGCGATTGTGATGGTAATGATTCCGATTATCTTGGTCGTTTCTAAACGACCTGTGATGATGATATTGGGTTTGACCCTTGCGGCAATTGCATTGCCTCTAGTTTTTTCGCTTGGTGCGGATGCAAACATGGAACGGTTCGGGTCTCTTGAAACTGGCCGTTTGGATATTTGGTCTGGGTATTGGAAGGATGTTTTTCCAAGGAGACCATTGTTTGGGCTTCTTGGGACAAGTGGTGAATCGTATTTCAAATCGGTTAATGAAGTAGGGCAACACCCACATAATGCTTGGTTCTACCTTATGTATATTGGAGGAGCTTCGTTTGCATTACCAATGGTATTTCTTACGATTTATTCAACTATTAGTGGATACAAAATGTGGAAATCGAGAAAGTTGTTACCTGGGGATCCTCTGCTTTATAGCATTCTTGTAGTGCTTCTCTTAGCAATGTATATTCAGGGTCTTTTTAATCAAGTAGTATATTGGCCTACATACACATGGTCTTACTTACACGTAGTTCTTGCAAGTATTTTTATATGTATTTGGCAAGATATACGCAATGGTAATATCCAAGGGGCTCTTTACGACGATGAACCATCTGAAGAATGGTCCGAACAAGAAGAGCCACAACAAGAAGAGTTTGAGGATTTTGGGAACAGTGTTCAACGACCAATCACTTGACGGGAAAGCCGAAGCAAACCAGAGCGTTCTTGCTTTGTAAATAGGAACCACCAACTTGCTATGGCATAGGCAATTCCATAGCTTCCAGTGCCAACGATTACACCAGACCAACCAAGAAGGTTGGAAGTTGAAAATAGATAACCAATAAACAAACAGGGGGATACTGCTATTGCAATAATCAGAGGACGAAATATTGGAGTTACGATTGTTCCGAAAGTTAGATTGACCTTATACGCAGTGACTTTTGGCATGATAATCATGTTTACGACAAGAAATACAATCGAATAAGCAACTCCGGCACCGGAATAATTCCAATCTTCTGGTAGAAACAATATAAAACCAATCGTAAGTATTGGATTAAATAGTCCGCCAAATAAAATGTATGGTGCGTATTTACGAATAAATCCTGCGCCGTAGAACAATTTCATCCATCCATCTGATACTGCTCTGCAAGCAAGACCAAGCACCATTATTTTGACAAGTAGTTCTGCTTGTGGCAATGTTGCATTTGGATTATCAGTGCTTCTGCCCACCCACAATCGAAGCAATGGCTCTGCAAATACAAACACAAATACCATTGCGGGGAAAGCAACAAAACTTATCATTCTTGTGCTATGTCTAAACATAGTTTTTAATGAACCATTGTCTTCTCCCGAACTAATTCTTGAACTGACTGAGTCAAGACCAAATGTTAATCCCAGTGTTGCCATGCGGATATAACTAACTAAACGGAGTGCAAGGGAAAATACTGCGTTTCCCCACTCTCCAAAAAACGCATTCATTATAAAATTAGCCACACGTTCTTGTAGATTCATAGCAAGAACAACCCCGCTGTTCCAACTGAATGTTCCAGTAACCTTTTTCATTGCATCTGGTGTAGATCCACGTAAGGTCGGCATCATTTTTTTATCAGTTAAAATAAATCCAATTGTGAGTATTAAGGTAGCAATAACATTTACTGTAAGGAGTGAAGTTCCATAGATGTAAAGTCCTTTTGGAATATCTGGTTCCTTTAAAACCAAGAAGGGTATAACTGTGGCAATTAAAAAAGAACTCCGCCTTGCAATTGTCCAAACGTTATGCCAAAAAAATTGTTCTTGAACAATTAACATATTAATTGAAGGTGCGAGAAGAACAATGAGGCATGTGGCTAATCCCTCACACCCCGCAATCCATTGGGCAGGTTTGACCCATTCGTCGCTAATTTTGAAGAAAGGAAGTACAACAATAATTATTGCAAATGCTATTGCTGTCAACAGTGAGACAATGACACTAACTCGAAATGAAGCCGCGTAACTTTCCTTGAATCCTCCGTTCTCTCGATTGTGCCAAGCTGCCCCAAGTTCTCGAACCATTGAGCTGCGCATCATGTCCTGAAGCATTCCGCCGATACCCACAGAAGAGCCAACAAGCGCAAGAAGACCAAACCCCTCCATGCCCAACCATTTGATTTGAAGAGGAACTGTTGCGATGCCCATCGCCATCGTGGCGATAAGCCGGCCGTAGTTAGTGATTATCCTATGGAAGCCTTTCTTCCTCTCAGATGACATTATGTAACCTCTCCACAAAGAGGGTACGAGGTACTAAGCTGAATTGTTTGAATTATGTTCAAGGTATTAGTAGGATAAAAAATGATTCTTTAGTTATCGAGATTATTGCATACATTACACCGTTGTTTTCAGATTATTTAAAAGATTAAAATTGTGCTATATTCCCACCAATGAACCCCCCCAAGAAAGCAATTGTTTCATTTTTCATGGTTGGTTGCCAGCGCTGTGGCACCTCATGGACTGATGCAGCCTTGCGTACGCATCCCCAAGTTTATCTTCCAGATAAGAAACAATCTTATTTTTTTGATCGACATTACGAAAATGGAATTGACTGGTTTATGGAGCGGTTTACAGGCGTTGAGCCACAACACAGGGCAGTGGGTGAGATAGCCACAGGATACTGCCTTGTCGAAGTTGTACCTCTTATGGCTGCACATTTTCCTGATATCAAGTTACTTTTGGTGATGCGAAACCCAATAGACCGTGCATACAGTAATTTCCAAACAAGGCAAATTGAATTTGGATGGGATAATTTTGAACAAGCAATTCAAGACGATGTAGATTTTCTTGAAAGGGGTCAATATTGTGATCAAATTGATGAATTACTTAAATATTACAAACGAGATCAAATTCTATTTTTACTATATGACGATTTAAATTCAGATGATCGAAAGTATTTAAAAACAATTCTTGATTTTATTGGAGTTGATTCAACGATTAAATCGAAAATGATTGGACAACGAAAGAATGCAGCAATGTTTCCCACCTTACGAAACACACTACACAAGTTAGGTCTAGACCCAGTTGTTCGTGTCATCCGAAAGTCCTTCTTAGGGGATTGGCTGAGAAGAACAGGAAAGAAAAAAGGTAAATCCTATTCACCGATGAACCCAAAAACAAGAGAGAAACTCATTGAGCATTTTCGCCCTTACAACAATCGTTTGGCAACCCAGATACAACGCGATTTGTCACATTGGAATAACTAAATGAAAATTGGTGTATTTGTTTCCGTTGTTGCTGGTCAAAAGGGGTTTGAGAGCAATGTCTCTGGCCACATTCAAGTTCCGATGCAATCTATCGATGAGTTAAGAGCAAAGGGACACGATGTTCACCTCATTACAAATGAATTTGGCGAAGATCGATCTCTACCCTTCTGTTTAGCAAAAGATGTCGAGATACATTTTGTAACGGATTCTAGAAAACGTGGGGGAGTGTTGGAAAGAACCGGCAAACCGGGATCCGGCTTTAGTTTTATGAGGTTACTCAAACAAGTTTCTGAAATAAAGCGCATTTGTAAAGAGCAAGAATTTGATGTTCTTCACTTATTCGGATACAACCGCACAGCGCATCTAGCTGGCGGGTTACGTTTGTTTGGATTAAAAACTCCAGTTGTTGCGACTATTTTTTGTACACTTTTTCCTGAGAAATTTTCTTTTATAACCAAGCGATTGTGGAAGCGAGTGGATGCTGTTGTTACCGCTACTACGTTTGTAAAAAACAAATTAGAAACAGAGGGAATTCCAACAACGCAAATTCCCCACGGTGTGATTCGTCACATTGTTGAAGAGTATGAAGGCCCCGTACTTAGCACGCCTCACCGTGTTCTTTTTTGGCGAGATTTAACGGTTGCTAATGGCGCAGACGTTGCGATAAAGGCATACGAAACATTAGCTCCTAAATATCCGGACATAAACTTTGATTTTGCTGTTCGCCAACATTGGGATCCAATCGATGGGATTGCTGAGATTGCAGAAAAACACAAGAACATAACTCTCTACCATTTTCCGTATGAAGATGGTATTACGTTACCTAAGTTGCTGCTTGAATCCATTTGTGTTGTGATGCCAATTCGAAAAATGAGCATCGATCCACAGTTGGTGATTGCAGAGACGCTTGCAGCAGGTATTCCTGTCATAGCATCTGACCAACGCTCAAATCCGGAATTTATCATTGAGGGAAAAACAGGCTCGTTAGCCCCTTTAGGAGATGTTGAAGCAACGACAACTGCACTGGATTCGATTCTATCTGATTTGGATAATGCCGCAAAAATGGGGCGTGCAGCGAAAGAAGATATTGCAACAAGGTGGAATTGGAATTCTTATGCTGATGAACTGCTTCAAGTCTATCAGCAAGTTATGAGTTAATCGATTCTCTATACATTTTAATATAGCGATTAACAACCTCGTCCCCTGAAAACGTTTCTTTTACCCAAGCCCTTCCCGATAAGCCCATATCCCTCATCCTTTCCTTGTTATCGAGAAGTTCAGCGATTGCATTAGCAACTGAGTTCGAGTCTTTTTCAATTATCAACGCGCCGCCGCTCTCTTGAAGTTCTGGCCAAATATCAACGCCTTTAGTTGTAATAACCGGAACGCTACAAGCCATTGCTTCAGGAAGAGCCAAACCAAAGTTTTCCTGACTTGTTGGTAATACAAATAAATCAGCAGTTCGCAAGAGCGCTGTTTTTCTGTCCCCTTCAACAAAGCCAACAAACTCAATATGCGACTGCAGATTTAATTGTTGTACAAGTTCTTTCAGTTGTATTTCATATTCTGGATTACCGCTTCCAGCGATAATAAAACGAACGTCGTGTTTTTTTACAATTTCTGAGGCGGCATTTATTAAACGATCAACACCTTTTTTTGGGTGAAGCCGTGATAAAAATAAAATTACTGGTTTTTCAGATTCTCGTTGTGGCCAATATTTATCTGGATCAGAAGTTGGTGGTGGGGTGAGATAGTTTGTGGGGTCAAAGACAAGCGGAACTACTTGGATATTTGCTTTTGGAATCCATCGTTTTACTTGGTTTGCTTCAGCGATTGCTGTGCAATGCGTGGCTGAAGCTTTATGAAACATTTTACGTCCACCCAGAAGTAGGAAGAGTTTTTTTTTCATTGTGCTCTTTTTCATCACCCAATCATCGAGCATGCCGTGAACGGAAATGACGTAGGGTGTTCCAACTTCAATGGCGATCTTCGCAAGTTGTATGTTTGCCGGTTCCCAAGGAATGTGAAGGTGGAGCACGTCTGTATCTGCAATGTGTTGCTTCAACAAAGCTAACCGCTTAGGAGAAAAGCGAATAGGGGGTCGGTCGAAATCGCCTGTTCGCATAATTTGTATGCCTGAATCTGGGCTCGGATAATCGTTCCCCTCTGTCACCATTAGCGTGACCTTTTTACTGCTTTCAGAAAGTGCTGAAGTGAGGTCCAAAATAGCTCGCACAACACCCCCATCTGTGAGGCGTAAACGGGCACAATAGTGGAGTATTTGCATGATTTCTACGTGTTCTTGCTAATTAACGGTTAAGGTCTTGATTTAGTGTATCAGAGCGAGTACTATCGGTCGTTTCGATACATTTTATGTCAAATCCAACGGTTCCATGCTGGAATGGAATCGTACCTTTTCTTCCAAAAATCCCCTTAGAACGGAGTTTACCCACAATGTCAACAGGAAACCTCATCGTCCCACACGGCGGTACTTTGGTCAACAGATTCGCTGGCGGCAACCTTGCTGATGAAGCAGCAAATCTTCCATCAATCACCATTTCAACGAAGCAAGCATGCGACTTAGAAATGATTGCAATCGGTGCGTTTAGCCCGCTTACAGGTTTCTGCAAAAAGGCAGATTTTGAATCAATCTGTAAAGACATGCGTTTAGCAGATGGTACAGTCTGGCCAATTCCAATCACACTTGCGGTTGATGAAGATGTGAAAAACACATTGACTGAGGGTGGCAAAGCCGCTCTCTATCATGCAGATGGTACCTTTATGGCAATCATCGATTGTGACGAAATTTATCCACACGATAAAGCGCTAGAAATTCCAAATGTATTTGGTACCGAAGATGAAGCACACCCTGGTGCGAAGCAAGTTATGGATGAAGGCGAGTGGTTAGTTGGTGGTGACATTCACGTTGCAACGGTTACTCCAGAAGTTGAACCGGGCGAACAATTTACCGAGTACCGACTTCCACCTGCAGCAACTCGAGAGTTATTTGCAACAAATGGATGGAGCACAGTTGCTGCATTCCAAACCCGCAACCCAATCCACCGCGCCCACGAGTATCTTTGCAAATGT
>PVBE011250466.1_pt1 | contig 16803 bp, 13 predicted proteins | sample 1631181 | NCBI WGS metagenome assembly PVBE01 (sample SAMN08397723, study PRJNA350692) | Marine metagenome, whole genome shotgun sequencing project. | isolation source: water | place: Pacific Ocean | collected 2012-04 | reverse complement strand
GAACAATGGATCGGTCGCCATCTGGATTACCTTGGCTTCTTTTGGTGGTTCGCCGTTGAAATCCGGCAACCATGGCACATCGGTATCTAAGGTAAGTACGACATCGGCTTGTTCTAGATGAGGCCGGACATCCATGCCAAAATTCATCTCGTGATCACCAGGCATGGCATTGTATACCGGCCTGTATTCCGTTACCGGTAAAGCAAAATCCTGAGCTAATTTAGCCAAGGCTTCGGCGTCTGGTGTGTACCGTCCCGCCGATCTGGTTAAAATTAACGGGCGTTCCGCATCAGCAAGTAATTCAGCGGCTTGATCTATCGCAGAACTGTCGGGAGCTGCTGGCGTGGGCGCGGCTTTGCGCGGTGGTGCTTCATATTCAATATCTTTAATCTCGGAGCTGAGCACTTCGCGTGGTAGAGATAGATATACCGGTCCTTTTGGCACCGCATTAGCAACTTCGATAGCGCGGTCGACAACTACTTCGGTTTGCTCGCTATTCCGCAATTCGTAATCCCATTTAACGGATTCGCGAACCATGCTGGCCTGATCGAACATCTCTTGGGCCCAATGAATGCTACCCGAGCGTGACCCTGGTAGTTCCGTCTCAGTCAATGGTGTACGGCCTGCGGTCATCAAAACCGGGACATTGTCTTTGGCTGCATTGATGATGCCGCAGATTGCGTTGGCGGTGCCGACGTTGACATGAACCATCACCGCCTGCATCCGGCCCGTCGCCAGGTAATAGCCGAGACCCATACTAATAGCGACATTTTCATGGGCGACCGAAATTGGCGTTGGCATTTTGTCTTTGCCATTCTCATTTTTTGCATAACTCTCGATGATCGGAGCAAAGTCGGTACCAGGATTGGCGAAAATGTAGTCAATCCCCCGGTTTGCTAATAGGCGGAGGTAGAGATCAGCCGTCGTTCCTGATTTCATTTTTTTGATTGCCATTAAACGGGTCTCCTAAAAACCAAATAACTGTATGGCATTCTTTCCTCTGACCTTTTTGGCAATATCAGGCGCCAAGGTGTCAACGCGCGCTAAATTACCAGGCATGTCACCCACATTGTGCGGATAGTCGGAACCATAAAGCAGTCTGTCTGATCCGGACACATGTAAACAGAGTTCCAGAGCTTCTTGAGTGTAAGCAATGGAATCGAAGTATAGGCGGTCAAAATATGTGCTTGGCCGTTCTGAAATGACTTCCCGGCAAGGCGGCATTTTGTCGAATGCCTGATCCAGCCGCCCGACAATGTAGGGTAATGTACCTCCGGCATGGCAGGCTATGATTTTGACCTTCTGGTAGCGATCAAAAAACCCATCAAATATCATGCGCGATATGGCCAAAGTCGTATCGAACATGAAGCCCACTGAGAACGCTAAATTGTATTTTACCATATCCATTTCAGCGACGCCTGGCGGCGCGCCTGGATGAACCAGGACCGGCAATTCGCGCTGGTCAATGGCGTCCCAAATCGAAGCAATGGCGGGATTGGTTAAGGACATCCCAGTGATACTGGCTGATACGAATACACCAGCGGCACCTTTTTCACTGGCGCGCTCTAACTCAGCGATCGCTTTCTCAGGATATTGCCAAGGCAGGGTAGCAAACCAGCGAATCCGGTCTGGATAGGTGGACTGTTGATCCGACATATCATCATTCATCATCTGGGCGGTGGCGGTGCTGACTTCTTCGCCGCCCCAATAGACACTCGGGCAGGTCAGCGACACAATTGCGATATCCACACCGGCTTTATCCATGTCGGTGATGCGTTGGGCATAGTCGAACATTGGGTCCATCAAGGTCATAAATGGTGCGTCATCATAATGAATCACCCGTTGGCCACCGAGTTCCTTCAAAGAGTAACGCCCACCGTGCTCCAATATAGAGCTTAGCCAGCGGTCATTGAGCATATGCGTATGGACATCAATTACAGTTGACATCTAATCCTCCCACAGCGATTTGCTAATATTATTCAGCAGAGTATGCGGTTTATCCAGCCGGCATGTAAATCAATTGCAGGTCGATTGTTGGCTTCTGCGGTGATTTTATTCCGCGATATGGAAAGAAGGCCTGGTAAGAGGTGTTAAGCCCGGCGGATTGCAACTTCCATATGTCCGATACCCTCGATTTCTGCTGTCATGGTATCACCCGGTTCAACCGGACCAACGCCCTCCGGTGTGCCGGTCATAATAATGTCGCCGGGATACAGCGTGTAGCGTGTGGTCGTATATTCAATGCATTTCTGAACATTGTAGACGAGTTGGTCGGTGTTGGAGTTTTGCCGAACTTCATCATTCACCGAAATTTTAAGATCAAGATTGTTGGGATCATCAATCTCGTCTTTGGTGACCATCCAGGGACCAAGGACGGAATAGGTATCGGATGATTTGCGAAAACTTTGGAGCTCCTTACCCCGCGTTGTCATGTCCAAGCCAATGGCATAGCCGGCAATATGATCAAGGGCGTTTTCAGCAGAAATATTAATACCAGCCTTACCGATGATAACCGCGAGCTCAACTTCGTGATCATTGCGATCCTCAACGAAGCGCAAGGCCACGCCTTCGCCAGCACCAACTAGCGAACTATTTGATTTTAAGAACATGCCCCAATCCCAAATATTGGTAATGGCGCGTTTAGAAACGATGCCATCATCTTTGTTACTTTCGTCAATATGCTTTTGATAGTTGATCGGTGCACCGACGATATTCATCGGATTGGCGACCGGACTGAGCAGTTTTACCTCGCTGATCGGCATTGCCGGCGCGGAATCGCGAATATCCTTGATGACTTCCATCACCGCATCAAGATTGGTGATAAGTTGATCGCCACGCGGGTACGGCCAATTGAGATCTGGTAGAACGATCAAAGCTTGTGAGACATCCAATACATTATCGCCTTGGATTAAGCCCAATTGATTATCATTGAAACGGCATATTTTCATCGGTGGTAGTTCCCATGTGGGTAATCGATGTCCTGCCTTAAGGCGGATTCTAAAATCGTCATCCTCAAGGCTACTTCAAAGGCAGAATTTTTATCTTTTATGGTGACTCTGTAATTCATATCTTTGTGAGTTCGAACCCTGCTAAGTATTTTATTTTTTGCTAATTATCTCTTATGGTTATCGGACAATATAATAAACATGACAATACTGGATAGGGAATATCAATATGTTAATCGGGGATTTGCTAACTAATTCGGCGGCAGCTCAGCCGGAAAAACTTGCAATCGTGGCTGGCGATCAGAAAACAACTTATCGTGAGTTAAATGAATCTGCCAACCAGATCGCCAACGCACTGATTGATCACGGTCTGACCCAAGATCAAAATATTTCGATCTTTTCAGCTAATCATTTTGACTATCCCACAATCTATTTTGGTGCCGCTAAATCTGGCGCCGTGCTAGCTCATTTGTCCACCCGCTTTAGTGCCGGCGAGTTGATGCATGTCATCAATAAAACCGATATCAGCACGGTTTTCGTTAATGTTAGTTTATTGGAAAATTTGATGAGCGTTACCGAAAATACTCCGGAGTTATCTCGAATTATCGTTTTTGGAGGTCCGGCACCGGCGGAAGAAAGTATCGAAACACTAGAAAGTTTTATTGCTGACGCGTCGGTAAGTGAGCCGGATGTTGATATCGCTGAGACCGATGCCTTTGCGATTACCTATACTGGGGGCACCACGGGATTTCCCAAAGGCGTTGTCGTCAATCACGCGTCCCGGGTCATCGGTAGTGTCCGTGCTGAGCGAGAGTTTGATATGCGGACGGATGATGCCATGTGCTGTTCAACGCCACTTTTTCATATCGCTGGTCTGTTTGTGTGGTTTCAGACCGCCATAAAAATCGGCAGCACCTGTGTCATGATGCCGGCCTGGAATCCAGACGAATTTATTGACATGGTTGAAAATAGGGGCGTGACTAGTGCTTTTCTCGTACCGACCCAAGTCAACAGCGTGATCAGTCATCCGGAATTTACCGCCGAGCGATTAAAAAACTGGCGCTATTGCAATTTTGGTGGCGCTCCGACTTCTGTTGCTCAGCTAGAACGCATGCTTGCGGCCCTACCGGATATGGTGTGGCAAGAGCAATATGGTCAGTCGGAAGCCGGCAATTTAACCGTGCGGCCACCGGAGTTTAATCTTTCGAAATCCAATAGTATTGGCCGAGCTTATAGCGATTTGGAATTGGCGATATTTGATCGTGACGACAAACCGTTACCGACAGGAGAGCCTGGTGAAGTTGTCACCAAAGGCCCACATAAGATGATCGAATATTATAAAGACCCGCAGCAAACCAAGGATGTGTTTACCGCTGATGGCTGGCTAAAAACTGGTGATATCGGTTATCTCGACGAAGATGGATTTTTATTTTTGGTTGATCGTTCAAAAGATATGATTATTTCTGGCGGTGAAAATGTCTATCCGACAGAAATTGAAGACGCTCTCTATACTCATGAGGCGGTTAATGAATGCGCGGTTTTCGGCATTCCGGATGATCATTGGGGCGAGTTGCCGGCGGCTCATGTAGTTCTGGAGGCAGGCAAAACGATAACTGAAGAAGAATTAATTGATTACTGTGCGGCTGCGATAGCCCGCCACAAACGCCCACGATTAGTCAAATTCGTTGATTCGCTGCCCAAAACCGCCGTTGGCAAAATCCAGAAGAACGCCATCAAAGAGACTTATTGGAAAGGTCGCGATCGATCAATCTAGGTTGGTTTGATACTGCCTAAAGTGCGACTGCTTAAATTTTTTAACCAGTTCAAGGCAAATGCGTTAATGGAAGCTGGTTGCTATTCCTGACACTTTCCATCGCGATATATGATTTGACATTCCCTACCATGGGCAACGGCATTAGCTGATGCATTATAAATTCGGAAAATGAGGTTAGATTGGGCATTGACACGCGCAAAATATAATCCGCATCGCCGGTTATCGAATAGCACTCCTGAATATCTTCAATAGGTTCAATCGCCTCAACAAATGCTTTGACACGATTTTCCTCATGTGTGCCCAGAGTAACATGAACAAACGCATTGATATCCAAACCGACACGTGCGGCATCGATTTCGGCATGATAGCCAGTGATAAAACCTTCTTCTTCCAACCGCTTGACTCGGCGATGGCATTGCGACGCTGAGAGCAGGGCGATCTCAGCAATTTCTGCATTCGAGGCCCGGGCATCTAATTGAAGATGGGAGAGGATTCTTATATCTGTAGCATCTAGTTCCATAATATGCAATATTCTCTCATAATTCATCATATGAACGAAAAATATGTGCATATTTTATGATTATTATGGGTTAAATGCAAATTAATTTCAGCCAGAATGGCGTATCCTGTTGAGATTCAAAAACAACCCAATCCAACAGGTGCCAATGAACAATCTCGATATTTCCTATACCCGTTACCTTGATCCGGAAGGCCAAGTGACAACTGAGCTGCCTGCTTTTGCCCAAGAGCAAAGTAAGCTTATTGAACTATACCGGCGCATGACTTTAGCCCGGCGCTATGACGGTAAATTAACCGCCATGCAGCGATCCGGTCGCATTCCCAGCTATGCGCCTGAACTCGGTGAAGAAGCCGTCCGTGTCGGCTACGCAACAGCGATGAAAAAAGAAGATGTGCTATTGGGTACGTATCGAGATACCGCCGCCATGCTTGTACGGGGTGTAACCATAGATGAGGATTTGATGTTTTGGGGAGGTGACGAACGCGGTAACGTCTTTGCCGGTCCTTCCGAAGATTTCCCGCTAACCACGCCTATTGCCACGCAAACGACCCAGGCCGTCGGCGTTGCCTACGCCTTCAAGTTGAGAGATGAGAAAAGAGTGGCTGTGACGACCATAGGAGACGGTGGTTCTTCAAAAGGTGATTTCTACGAAGCTATGAATTTCGCCGGTGCGTGGCATGTACCGGTGGTCTTTATCATCATCAATAACCAATGGGCCATTTCAATGCCTCGCGAAAGGCAAAGTGCAGCAAAAACCCTGGCGCAAAAGGGCCTGGCGGTTGGAATTCCCGGGGAGCAAGTGGACGGGAATGATGTGATCGCCGTTTGTGACGTGGTCTCTCGGGCTCTCGAAAACGCCCGATCCGGCGGCGGTCCGACTGTTGTTGAAGCCATTACCTATCGCCTCACCGATCATTCTACCGCCGATGACGCCAGCCGTTACCGGGACCCGGACGTGGTCAGCGCTCACTGGAAAAACGAACCTCTGATCCGGCTGCGCACCTATTTATCGGAGAGCCAGGCCTGGACCAAGGACGATGAAGAAAATCTCATCACTACCATCGATCAGGAAATTGAAGACGGTATTGCTAAGTATGAGGCGCAAGAGGATTTGCCGCCCGAGGCCATGTTCGACCATATGTTCGCCGAATTGCCCATGGATTTGAAGGACCAGCGGGAAGCTGTGTTGGCTGAATTTTCCAAGAGTGAGGAGAACGGTTATGGCTGAGCTTACGATGGTATCAGCGGTCTGCCAGGCTCTTGGCCGCGCGCTTAAAGATGACAAAGACGTCGTCCTGTTGGGAGAAGATGTAGGCGTCAACGGCGGCGTTTTTCGTGCCACCGAAGGCTTGCAGGAAATTTATGGTGCTGACCGGGTGATCGATACGCCCCTGGCTGAGGCCGGTATCGGCGGTGTCACCGTCGGCATGGCGGCGGCGGGACTCAAGCCGGTGGCCGAGTTCCAGTTTATGGGATTTATTTACTCGGCCTTCGACCAGATTATCAGCCACGTAGCCCGATTGCGGAACAGGACCCGTGGACGGCTGAGCTGTCCCTTGGTTATCCGGGCTCCTTACGGCGGTGGTATCCATGGTCCCGAACACCACTCGGAAAGCACCGAAGCAATCTTCGCCCATATTCCGGGGCTGCGGGTCGTCATCCCGTCATCACCCCTCAGGGCTTATGGCTTGCTGCTGGCGGCGATCCGAAATCCTGACCCGGTCATGTTCCTTGAGCCCAAGCGCGTCTACCGCACCGTCAAGCAGGAAGTCCCCGATGACGGTGAAGCCTTGCCTCTGGATTTGTGCTTCGTCCTGCGAGAGGGCGGCGATGTGACCTTGGTTAGTTGGGGAGCTGCAGTGGCGGAAACCTTAGCGGCGGCGGAGACACTGTCGGGAATGGGGATTGAGGCCGAGGTGATTGATGTCGCCACTTTGACGCCGTTGGATATGCCGACTATCCTCAGTTCGGTGGAGAAAACAGGCCGTTGTGTCATTGTACATGAGGCCCCTTATACCGGCGGATTCGGAGCAGAAATTGCGGCGCGACTGGCCGAAAAAGGGCTGCTTCATCTCTTATCACCGGTTTTAAGGGTAACGGGTTACGACACCGTCATTCCTTATGCCAAAAACGAACATCGCTATTTGGTCAGTGAAAATCGCATTATCGACGCCGTCCGGCGTGCGGTCGCCTTTCCCGAAGAACCATAAGCTAACTAATCCAGTAAAAAGGAATTACCTATGAAAGAATTTAATCTACCTGATCTCGGCGAAGGCCTTCAGGAAGCGGAAATTGTCGCCTGGCACGTGGGGGAGGGTGACAATGTTGTTACCGACCAACCCTTGGTCTCAGTAGAAACCGACAAGGCGGTGGTTGAGGTGCCGTCGCCTTTTTCCGGTAAAATTGCCAAGATTCATGGTGAAGAAGGGGATGTCGTTGAGGTTGATATGCCTTTGGTGAGTTTTGCTGAGGGCGAGGCTAAAGATGCCGGCACGGTCGTCGGTAAACAACATGCGGGGGAAGTTCAGGTTCAAGAAGCATCGGTCGAGGTGGAGACAAAAGATTCACGCAAGGCTGGTAAAGCCACTCCGGCGGTGCGAGCGCTGGCGCAGAAATTAGGCGTCGATCTGGCTATGGTGACACCGACTGGCCAAGGCAATGTGATCACGGCCAAAGACGTCGAAGCCGCCGCCGCTGATGTAGCCGATGCCGAACCGTTAGAGCCACTTAAAGGCGTCCGTCGCGCCATGGCCCGGCGCATGGCCCACGCCAACAGCGAAGTTGCCGCAACGACGATCATGGAGGACGCCGATATCGGTGACTGGGAAGGCGATCAGGATATTTCCATGCGCCTGATGCGCGCCATGGCCGCCGGCTGCAAGGCCGAACCCATGTGTAACGCTTGGTATGACAGCAGCGAAAACGGCTTGCGTGTCCACAAGAAAATTGATCTGGGAATCGCTGTCAATACGGATGCTGGGCTGTTTGTTCCGGTAATGCATGATATCGGCAATCGGACATCTGACGATCTCAGAAAAGGCTTCGATGAATTGCGGGCCGCCGTTGAAGCCCGCACGGTGCCGGCGGATGAACTGCGGGGCGCCACTATTACGTTGACCAACGCTGGTCCCTTACTGGGCCATTATACGACACCTATCGTCTCGCCGCCCCAAGTGGCGATCCTGGGTGTTTGCCGGGCCAGGGACGAAGTCGTTGCCCGCGACGGCCAGCCGGTCGTCCGGCGCATGATGCCTTTGTCCATGACTTTCGATCATCGGGCTGTCTCCGGCGCCGAGGCCTCTAATTTCATGGCCACCGTCATTACGGATTTGGCCCTATCTGAATAGGAGATAATTACCAACAATGGTTCGGCCGATAGTATCTTCATCGGTGTCGAACCAAACTGTTCCAGTCGCTGCGTAATAATGCATGTCGCGGACAATGCCGGCGCCTGACGGTATTGGCGTGATCAAGAATATTTTATTCTGCGCTGGATCGAAGCCTAAGATGATGGTCGATTCCTGTCAAGAAAACCGACGAATGGCTGGCATCACATTTATGGTATGTAGACGATGGAGCCCGAAGTTTTGCGGGCCTCGAGATCAATGTGGGCTTGCGGCGCTTCTTCCAGCGGATAGGTTTTATTTACTTCGATCTTGATCGTTCCGTCAGATACCAGCGCCATTATTTCTCCTGACACTTGCTCAAGCTCGGCACGGTCGCGAACAAAATGCCGCATCGACGTCCGCTGAAAATAGAGCGAGCCTTTATCCATTAGTAACAGCGGATCGAATTTCGGGAAGTTGCCGGATGCATTGCCATAGCCGACCAGCGTGCCACGCACCCTAAGACTGTCAATCGAGCCCTCAAAGGTTGATAATCCGACTCCATCATAGACGACCGGCACGCCTTTACCATCGGTGATTTCCCGCACCCGTTTGGCAAAGTCTTCTTCAGAATAATTAATTGCATGATCGCAGCCATAGGAGTGGGCGAGCTCTGCTTTTTCTTCGGTACTTACCGTGCCGATGACCGTAGCGCCTAAATGCTTGGCCCATTGGCACAGGATCAAACCGACGCCGCCCGCAACCGCTTGAATGAGGATGGTATCGCCGGAACTCACCGGATAGCAGGAGCGAATGAGATATTGCGCGGTCATGCCCTTAACCATCATGGCGGCGGCAGTTTGAAATTCAATACCGTCGGGTAGAGGTAATACAAATTTGGCCGGCATAAGCCGGGACTGGGCGTAAGAGCCCATCGGGCCATTGCCATAGGTAACCCGCTGACCAACGCTTAAATTGCTGACGTTTTCGCCGACCGCTTCAATCGTACCGGCACCGTCGCCACCGATAATTGTTGGAAACCTATCTCCCGGTACGCCGTAGGAGCCGGAACGATGATAGGTATCTCTAAAATTCAGACCAACAGCTTCATGCTTGATTCTGACTTCATCTGGTCCCGGATCACCGATGTCAATGTCTTCCCACTGAAGTACTTCCGGTCCACCGTATTGATGGATGACAATTGCTTTGGTCATAAATTCCCCCATTATAAAAATCAAATTTATTGTGAGGCGCTTTTGTAGAAAACCATAATATCGACTACGCGGTCAATATTATGGAATCGCGAAACGCCCGCTAGTTATTCTTTGACGGACCAGACGGTGTTCGGGTCGAACTGATTGAGTTAAGATAACAACTTCAGTAAAACCGCGACTTGACCCAAACTCCAACCCCAGGTATCTAACGCTCACTCAAGGGTCAGGACTCATTAACCTCATTTTATTCAAAAAGTATGTTATTAGAAATATTGACGTAAGCAGTTAATACAGGGACGGCATTAACGAATGATAGATAAATTTGAGCTTTTTATGCGGCAAATTGGACTTTGGATTGGATTTGTTCTTGCTGCCGCGGCCATTTATGGTGCCGGGCCTTTCCCTTTTATCGATCAAGGGTTACGCCTCGGTGGCGCCATTGGTTCGGCGGTTGTCATTACGTTATCCCTTAAGCCTCTGGCCAAGGAATTCGGCGGCAGCTCTGAATTCAGACGGCTGTTTTTGTGGCTTATCGACATTGTAATTTTGTTTGGCTTTATCTTTACGCTTTTTAATTTTGCCGAAGTTTATGAAAGCCTTTGGGACGGCGTGATTATTCTGGAAGCGCCGACATTAGCCATTGGCTTTTTCGGCACTTTGGTGATCATCGAAATGGTGCGCCGTGCGTTTGGTATTATTTTACCTATTATTTGCATCGTGATGCTGGTTTATGCCCAGTTCGGTGATCTGCCAGGTATTTTTGGCCATCGAGGTTTTACGTTTGAAGAAGTTGTCGAAGTTAGCTGGTTTAGCTTTAGTGGTGTCTTTGGCCGGCCAACCGATATCGTTTCTTCGATTGTGTTGGTCTTCATCGTCTTTGGAGCTGTCCTGGAAGCCACCGGTGCGACCACAATTTTACTTAAAATGGCGACAACGGCAACTGCCCGCATTCGCGGCGGTACGGCGCATTCGGCAATCGTTGCTAGCGCCTTATTCGGTACCATCTCCGGCAGTCCTGTCGCCAATGTTGTCGGTACGGGCGTCTTCACCATTCCAATGATTAAACGCCAGGGCTTTACCAATGCCTTTGCCGGTGCGGTCGAAGCGGCTGCATCGTCCGGCGGCCAGTTTACGCCGCCAATTATGGCGGCCGTTGCCTTCATTATGGCCGAGCTTATCGGTGTACCCTATTTGCAGATTGCGATTGCAGCAGCCATTCCCGCCCTTTTTTATTATTTCAGTTTGTTCGCCAGTGTTTATGCAGAAGCGGTGCGTCTCGGGATTGAGCCACTCGAAGAAGATCAGATACCGGTTCTAACCAAGGATGACTGGATTGAGGCGGCGCGCTTTATTGTGCCTCTCGTTGTTGTTGTCGCAGTTTTGTTTGCAGGTCGTTCGGCAGCCATGGCCGGATTTTCAGCCATCGTTGCCGCCATTGTAACCGGTATCGGCATCGACTTAATTTATGTCGAAAAACGCCAACATATTGGCGCTTATGGCAAACAACTGGTTGATGCCTTGCAAAAAGGTGGTGCTCAATGTGCGCAGATTATGGTGGCGGTTGGTTCCATCGGTATTGTCATCGCCGTTGTCAGTTTGACCGGTATCGCCGGCAATTTTGGCACCCTGGTCGCCGAGTTGGCGGAGGGATCGCTCTTTGCCGCCCTGGCGGTAACCGCAATCGCCTGTTTGATCCTAGGGATGGGATTGCCGACGCTGCCAGCCTATCTGTTTATTGTCTTGTTTGTTGGTCCAGTCATCGGCCAACTTGGTATCCCCGTATTGCTGGTCCACATGTTCGTGCTTTATTTCGGTGTTTTGTCGAACGTGACTCCGCCGGTGGCTATTGCCGCCTACGCTGCAGCCCCGATTGCGCAATCAAATCCCATGTCAACGGGATTTCAAGCGATCAAAATATCGGCCGTGGGTTTCATTATCCCGTTTATTCTGATTTACTATCCGTCGATAAGTATCGTCATCGGTTTTGATTGGGGTCCATTTATGTGGATTTTAGTTAGAATGCCCGTTGCGGTATGGCTAGTAGCAACCGCTTTTATCGGCTGCGATCAACACACACTGCCTGCTTATGAACGTATCCTGCGCACCGCCGCCGCCGTGGCGATGCTCATTGTTGATCCGACGCTGCAGATTGGCGGCCTAGTTGTTGGTGTCGGCTTGATCGCCCTGCATCGAATTCGGGCAAAAAATAAAACAGCCGTGACGGAAGCTGGTCAATAACAGGAGAATAGTAAGTATTTAGCACCGTAATTTAGACAGGATGGTTAAATTATAGTACTGTTTTGCCTATGAATAATGTTAAGATTTTTTAGTTTCTTTATTAACAGGGAGTCCCAAATATGATTATCAAGCTAAGCAAATTCGTAATCGCGGCATTAGTTGCTGCTTTTACCTTTACCGCAGCAACGACCCTCGAAGCTGCGGATAAACGCTATACCTTGGGCAGCTTGGCTGCTGGCACCACACCTTTCCTGGTTAACACCGCCTGGGCGAAAGCTGTTGGTAAATATGTGCCAGGCCATAAAATTCAGGTTTCTGCCGTTGGTGCCGCAACCAAGCACATGGTTTTGGTCATCAAACGCCGCATGGATTTCACCATGGGTGCCCAAGTTGCCTATCGTCTGATGGCTTATGAAATTGGACCATTTAAGAAATTGAAAAATGGTCTCGCGCAGGCAAATAAATTATCAGGCCTATTTTCTTACCCGATCGGTCTTTACCATGCCGTCGCATACGAAGGTTCTGGCATTAAAACCTATAATGACATCAAAGGAAAAAAAGTCTTCATAGGTCCACCTGCCGGTGTTGCGACGCGAAATGTGAAAATGATCATCGAAGCTATGACAGATTACAAACCAGGTCGTGATTACACTCAAGTAAAAATGGGTTGGGGTCCAGCGGCGCAAGCATTTCAGGACCGTAAGTATGACGTATGGATTACGACGACTGGCGTTCCGAGTCCAGCTATTTCACAGCTGGCGTTAACCAACAAAATAAGATTCCTAGCACTTGATCGTTCCCGATTCAATCATCCAGCCTGGAAGAAGTATTTTTCCCAACCCGCCAGGACACTTGATACGATTGATCCTAAACTTTATGGCTCAAATGTCTTGAATAAAGAACCTGTTTTAGCGACCGGGGCTTATGTTGGCCTGCAAGTTCGTTCCGACATGGATGCGGATCTCGTTTACAGAATGATGAAAGCATTTTGGGATCATCTCGATGAAGCACATGCTATGTCTCCTGTGTTAAAAACAGCCTTGACAACAGACCTAGCTACTAAAGCATTAGCTGGTATTGTGCATCCGGGTGCCATTCGCTACTGGAAGGAAAGAGGTATAAAAATCACCAAACCCTACACGTTGACGTCAGCCGACGTCAAAAAATTCAAAGCTAAAATGGCTGCAAAAAAAGCCGCTTCTGCGAAGAAGAAATAGTAATCGTCAATTAAACTTCAAAATGAGCCCGCCGGCATTATCGGCGGGCTTTTTTATTCGTTAATTTTTTAAAAGGTGCCCGGCACCTTTTTATTTGTTAACTATTTTCTTCCTGGGAAATCTAGCCCGACTCCCTTGAGGTGGCCGAAATATTCATCGATCTTAGCGGTGTCCTCCAGTGGCAGCGGTGGTGCTAAGATCGATGCCAGATTGGTTTTGAGGTGCTCCGGACTGCCAGTCCCAAACAAAACACTGTCAGCGCCTTTTTCATGACGGGCATAGCGATAGCAGGCATCCATCACGCTGGTTGCACCCTCTTCATGCACCAAAAAACCGAGCGGATCATCGATCTCGGCTAACCAGCTCGGTAACTGCCCGTTATCAACCAGCTCCTGGATATCGCGCTGCAGGCGGCCCGGCACCGAAAACAGGCTGCGCACCACAAACATAATCATGGTGCCGACATTTTTTGCCAGCGTCCGCGGAAACAAAATATCTCGGGCATTGTGGTTCATCAGCGAAAACGCAAACATCATGACATCAAAGTAATCCTCGTCCAATGCTCTAGATAAAGACTGGTGAGTTGGATCCGACGGTGCAGATTCGGTAATGCCCAAAAAGCGAATTTTGCCTTTCTCCTTTTCCTTCAGCAAATGAGGTACCAGTGATATTCCATGCTCAATATTCTTTGGTCCAACCCCATGCAGATGAAAAATATCAACGTAATCGGTCTGCAATTGGCGGAGAGAATTTTCGAGCCCGGCAATAACTTCCTCGGCCAATTTACGACTGCCGCCCTTGGCGGCGTGGTGTTTGGTGGAAATAACAATTTGATCCCGCGACATATCTTTGATTGCCAAACCGACAGCGGCTTCTGAATCATAGGCGTTTGCCGTATCAATAAAATTGACGCCGAGATCCATCGCCTTTTTGACTAGATCAACGGCGTGTTGTTCACCTTTGCCGTACTTCAATCCAAGCGCGCTGCCACCTCCGCAGCCAAGGGTAGCAACACTAACTTTCAGGCCGGTACGGCCGAGTGTCGTGAACTCCATTAAAGATCCCCATTTACTGTTTTTCTTAATCTTACTTTGGGTAATAAATTTAGGTCCGTCAAACGTCCGGCGATAAGCCAAGTCTTGGCAGAGAGCCATGCTCTGATATGATTTATCCATAACGTAAAAGTGGCAAGCAAGGGTGAGGCAGGTGAAACTCGTTACCTTTTTGAATGGCGATGCACAAGAGCGGGCCGGGGTCCTGATTGACAACGATCAGAAAATCCTCAATCTCAGATCCTCTAACGAATTTAACGGTAGAGACATCAACCCGGCTTTTCTATCCGTTCTTGCCTTGATCGAAGGCGGTGAGGCTGCGCTTGATGATGCCAGACGCGAGCTCGACGCGCCGCATCCAGAAGCCCTTGTTGAGGCAGTCTCGGTTGCATTATGCAGTCCGGTTCCACGGCCACCGCAAATTCGGGATTGTTTGTGTTTTGAAGAACATCTGACCCAAGCTTACGAAGTGCTGCGCAAAGTGAAAGCAGCCGGTGAGCCCGACCCGGAAGCGGCGCTTGCCCAATATGAAGAGCAGGGCTTCTACCGTATTCCCGAAGTTTGGTATCAGCAGCCGATTTATTACAAAGCCAATCGCCTTTCGGTGATCGGGACCGGGCATGATATTACCTGGCCGCCTTATTCTGATATTCTCGACTTTGAATTGGAGTTCGGCTTTTTTATCGGCAAGGGTGGCCGGGATATTCCTAATGACCAAGCACTGGAGCATATTTTTGGCTACTCAATATTTAATGATATCAGTGCCCGCGACACTCAAGCGGTTGAAATGCTTGGTGGTCTGGGTCCTGCTAAGGGTAAGGATTTTGATACCGGCAATATTATCGGCCCATGCATCACCACCGCTGATGAGATTAATCCCTACAATTTGACTATGATTGCCCGGGTCAATGGCGAGGAATGGTCGCGCGGCTCAAGTAGCACCATGCATTGGAAGTTCGAAGATTTAATCAGCTATGTGTCTAAATCTGAAACATTGTATCCGGGTGAGTTTTTTGGCTCCGGTACTGTTGGCGGCGGCTGTGGGCTAGAACTCGAACGCTATCTTGCACAGGGCGATGTCATTGAGCTTGAAGTCGAAGGCATTGGCATATTGCGTAATCGTATTATCAAACACGATTAAAAACAGAAATAAGGGAGAATTTTAATGGTTGAGAAAATCAGACGGGTCGTGACTGGCCACGATGACAGCGGCAAATCCGTATTTATCTGTGACGGCGATGCGGGGGCGGTAATGGAAATGGAATCGATGCCGGGCCTGGCGCTAACCGATCTTTGGGTCACCGATTCATCACCGGCCGACAATATCGGCAATACTGATGCCACCGATCGGCCGATTGTTCTCGAACCCCCAGCGAATGGCACCATATTCCGTGTTGTTGAGTTTCCCCCGGATTCAGCCTGGCGCGACAACGCCGATGCGAAAGAAGCCTTTGGCTCCATTGGCGCTGACCACGCGACGGATGATAGTTCTGATGATGCGATGATGCATAAGACCTCGACGGTGGATTATCTGATTGTGCTGAAAGGCGAAATCTGGGCGATCTTGGATGATAGTGAAACTTGCCTCAAGCAGGGCGATGTCATGGTCCAACGGGGTACCAATCATTCGTGGAGTGTGCGCACCAATGAGCCGTGTCTGCTGGCGGCAATCTTAGTGGATTCGGCACCGGTTTAGCGTGTGCTGCGATGAATATCGCGAATTTATTGTCTGAATCCGCCGCCACCTGGGCTGAACGTCCGGCGCTTTCCCTCGGTTCAGAGATTGTTCAAACCTACGCCGAACATGGTGCCGAGGTTGCTAAGCTGGCGGGTGGGTTAAAAGAGAAACTTGAGCTCCGAACGGGAGATCGCGTCGGCATCGCGATGAAAAACTGCCTGGCCTATAGCACGGTGCTGTTTGCCGCCTGGCATGCGGGCTTGGCTGCCGTGCCGATGAACGCCAAGCTGCATGCCAGAGAATTCAATTACATTCTGGAGAATGCCGGGATCACGGTGTGCTTTGTCACCGCTGATCTGGAACCGGTGATCGGGGAAGCCGCAGCAGATTTGAATAATCTGCAAATAATAGATGTTAATGGTGAAGGCTATGCTGAACTTTTGTCCTCTGAGCCCATTGCTATGGTGGACACTGAGCCCGATGATCTGGCTTGGCTGTTTTATACTAGCGGCACTACCGGACGGCCTAAAGGCGCAATGCTTAGCCACCGCAATCTCATGATGATGACCGACAGTTACTACGGTGAGGTTGACCCAGTGACGGAAGCAGATAGTCTACTCCATGCCGCACCGATGTCGCATGGCTCCGGGATCTATATCTTGCCCTATGTCGCTAAGGGTGCGCTGCAGGTCATTCCAGATAGCGGAGGCTTCGATCCGGCGGAGATCGCTGATCTTTTACTGAGCCATCAAAATGTCAGCGCCTTCTTCGCTCCGACGATGGTGACCCGCATGATCAATGCACCGGCTATTACTGAGGGTGATACCAGTAATCTTAAG
>PVBE010285433.1_pt1 | contig 16804 bp, 17 predicted proteins | sample 1631181 | NCBI WGS metagenome assembly PVBE01 (sample SAMN08397723, study PRJNA350692) | Marine metagenome, whole genome shotgun sequencing project. | isolation source: water | place: Pacific Ocean | collected 2012-04 | reverse complement strand
TTCTTTTTCAATTTTTCAAGATCATCCTGCCCGGATGCCTGAAAGAAGATCGCAATTGCGAGAAGTAAAGACATAGTGTCCTCCTTTAGTTATTCGTGATTTGTTTTCGTTAATTCCGGTTACAGAATCACGAAAGGAGGGCCGCGCAGAAGGGGGAGAGAATACTCTCCAAGAAAAGAGGGGCCTTCCTCAAAAAGAAGGCTGATTTCCGCCTGTTGAGGCAGACGAGTGACAAATTGTGAAGAGAGAAGTCCGGCCTTATCCGAAAGAGTGAGACAGAGATCGCAGGGAAGAATGTCATGATCCCCTTCGGCCCCTTCCAGATGTTCCAGAGGGGTGTGTCCATCACAGTGAGTAACGACCTCACCACCATGATCTTCAAAAAGAGAGTGCGCAGGGCCTCCCAGAAGAAGCGCCGCACAGAACAGGACCAGAAAAAACCAGGTTCCCTTATACATACGGTACGGTTTCATAAACAAATCGATCGCAAAAGTCCAGTCTTAGGAAGTCTCCATCCTACTCCGGAGAAAGAAGCGAACGGTCATAAATACAAAAGCGAGCCCGGTCGTAAAGAGCAGAATCGCCGTCGTCGCGATCATCCACTTCTCCTCTTGAACGTTTTTTTGAATCAACATCCAGAGCGCATAAATCGTTGTTACCATCATGAAGATGGCGGGCAGAAGGGTAAACCAGATCCGTTTTCCATTTTTCAGAAGCCACGCGGTCGCAGCAATCAACGTCAACGCCGCAAGAAGCTGGTTCGCCGCCCCAAAGACCGGCCAGACCGCTCTGTATCCTTGATTAAATGCGAGAACCCCGGCAAGACCTGCAATGATCACCGTATTGACCGCCCGGTTCTGCAGGAAGGCGGGAGGCGTTTCGAAAATCCCTTTCCAGAACTCTTCGAGGAGATAGCGCGAAAGTCGGATGATCGTATCGGTCGTGGTCACAAGAAATCCTTCGAGGAGAAGAATTCCAAAGACGGTGCCGTAAACGGGAGGGAGATGGAACCCTTTGGTCAACGTCTGCCCCACCCCGGCGGCAAACGCAATCGGCGCCCCCGCCCCACCACCGAAAACCGCCGCTTTGTACCCGGCAAAGCCGAGCCCCGCGCCGATGCAGAGAACAACGCAAACCCCCAGAAGCGTCTCGAGTAACATCCCGCCATATCCGATCACCGGAGCATGTTTCTCGTTCGCCACTTGCCGGCAAGTCGTCCCCCCGCAGACGAGGCCATGCGCCCCGGAGACTGATCCGCACGCAATCACCACAAACATAATAGGCCAGATAAGGCCGAGCTTTTCGGAGCCCTCTTCAAAATTGGTCATCGGTGCATCGATCACCGCGCCTTGAAGTCCGGCGGCAACGAGACCGAGAGTCATCGCGGCAAGCCCTATGAATAATAGATGAACGTTCGTGAAGTCCCGCGGCTGCAATACCATCCAGAGCGGGATGAACCCGGCAAAGACACAATAAACCAGGACGATCCCCATCCAGAGTTTCGGATCGAGGTGTAAAGGCCATAAGAATCCGATCCAGATCGACCCGGCACAGATCGCAAGACAGATCGCACTCGCCAGGAGAACCCGGATCTTTCTGCGGTAGAGAAGGAAACCAAGAATCGGAGCGAAGAAAGTAATGACAATCACCGACGTCGAGGCGATCCCGCCGATTCGTCCCTCGAGAATCCCCTCGGGAGCATCCTCGGTCACCCGCACCCGGGTTTCCAAAAGCGTCTGATCCTGGGGCAGATTCAATTCCGCAACGGGAAAGTGCGACGTCAACGCCTTCGCCGTCAGATCGAGAAACGCCGCCGCAACGAGAACACAGAGAATAATCGCAAAGATGACGTAGAGAAAGAAACCGCTCTTTCCGAGCGTATTGCGCGCCACTTCGGCAACCGATTTCCCCCCCTGGCGAGTCGAAACGAAGAGCGACGTAAAGTCGTGCACCGCCCCGATAAAGATCACTCCGAAGACCATCCAGAGCAGTCCCGGAAGCCAGCCGTAGATCATCGCGACCGCCGGCCCGACAATGGGACCCGCCGCGGCGATCGAAGAGTAGTGGTGCCCAAAGAGGACAAAGGGCTTCGTCGGAACATAGTCGACACCATCATCGACCTTCGTGGCAGGTGTCGTCCGCCCGGGATCGATTCCGACCAACCTTGCAATCAATCGACCATAGAGAAGGTACCCGAGCGCAAGCGCCACGAGAACCAGAAGCATAACGAGCGCGACGTTCATCTATTTACAGCTTTCGAAACTTCGCCCCGTCCTTCGCGTCTTCGACCGACCATCCAAGATCCTTGATCTGGTCCCGAATGGCATCGGCGGAGACAAAATCCTTCTGCTTTCTGGCTTCGACCCGCTTTTCCGCAAGGAGAACCACTTCGGTCGGCGCAGGCTCTTTTTTCACTTCCAGGACACCGAAAACCGAATCGAATTTCTCCAGCGCCTCCAGGGCCTTCCTTGCCCCTTCCGCTCCGATCTCTTCCTCGTCGATCTCGCGATTGACATCACGCGCAAAGTCATGGATCGCCGAAAGCGCTCCGCTGACGTTGAGATCATCATCCATCGCTGATTCGAAACCTTCCTTCGCCCTGGCGATTATGGAATCAACCTCGCCCTTCGTCGGAGCCTCCGTAGAAGAGAGGTCGATCAGGCGCTTCTTGAATTCCACCAATCTTCGGAGAGATGACGTCGCATCGTCGAAGAGCTTGAAGGAGAAACTCACCTGTTCCCGATACCGACTACTCGCGAGACCGAGACGGATCGCCATCGGACTGTACCCTTTTTCGACCAGTTGTTGGGGACGGAAGAAGGTTCCCGCGGACTTCGACATCTTGCGCCCTTCCCAGAGTAGATGGCGCGCATGGATCCAATACTTCACAAACGGCTTTCCGGTCGCCGCTTCGCTTTGGGCGATTTCGCATTCGTGGTGTGGGAAAATATTGTCCTCTCCACCGGTATGAATATCGAACGTCTCGCCAAGATATTTCATCGACATCGCCGAGCACTCGATATGCCACCCGGGAAATCCTTTTCCCCATGGAGATTCCCACTGCATCAGATGTTTCGGATCCTGCTTCCAGAGCGCAAAGTCGGCCGGATGATTCTTTTCCGGATTAATTTCAATGCGTGCGCCCGCTTTCATCTGCTCGACGGTGTTTCCGGAAAGCCGGCCGTAGGACTCAAACTTCATGACATCGAAGTAGACATTTCCATTCACCTCGTAGGCGTACCCCTTTTCGATCAACGTTTCGATATAGTCGACCATCTCGGTAACGTGATCGGTCGCGCGCGGAAATTCGTGCGGCTCGAGAAAACCGAGCACTTTTCGATCGTTGAAGAACGCCTGTGTGAAATGCTCCGCTACCTTGAAGGGATCCCATCCAAGTTCCCGCGCCACCACATCCATCTTATCTTCGCCCGATTCGACATCATCGAGGGTAAGGTGACCGACATCGGTGATATTCATGATCTGGGTGACTTTTATTCCCTGATATTCAAAATAGCGTCGAAGGATGTCCGCGAAGAGAAAGGTCCGGAAATTTCCGATATGCTGATTGTTGTAGACCGTCGGGCCGCAGTTATACATCCGGACATGACCCGGTTCGATCGGTTGGAACTCCTCCATCTGATGCGTCAGCGTGTTGAATATATGCAATCCCATATTCTCACTTTTTCCTTTCTGAAAGTTCGACCACCGCGTAGGCGGCAATGGCTTCCCGATTCCCGATCGGGCCGAGCCGTTCCATCGTTTTGCCCTTGACCGATACGCGCTCCGTCGAGAGGAGCGCCCCGATACACTCCTTGATCGCATCCCGATGGGGCGCAATCCGGGGCTCTTCGGCGACCACGGTGACGTCTACATTGACCACGGACCACTCTTGTCGGACATCCTCCATCACCTTCTGGAGCATGTCCCGGCTCGAGATTCCCTCGATCTGGGGGTCGGTATCGGGAAACCACTGCCCGATATCCCCTTTTCCGGCCGCACCGAGAACCGCATCCGTTACGGCGTGTAAGAGGGCATCCCCATCCGAGTGGCCCATCAGGCCGTACGAATAGGGAATTTCAACCCCTCCCAGTACGAGGGGACGGTCGGGAACCAACCGATGAATATCAAAACCGAGGCCAATCGCCATAGGCGGAGGATTATATCAATAGAATCCGGCAGAGCAAGAGTGAGGGTGAACTCAATAGTGAGAGGAGGTCGCAATCGACATCAGAAGGCTGAAAGCGAGGAAGGTTCCGATCGAAATCAAGGGGAGCCAGAGAAAGACCCAGATCATGATCACCAGGAGAGTCCGTCCTGGCGGTTCCTGCCCGGTACGAGCCCGCTCGAGATTGGCCTGTTGCATATAGTAGTAGTTGAGGATCACCCCAGGCAGCCAGAAAAAGGCGTAGGAGATGAGCGTTCCGAGAAACGGAAGGTAGAAATCCCTGAGGGGAGCTTCCGCATTCCGCTTCCGTTGCATCACCCACCGGGCGTATTGGTTTACCCAGACTTTACAGATGCGGCATTTTTTCGCCTCCACCAGGATCCGGGCACCACAGCAGGGGCAGAATTTCCGCGCCCCGGGGGTCACCACCTCGACCCCTTCCGTAATAATCTCTACCGCCTCGGCAAAAGCGGTCGTCGCCTCTTTGGAGGCCTCATTATAGTGAAGGACTTCGAGTCGAGAGCCACATCCATTACAAAGCAACAATTCCCCCGCCCATCCTCCCGGAATCATCGTCACCCGGGAACATTTCGCGCACGGGGCTTTATATTCACCCGGAACCGCCTCGTCAGGACGGAAAACGGGTCGGTATTCCTCGAGAGCTTTTTGGGCATCCTCGAAGCGATCTCCCGGAAGATCTTCGAGACAGCGGAAGATAAACTGGTCCCCCTTTTCCCCAAGGGCGGGAAATTTCCGGCTCACCGGCTTGATCACAAAGGGATTCTCCCCCGTAATCAATTGGTAGAGGATCTTCCCGAAAGAGAAGAGGTCTGAGCTTTTCCCACATCCATCAAGAAACTCGGCCCGAAACCGCTCCGGGGCCGCATAGAGGGGAGAGGCAACACCAAGAGAACTCTCTTCCATCGTGGTCGAGGGTACCGGATCGGACCCTTCGTCAAAGACTTGTCCAAACCCGACATCGAGCAACTTCACCCCTCTTTCGGGAGTGATCAGAATATTCGCTGGCGAGAGATCTCCATGGACGAGGTTGTTTCGATGGACAACCTCCAGAGCCACCAGGATTTTTTCTCCGATCGAAAGTCGCTCCTCGAGCGTCCAGAGAGGATCCGAGAGCAGCGTTTCGAGAGACTTCCCTTCCACCAATTCCATTCTCATATATGGAATTTTCGCCGAGAGATCGACATGCTCGACCCGGGGGAAATATTCGCCATCCGTTCCTGAGAGATGTCCCAGGTGGTATTGCGCAACGGTTTCGTGGCGAATGTGGCCATTTCTGGAGCGGGAGGTGAACACCTTCAAGGCGACCGACTCTCCGAGGTACTCGGCCTTCCAGACCTGCCCGTAATGACCCTCCCCGATTTTTTCGAGAAGGAGATGCCCTTCCAGTTTTGTGCCTGCCTTCACATTCATTTGACGTTGATTATACCATAAATGTTCCACCCATAATCGGATGGGCACACAAACTCTTTCCCCTTGACCGGAAGTTCGTGTGATTCATACACTTACTCGACATGCGACCCCTTTTTCTCCAGGAAGACCATCTCGCTCTGGCGACCGACCTCTACCAACTCACCATGGGATCCGCCTACCACACCTACGGAAAGACGTCGGAAGCGACCTTCGAATATTTCGTACGCTCCCTGCCGGACAACCGGGGATACCTCATCTTCGCCGGCCTCGAGCAACTTCTCTACTACCTCAAAAACCTCACCTTCGGGGAAGACGATCTCGACTACCTTCGAAACCATTCCGCTTTTCGGAATGTACCCGAAAGTTTCTTTTCGTTTCTCAGATCGTTCCGCTTTTCAGGCTCTGTCGATGCCCTGGCCGAAGGAACCCCCTTCTTCGCCATGGAACCGGTCGTACGAATCACCGCCCCGATCATTGAAGCGCAGTTGATCGAAACCTACCTCCTCTCGACACTCAATTTTGAGACTTTGATCGCCACAAAGGCTTCCCGGATTGTCGATGCGGCAGAAGGGCGGCCGGTTTACGACTTCGGTTTCCGCCGGGCGCACGGACCCGGCGCCGCCATGCTCGCCACGCGTGCCGCCATTATCGGGGGGTGTATGGGAACCTCCAACGTTCTTGCCGCCAAAGAACTTGGCGTCCCGGCGGTCGGAACGATGGCCCACTCATGGGTGATGGCGAACGATACGGAAAAAGAGGCGTTCGAATCGTTTGCCAGGCTCTTTCCCAATTCGACCCTTTTGATCGATACTTTCGATACGGCACAGGGGGCTCGACTCGCCTCCAAAATCCCCGGAATCCGCGCTGTCCGGATCGATAGTGGTGACCTCGCGGCGGAATCGGCAAAAGTGCGCCAGATTCTCGATACCGGGGGCCGTTTGGACTGCAAAATCATTGCAAGTGGGGATTTGAACGAGTATAAAGTCCCCCTTCTTCTGACCGCCGGCGCGCCCATTGATGCTTTCGGGATCGGGACGGAACTCGTCACCTCCCGGGACGCTCCGGCACTCGGCGGTGTCTATAAACTTGTAGAGCAAGTTGTTGGTGATCAAAGGGTAGGACGTATGAAGTCGAGCCCTGGCAAGGTCACCTACCCCGGGCAAAAACAGGTTTATCGAAAAGAAGAGCAGAACACCTTTATTGGTGACATTGTCACCGCGGTGGAAGAACCCTCTTCTGGAAGTGCGCTTCTGGAACGGGTTATGGTCAAGGGAGAACCGATCATATCCTTCCCCCCGGTGGAACGAATTCGGGAGCGAACCCGCGAAAATGTCGCGAAGCTCCCGGCGGGCGTCCGAAAAGGATCGGAGCCCGAGGAATATTCCGTTCTTTTCAGCCGGAAGCTCGAAGAGGAACGTCGTTCCCTCGAAGCGCACCTGCGAAAAGGTAATAAGGAGACCTCATGAAGATTGCCGCCGCTCAAATCAACCCCTGTGTGGGAGATGTACAGGGAAACCTCAACAAAGTTCGCGAAAACATCACCAAGGCGAAGGAACTGGGCGCCGACGTTGTTCTTTTCCCGGAGATGAGTCTTACCGGATACCCTCCACGGGATCTTCTCGAACGAAAACATCTGATCGATGAAAATATTAACGCCCTGAACGATCTGGCACCGGAAGTGACAGACATCATCGTTATCCTCGGCTATGTGGAACAGAACCTCACCGACGAAGGGAAACCTCTCTATAACGCCGCCGCGGTGATCGAAAAGGGAGACATCTCTTACGTCACCTACAAATCTCTTTTACCCACATACGACGTCTTCGATGAAGACCGTTATTTTGAACCGGCCGCGGGAATCGCTCCGATCAAGATCAACAACCAGAAGATGGCTCTTACGATCTGTGAAGATATCTGGGCGGATGAGCTTTGCGGGCCGCGAACGCTTTACCACAAAGATCCGATCGAAGAATTGGCGAAAAAGAAGATCCAGATGATCTTCAACATCTCCGCCTCTCCCTGGTCGATCGGGAAAGACTCGACCCGAAAGGAACTGATCCAGGCACAGGCGAAAAAGTACGAAGTCCCGGTCATCTTCTGCAACCAGGTCGGCGGAAACGACGAACTGATCTTCGATGGAAACTCCTTCGCCGTCGACGCGAAGGGAGAGATCATTTCGCACGCCAAATCGTTCGAAGAAGATCTCATCCTGATCGATCTGGACTACAACACCGGAGACCTCCGGGGACAGAACCTGTCGGACCTCGATTCGACCTACAGGGCTCTGATCACCGGAACGCGTGATTACGCACACAAGTGTGGATTCACCAAAGCGGTCGTCGGCCTCTCCGGCGGAATCGACTCCGCTCTCGTCGCCTGCATCGCTTCGGAAGCGTTTGGAGCGGAAAACGTTCTCGGAATCACAATGCCTTCGGGCCATTCGAGCGAAGGCTCTCAATCGGACTCCGAACATCTCGCGCGGAACCTCGGAATTGAATTCAAGAATGTTCCGATCCAGGGGCTTTTCGACTCCTACCTCTCGACCTTCCAATCCATTTTTGGAGAGACCGGGCAGGATGTAACCGAAGAAAATATCCAGGCGCGAATCCGGGGCAACCTTCTCATGGCCACCTCCAACAAGCTTGGTCATATTGTTCTGTCGACCGGGAATAAATCGGAACTCTCGACCGGCTACTGCACTCTCTATGGTGACATGGCGGGTGGTCTTTCGGTCATCAGCGACCTTCCGAAGACCCTCGTCTACCAGATCGCGAAAGAAGTGGTCAACCGGGACGGAGAGGTGATCCCCAACAGTACGATCCAGAAGGCTCCCAGTGCCGAACTTCGACCGAACCAGAAGGATTCCGACTCTCTTCCCTCCTACGATGAACTCGACGCGATCCTCAAGCTCTATATTGAAGAGCAGAAATCGCCCGAAGAGATCGTCGAAGCGGGACACGCGAAAGAGACGGTCGATCAATCGGTTGCTCTGGTCGAAAAGGCGGAATACAAGCGTCGCCAGATGCCTCCCGGGCTGCGGGTTACCGCGAAAGCCTTCGGCATCGGTCGGCGAATCCCAATCGCCTCGAAGCGTTAGGAGAGACCGTGGAGAAACCTCCACGCCATTGCGTCACCGTAGATGTCGTTCTCTTTACGATTCTTCGGGACCAGCCCCACGTATTGCTCGTTCGTCGCAAATACAACCCCTTCGAGGGGATGTGGGCGCTGCCGGGCGGATTCGTGGAAGAGAACGAAACGCTCGATGAGGCGGCCCTTCGGGAATTGAACGAAGAAACCGGCGTAGAAAAGGTCTATCTCGAGCAACTCTGTACCTTTGGGGACCCCGGACGGGACCCTCGTGGAAGAACAATCACGGTCGCGTATTACGCCCTGACCCGTCCCGTCGAGATCCGTGCGGCGAGCGATGCCGCGGAGGCAGAATGGCATCCGGTCCGGAAACTACCCAGCCTCGCCTTCGACCACCCGAAGATCATCAAAACCGCCATCGACCGGCTCCGGGCGAAGCTCGAATACTCAACGGTCGGATTTCAACTCCTTCCAAAGCGATTTACAATGTCCGAATTACAGAATCTTTATGAAACGATATTGAATAGAAAACTCGACAAACGGAATTTTCGTAAGAAAATATTGTCACTCGATCTCGTTCACCCCCAGGAGGGGCGGCGAGCCGCAGGCGCGCACCGGCCGGCGCAACTCTATTCGTTCCAACTTCGCCAGATGCGCATTCTGGATGGACAAATTGTATGAAGAAAGTTCTCGTCGTATATAAAAGGTCATTCCTCGAAACGCATAAACGCAACCGGAAAGTACTCGGGCGTCTCGTCCCCGAGACACGGGAGCGCTTTCTCCGTGCCGATATCGAAAACCGGCGAACGATCGCGAATATTCACGCCTACCTGAAGAAAAAGAAAATCGCCTTCGACTCTCGCTGGAGAGGGGACATGGCACGCGGGAAAAAATACGAACTGATTATCACCGTCGGAGGGGATGGGACCTTCTTCGCCGCATCCCAATTCGTTGAAGAGACTCCTGTGGTCGCGATCAATTCCGATCCGGGAACCTCCCTCTCCCTCTTCTCCTGTGCGAATCGATCAAATTTCGAGGCCAAGATCGACCGGGCGATGGAAGGAGCGCTTCCTTCTACAAAACTGACCCGGATGAAACTGGAGATCAACGGAAAGGCGACTCCGCTTCCGATTCTCAACGACATCCTCTTTGCCCATAAAAACCCGGCGGCGATGTCCCGATATCAGATTGGGGTCAACGGAAAATCAGAAGAGCAACGGGGCTCGGGAATCTGGATCTCAACTGCGAGCGGATCGACCGGCGGAATCCACGCCGCCGGAGGGACGATGATGCCGATCTCGTCCCAACGGATGCAATACCGGATCCGCGAACCGTATATCTGGCCCCACCCCCCGTACAAAATCCTCAAAGGGTATTCCAAAGATCCGATCGATTTTACGGTTCTCATGACCGAAGCAGCGGTCTGGCTCGACGGTAGTCGAACCCTGCATGAATTGAAGATGAACGATCGGGTTCGAATTGATATTCACGACCGGCCGCTCACTCTTCTGGGATACAACGACAAGAGACGAAAGAAACTGTTTTCGAAGGGGGCGCGATGATCGAAAAGATGGCCGGAATCCTTCGCAAAAAAAAGGTGATCGAAACCCTGCTTCCCGAGATCGCGTCAGAAATTGCGAAGACGGTTCCCTGTGACTGGATGAGGTTCGATATCGGCGATGAGAAGAACCGCCTCTGGTCACGTACGATCAAGCCGGGCGCCAAACCGGAACGACCCGGCTTTGGAGATATTTCCCGCGTCGGATCCCGCGACCAGAATTACAACAAAGAGATCGAAGGGGGATTCGAAGCGTGCCTGATGCTCGGTATCGGCGAACCGAATGGAAAGTTCATCGTCCGAAGAAAAGAAAAGCCGTTCGACGAAGAGATGCCGACCCTCCAGGCGATCGCGGATTTATTATCCCTCGGCTTCCGGGCACGGCCGTTTGAGCCGCCGCCAAAACCGCGAAGCCCTTTTGAGGAAGGACCTCTGATCTGATGCGCGTTGTCGAAATTACCAGAGCGGGCCCCCCCGAAGTTCTCGTTCCGGCAGAACGTCCCGAACCGACCGCCGACAAGGATCATGAGATCATCCAGGTACGGGCGATCGGAATCAACTTTGCCGACATCATGGGACGGATGGGTCTCTACCCGGACGCCCCTCCCATCCCCTTTGTCCCCGGCTACGAAGTGGCCGGCCTGGTCAAAGGAAAGAGAGTCGTTGCCGTAACCCGGTTCAATGGGTATGCCGACAAAGTCGTCGTCCGGAAAGACCAGCTCTTTCCCCTGCCCGATTCGATTTCGTTCGAAGAGGCGGCGGCGATTCCGGTCAACTACCTGACCGCATGGGTCGCTCTTGAGGAACAGGCGCGGGTCCGCAAAGGGGATCGGGTTTTGGTCGAGCATGGAGCCGGAGGGGTTGGAATTGCCGCTCTGCAGATCTGCCGGAAGGCGGGCGCCACGTTCGTCGGAGTCGTCAGCACAAAAGAAAAAGCGGACTTTCTTCGGGCTCAGGGAGGAGAAGCGGTCATCCGCGGCGAAAAGATCGAAGGCTCCTTCCATATTATTCTCGACCCGACAGGAGCGACCGCCCTGCGCAAAGATATCAACCTTCTCGCCCCGGCGGGATCGGTCATTCTCTACGGTGCGAGTGAGTTCGTACAGGGACCCAAAAAGAAGATCATCTCCACCGCCTGGAGATATCTCCGACGGCCGAAGATCGATCCATACACCCTTCCTTACAAGAATGTCGGGATCTACGGCCTGAACATGCTGACCTACGGACAAGAGGCGAGCAAAGTGGCGATGAAAAAGATCCTCCTAGGCCTGGAAGAGGGATGGCTTCGTCCGCATGTGGGGGCGACCTTTTCGCTCGAAAAGGCGGCCGAAGCGCACCAGTACATGCAGGACCGCAAAAACATCGGAAAAGTGGTTCTCACTGTAAATGGAAATTAAATCCAGAAACAGGCATGATAGTATCCATAGTATGGCATAGCTGAATTCGAAAGGATCCTGATCGATGGTCGACGTCAACGCCCGCAGAAAAATGTGCACCCTCGTTGCTGCCGCCTTTATTGACGGCCACTTCGCCCAGGAGGAATACGACATGATCCTCCGAAAGGGGCAGGACATGGGACTGCCCAAAAACATGATCCAAGAGATCATCGAACTCGGAAAGAAAGGGTCTCTCGCAATCAGCGTCCCGCCCACCCAAAAGCAGAAAGAAGAACTGCTCGATGATCTGATCGATATCGCCTGCGCGGACGGCAAACTGGAGAAAGAAGAGAACCATCTGCTCATGAAGTTTTCCCGCCAACTTGGATTAAGTATTCACGACCTTGGAGGCCGGGTAAAACAACGACTTACGGATCGCAGGCCCGCACCCCCTCCGCGGGACGTGATCGAAGATGGGATCGTCATCCTCGAAGAAGAGCAGACGAAGAAAAAACCACGGCGAAGACGGGAACCGGAACCGGTCGCACGGAAGACCTCCCCGCCACCCGCTCCCCCGAAACGGAAACCGACCCCTCCTCCGGAAAGGAAAGAGGTCAATATCGGGAACGCGTACCAACCGAAATTCAGGGATCCTTACCACAAAGAATCGAGTTCCCCAAAAAAGAAACCGAAATATGGTGGCATGCCTGAGAATCCGGCCGGCACAATCGGCTCGGGAGAAGATATCATCCAGGAACTTCCTCCCGGCCCGGTACAACTCGACGGCCCGGGCCTCGGCCGAATCCAGGGGGTAGACCAGATCGGCATCGTTACAGAGGGACTTCTGAAGCAGGTTCTCCTCGTCAATTCCAGGGATTCCGCCCACCGCGAAGGGATCGAGTGGCTCAAGAAAACATGCGGCATCGAGGATGAAGCCCGGTGTGATGAGATCATCAACGAGGTGATCAAGCGCAATCCGGATATTCTACCGGGAGCCCTGCACGATGAGCGTTGGGGGACACACTAAAATTTAAATCGCGATCCACTCTCCATACGGTAAGATCTTTCGCATGGCCAATCCCATACTGGAACAAGCCCGAAAGCTGATCGCCGAAGGGAACCTGAACGAAGCCGAATCGGTCCTCGCCCAATCGGACAAACCGTGGGCCATTCTTCACCGGGCGGACCTCATCCTTCTTCGAACCCCTTTTGAAAAAGCGCGCGTGGAGGAGGCGGTTCAATTGTATGAACAGGTCGCCCGCGACTTCCCGGAAATTGTTCCCGCTTCCATTGAGCGTGCCAAAGCGTGGCTCGAAGCGGCGCCCGACCCGATGATGGAGACGCTCCAGGAGGTCTTCGGGAAATCGCAATTCACCAAAATCGAACGGCGTCTCATTGATGGAATTCTCAAAGGGCAACATACCCTCGTCTCGACAACGACCGATACCGACAACTCTCTCCTCTATGAATTCCCCGCCTGTATCGTCGAAGGAAAAACGATTCTTCTGACGACACGGATGATGAAGGAAGAACCGGCCGTCGGCACCTTCCGGATCAACCCCTCCCTCTCGACCGAAGAAGCGGTCGAATGTATCGGGGAGTTCGGCGGGGGGGATGATAAAGTTCTCGTTCTCGGGCCGGCGCACTTCAGCACTTCCCCCGTCCAGGACGCGGTAAGAAATCTTCAAATCGAACTGATCGTCTTTGATCAGGCGCAATCGTGTTGCGAACGGAGCCCGCTATTCACTCCCGAAGCGGCCGCCACCGCGGCGGGGATCGTCAAACTGCAGGCCCCCCGTATTCTTGCCTTGTCGGGAATCGTTCCGCCCCATGTTCAGACGAATATCGGGGAGACGTTGAAGATGATCCACCCGGCATGTCACACAGGTCCGTTCGACCGGGAAGAACTCTATTGGGGCGTAAGCAAAACGACCGAGAAGGGAAATACGATCGCGGCCGCCCTCGCGAACAGTTCGGGCGACGCACTCGTCTTCGCGCACACGCCTGAAAATGTGGGAGAGGTTGCCGCCGCCCTTCAGGAGCAGGGGATTTCCACGGTCGTGCTACATGAAGAGATGGATTCCGTCGAGCGCGACCGGGCTCTGCGCGATTGGGAACGGACCGAAGCGCGGGTGATGGTCGCCCAGCCGATTCTCGAAGAGACGACCAAGACCGAGATCCGGAATATTTTCTATTCCGACTATCCCGCCTCTCTCGAAGAGTTTTTCGAGAATGCGATGTTTGCCGGGCGGGATGGGGATCCGGCGAGCATCATCCTTCTTTACGAATCGAGCGACAAGGTTCTGCACCTGGAGACGTTCGACCGGCTCTACCCGGACCGGGATCATCTCGAAAAGACACACGAAGCGATGCGGGCGGGTACCGGGGAAGAGAGTCTCAATCCGATCGCGATCGAAATCCTCGTCAAACGGGGATATTTACAGAAGAGCCCGGAAGGGTCGTGGGAGTTCCCCGATAAAGACACCCCCATACAAAGATTGGACCTGTCGGAGGTCGAAGACCGGCGCAAGCTCGCCGAAGAGCGTTTGCGCGAGATGGAAGAGTATGCCGAAACCCGAACCTGTCGGCGCCGGTGGATTCTCGAACATTTTGGTGCGAAAATGCCGGGGAAGTGGAAGTGTGGCGGCTGCGATCGATGTCGCGCTCTTGAGTCCGGGTTCACCAAGCGTGACCCTGAGGCGAAGGAAGCGGTTCTTGATGCGGTGATGGAGTTGGAGTCCCGCCGAATGACCGTGAGCGGCATGGCACGGGCGATCATGTTCCTCGGACGACCGATGAAGGGGCTCAAGGAGACCGACATCAAGGAACTCCTTCACGTTCTCGTGCGCGAAGGGGATCTCGAACTCAATCCGGGCGACTGGATCAGCATCAAGCGGAGATAGCCGGATGGAGCATATTATCGGGTTTGTTGCGGCCTTCCTCACGACCGCCTCGATGCTTCCGCAATTGATCAAAGTAGTCCGGACAAAGGATACCAAAAGCCTTTCGCTCACGATGTTGACCGTTCTCTGCATCGGGATCAGCCTTTGGCTCGTCTAAGGAATCATGCTCGTTTCGTTACCGTTGATTCTGGCCAACAGCATTTCGCTCTGCCTCGTCGGACCGGTCGCGATCTTGAAAGTAAAGTACGGCTAAGCTACCCCACGCGCCGAAGCCGTCGTACCGGCCGCACTTTTTTCTCGGCCCACCCCTGTGCCATTCCATGAACAAGACAGTAGACCCCCGCTTTGAGAATCGCGCTCTTGGCACGACGGATCATCGGAAGGGTGACCTGGCACCCTTCGCGAATCCATTCATGCAACGTAATCGCGATCCGCATATCCAGGTCGAGCGGGATCTCGTGGGCGGGCAGACGAAAGAGGTCGTCGATCTGCGCGGCGGTCTTTTGCAGGCAGGTGAAACTCTCTTCTTCTGCCAGACTTTTTCGGGTCCGTTCGACCTCACTGAGATACAACGGAACGGTTCTTACTGTGGCTTCCATGGGCTCCTCCGGGAACCGCGCCCCAAAACCCCTTTGGCGCGCGAGCAATTCCTGTCGAGCCCTCTCTACTTCTCCATCGAGGTGACTAGCCTCGTCTCTATCTATACCGTACGGTACACATACGTCATTATAGGTCACATACTATAGAGATTTGAAAATCTCCGCCGATGGGATATTCTGGCGGGGATGACAACACGAGAATGGGTCGAACAGGCGCGGGAGACGTTGCCGCAAAATCTTTTTGATGTCGGCTCGACGCTTGCGTGGCGGGGGCGGATCCATGCGGTGCGCCATCAACTGAAAGAAGGCTCGCGCCCGGCGGCGATCACCGATGCGATTCTGGAACTCACCTCTTCGGTATTGGAATTGGCCGAGGGAGAGAATACCAATCCGGCCATTGTTCAGGATCACTTCTGGCGGTACGGGCAACTCAAAGGAAGTTCGGTCGAGGAGACGCTCGAAGCGACCGACGAGATTTTGAAGCGCCTCCTTCCCCTCGACAAAGTTCAAGGACGCCAATATCTCGGCAATCTTTTCGGGATCATTCTTGCGGCGGAGTTTGAGCTTCTGGCGGGGGCGATTTGACGAGCCTGGGGCTTTTGATAAACTCCACATATTCGTAATCAACGTCTGCTTCCCGGTGTAATTCTTTCACCTTCTGGTGATACTTTTCATAAAGCGGCCCCATCGCTTCTTCGTAGGCGGGGTCGCAGAAGAAGATCCGGCAGCCGAGCATGCGGTGGTCGCGGACCGAACACTTCCCTCCTGCCAGCCACGGGCAGACGGCGTGGTCGACCTTTTCGGGCAACCCGACATTTTCAATCAGGTAGTCGATCTCGATGGGGGTCGTCCAGAGTTGATGGTCGTATTCTTTGAATTTGCAACAGCGCCCCGACAGTTCACACCGGGGGCGCAGCCGGTCAAGTTCGTCTCCGAGCTCGCCATAGATCGTTTCGAGTTTTTGATACGCTTCCGGGCGTTCCATGCCCGGATCGTAGCGGAAGGGGTATGGGAAAGCGAGAGACGAGCTTGAGACCACCCTTTTCGGTCCGGAGCTATTTCTCCCGGTTCTTTTTGGGAAGAACGAAACGGAAAGATCCTTCGAATTTCCCCGACTTCTTCTTTTCGTATTTCACGATCAGACTCTTTTTGAACCAGGGATCGCTCGCGTTGATGGGGTCGTCCTCGAAATAGAGTTGCGTGGTCAACGAAACGTATCCCTTCTGGTGCACCTTGATATGGATATGCGCCGGATGGAACTGGGTCCGGGAAATCTGATATTGCGCGGGACGAATCGTCTCGAATCTGTATTCCCCGTTTTCGTTTGTTCGAACGCGGGCGCGAAATTTGAATTCGTCCTTCCTCGGCTGATTTCCCGGGTTGTCGTTATCGTACCGCCCTTTTTCGTCCGCCTGCCAGATCTCGACCAACGCGCCCTTGAGGGGGCGACCGTTCCTCGCTTTTACCGCCCCTGAAACGACATACTTATCGCCCAGCGCACCCTTTTCGTAGAGTACTTCCTGGAAGGGAGCGTTGGGACGAAAGAAGGGGCCTTCGATATTATCTTCGGTGACCGGAAGCTTCTGGTCTCCGAGATCCCGGTCCTTGAGATAGTCTCCGTATCCGGGCGTCTCTTGATCCGTCACCTCTTCGGCCACCTTCGCCATTGCGGGCAGAGTGAGATA
>PVBE011035923.1_pt1 | contig 16805 bp, 11 predicted proteins | sample 1631181 | NCBI WGS metagenome assembly PVBE01 (sample SAMN08397723, study PRJNA350692) | Marine metagenome, whole genome shotgun sequencing project. | isolation source: water | place: Pacific Ocean | collected 2012-04 | reverse complement strand
GGGGCGCTCTTTTGTTGGTTTTCGAAATCTCTAGTAATATCCCCCTGCTGGCCATCTGGGCGGTGCCTGCAGTTCCACCCGCCCAATGCTTTAAGGTGTTTTCCGAGGAGGCAAGCATGGCCTTTTGTCCTTTCTTGAAATCGGCATACAAGGAGTCGTCCATCCCTCCGAATAGGGTAACGGTAACTTTGGCCCGCCCGAACTTACCGTATTCCACCTTGTCCACCCAGCCCGGCATCCAGCGACTCTTGACGAAAGCCTTGTGGGTTTCGTTTTGGATCTGAGCGGCCCGTTCCATGGCAAGTTCGTCGAGCCAGACATCGGAGATATGAAAGCGTTTGAAGACACCCCCGGGGGTGGGTTTCCAGCTAATGCCAAGAAAGACCGTCTGGTCATTGAGATCTTTTTTCCCGTTCTTTGGCCAGGTTTTTTCGTCCGTCAGATCGGTGATGCCCAGTCGTTCCCGTCCTCGCCAAAAACGGGTGGTTGCGTCGACGGAAAAGGTTTCCGAGAGAACCTTGCCTTTGTCAGCTTGGGCCTCCCTTCGAGCGATGATCGTGCCGGCTTTTTCCTTCAGCTCCACTTCCTGAAGTCTCCAGACCAATCCGAGACGCTTGCAATGACTTGGCTCGTCCTCAAGCAGGTAAACGTGGTTCTCAGCCGGTGCCACGCCCGTTCCTGAGTAGCCGTACTTTTTTTCCCGGTTGTCGACGGGTAAGACCGGTACGGCTGATATCTTGGGATCGGGTGGAAGAAAGGCTTTTACGTGCATCACCGTCCCCAAAGGGATATCCCGAAGATCGGCCGGAGCTCCCTGGTAGCGGACCAAACCGTAGGGGAGGAGGGCAAAGGGGGAAGGAGCGACAAACCGAAACCTCCCATTTCCGTCGATGCGGATACTGCCGCGACGGTTGGCATGATCCACAAAAGTGAGCTCGCCTTGGTAGGAATGAGCCTTTTCCAAAGGTGGAAACTCGCCGACCTTAGGACGAAAGGGCTTTTCTTTGGATCGTGAGTTGGATGCAAGTAAGACAAGGATCAGTGGGAGTAAAATGATCCAATGTATGCGTATTGGTTTTACCATTTTTTTATTTGGTTCGGATAATCCAGTTACCAGCGGCATCACGCGTTGTTTCGGCGGCAGTGCCGTTGAAGCTGGCGCTGACAGCGGTGGCTTTGGATTCGAGTTTCAACACGGACGGTTCGGCATCGACATCGATCTTGACGCCACCGTCAGCGGTTTGCGTAACAGCAAGCTTGCCCAAAGGGAAACCCTCGCAGGTCACGCGCCCGACGGGACACTCCAGCGTCAGGGGGAGCGCAGCGTCGGCGTTGGGTTGGTAGGCGACCCAGGTGCGGGAAGGCTCACAGGAGAGCAGCCAGGCGGATTTGCCAGGCGTCGTGGTGAGCGTCGCGTCTTTCACGGCAAGCCGGCCGCTGTCGCTGACGGCAAACTCGGGCGACTGCAGAAACTGCGGCCACGGGTCGTCGCGACCGTTGATCTTGCGCGTGGCGTATTCTTCGGTGTAAGCGTGCCAGCGCATGTCGAGGCGGCGGTCGTCGCGCTCGTAGGCGATGTGGCGCGTGAAGCCGTCCGCTTCATCGGCGGTGACTTTGCCGGCGAGGATCTTGTCCTGAAACGCGGCAAATGATCCGAACTCGCTCTTGTCTCCCATTTCCACCACGAACCCGCTGCGGGCCTTGATCCAGTCGGCGTCGGCGATACCAGTGATGTTGTCCGCGGCGACGTTATCCTGGTAGAGCACGACGTGACGGGTCCGTTTCTCCAAAATCGTTTTGCCGCCGCGCAGGCGCGTGGCTTCGAGCGGGCGAACGGCGGCATAGACGTCGCCGTCCTCGATGAACCACCAGTCGCCCGGCGCCAATTCGCGCGGCAGGCTGCGGACTGGCTCGCGGTTGACGAAGAGGCCGTCGGTGCCGTCGGTCCAGCGGAACAGGAACATCGCGGCGCTGGCGCGTTGGACTTTGTCTTTGACGAATTTCGCCCTGTGCATGCCGGGTCTGCCGGCATAGGTCATCAGCAGCGTGTTGCGATCCTGCAAGGTGCCCACGCGACCGAATTCCACAAACTCCCGCATCCACGGCCCTCGGGGGCCTCCTTTGGAATCCGCCAACGGCTGGCCATCTTTTTCCTCGTAGTAGACGTCACCTTTGTCGAGGAAGCTCATGCCGTTGATGACGTAGTGCGGGTAGAGGACGCAGAACCGCTCCGGGCTGCCGAGCGGGGCGCGCGGATTGCGGCTGTTGTTCCACCAGGCGGAGGCATTGACCACGCACGTGTTGACTATCCACGACCAAGTCGTCGAACCGAGCGTGTAGCCGCGACCCTGGTAGTTGACGTATTTCCTCGCCTGGTTCCAAGCCGGTTTATCGATGCCTTCTAGTTTGAAATTGTTCCGATAAGGAGCTTTTTCGTTCGCTCCATGGGTGAGTGTAAGACGGCACTGCAACTCATTAGGCAGCGACTTGTGCGATGCGAGGTCGTTCAAATACGACGGCAGATCGGGTATCAACGTCGCGGGTGGCGCCCCCGGGTAGTGGCGAAAGGCGCGCGAGTCCCAGCCGTCCCAAGGGAAGAAGTAGTTGATCCAGATGGGTTTCTTGAGGCCGGTCGCGAACAGGGCTCGCTCGTAGTCGCAGCCGAGCCATTCACTGGGCGCCATGCGGCTGCCCGGGCCGGTGATTCGCTCGACAGCGGGTGACCAAGTGAGGAAACGGTTGATCCAAAGTCGCTCGCGAATCAGGCGTGCCATGCGGCGCAACTTTGGGTCGGGGATGTAGCGCGTGATATCTTCCCAACTCGCCGTGCCGCACCAATGGCTCTCCAGCAGGTTGAACTCACCCATGTCGCCCGTGCGGTTCATGTGGCCGAGTTCGGCCAGCAACGCCTGCTCACCGGCGGCGAGGACTTTCGGGTCGTCAATGAGTGCCGGCGCGAGCACCAGCGGCGTGAGATAACCGTGGACGTTCGCACCGTTGGCGCCGTTGATGTGCATCCAGCCGATGTAGCCAGCTTCCTTGCTGCCGAGATCAATCGCCTTCAACGTCTCGCGGATGATCGCGTGCGTTTCCGCCGTCAACATGTCGGGTGCACGCAACGCCAGCAGAATCCAGGACGTCGGGGTTCTACTTTTCTTGTTCTTCTCCCGCCAAGCGCCTACGTCGGCGAGCACACCCCGGCACTGTTTCTGAATTTCCTTGTTAACCATGGCAACTTGCTGCGAGTCGCCGGAAAGGAGCCGCTGAAGCTTTGAAAACTTCTTCGGTATGCCCCCGGGATTGCTTCGCCAGTTGATGCTCTGCCACATGAACGTCAGGGCCTCCTCGCCGCACACTGTGCGCCCTTGGAAGAAACTCTCGTCATAAGTCGCCGTCCGCCAAGGACGGACATCAGGCGCGGAGGTGTGGTGCAGAGGTTCTGCAGCGTTGAGCGCAGCCGGAACATTGACGGAACACAACGCCAGCAGGACAGTGAGCAGAATGAGGGTGGGTTTCATAGTGGCTAGTCCCTTCGATAGACTCGCATTTCGCATTTGGATTCAACAGAGTTAAGCTTGGAACCGCTCCAGACCCATCTTACCTTCAGGAGGGCGTCGCGATTCTCGAACTGGCCAATCTTGCGGCAGAACTCTTTGAAAAGCAGTCAGCCAGTGAGATACGCCGATTGCTCGATTTCGTACTATCGAACTCGATTTGGGGCAACGGCCAGCTGACCGCCGAATTTCGCCAACCCTTTGATTTGATTGCAGTTGGGGCGACGGAGCTGAAACAGAAAAAGGCCGCCGGAGTGAGCTCCGACGACCTTCATCAATTTAAGTACACCCCAGAGGATTCGAACCTCTAACCTTCGGTTCCGTAGACAACACAAAGTGCCATGCAAAAATGCTGGAAAGTCGAATGCTGATTGGAGGATACACGATTCCATAAGTTTCGCAAGCTGTTGCGAACTTTCTCATATAGTTGCGAACTGTTGGGGTATTGGCGGAGCAAAGGGGTAGTAAAGGGTAGTCGCTCAGGCCCCGTTTTTGTCGGACGTGATACGACAGGGGAAACACAGTCAATAGCACACAGGTCGCTTCGTTGAGGCACGGGCACGGCATTCTATCGAGAGTTTGGTGCCTGTCACTGGGCGCTTCAAAACCAGCCAGTAATGGTCGCTTCGACGAGCAGATTCATTTTTCGCTGCGCCGCGAAAATTGGTGTGCCGCTGCCACCTTCATTCAACAATATCCACCAACTCGACGAGGGCGTTATCTGCTTTCAGAAGTTCCTGATACCACACATCTGCCGCTGTCGCGCGCCCAAGCAAAGTCTTCGTGCCCCAGATCAGAGTCAGCGTACGGCGTGTCTCCGGGTTTGTCTTGGTCCGCTGCGAATCCTTGACGGCATTGGCACATGGACCCTCGATATCGAACAAGCACAAGAGCCGGCCAACATCCATCGTCTGGCCGGACGGGTTGAACAGGTAGGAAGATTCTGGCGGTGCGATGCCAACGCGGAACGGTTCATGGACGAGATCCAAATCGACGACACTGATCGGCAGCCCGCTGTGCAAAGACACGACGTTACAGGCGTCCACGGCGACATTGATGGATGACAGCCCTCTCTGTTCAGTCACCTTGATGAGATACTCAGACGCTGGTTTGCTTCGACCGGTCGGCTTGAAGCCACCGTAACGCAACAGATCTCGCACAGCGGATCGAATCGCATCGCTGCTTTGTAGCGGCGTTTGGACGCCCAAAGATAGGAGAGCGAGTAACTCAGTTGAGGAGGCGAGATTGCCAAGTACGGCGGGAAAGACGGTGACAAATGCTCGCAGATCCAACAACGGGTGCGGATCGACGGTCAGTATGTGTCGCTTTTGATTGTCCATCCGTTGGCCGTATCCCGCTCTCGATGTCAGCTCTGGCGTCGTTGAGCACCAGCCGACGTGACAAAGGCATCCAGTTGCTCGAATGGCTGTGTTCCGGCGAGGCCCTGGCCCCCAATGACAAATGTTGGGACGCCGGTCACGCCCAGTTCGCGAGACCGTTGCGACTGAATCCCGAAACTGTCCCTCCACAAGCACTCTTTCAACGCGTCACCAGATCCGAGATGTTTTTGTCCCACGTCAAGCTGCCGACTCTTGTAACGTCACCATCGTCGCCGATTCGGAACGCCGTCAGCGTCGCTCCTTCGTAAGCGGTAGCGAGCAGGTATCGGCCATTTGGTGACAGTGCCAGTCCCCAGGGAATCTTGTCGGCGGGTGTCAGTCCAAGCAGTTCCACATCTCCGTCGGGTTTGACGCGGTAACGTGAAATCCAGTCGAAGTCCCGTTGGTGCCCACGTATCCCGGCAAACAGAAAACGTCCATCCGGCGTGATCACGATGTCTGACGAACTGATACCCTGTTTCGGCTCGTCCTTGTCAACTGCATCACAAACTTGACGCAGCTTGAGAGCGCCTGATTTTTCCATGTCATAGACGGAAACGCCGAGGTGCTGTTCGTTGCTGAAATACGCGATTGGTTTGCTGGGATGATACGCCATGTGCCGCGGGCCAGTGCCGTCGGGCGGATTGGCGTTTTTCGGATCGAGCCCGACAAGCTGCCCCGATTCCGAATCGAACCGGTACTGAAAGATCGCGTTCGTCTCTTTTACGTAGGGGATGTAAACGAACCGGTTGTCCGGCGAAGGGAGAACGCAGTGAGCGTTGCGACGACTCTCGTTCAGTGCTGCCACTCGCTTGACTGGCTTTCCCGTCGTGTCCAGTGCGTACACATCCACAAACCCGTCGAAATAGTTGACGCCGAGCAGGAAGCGACTCGCGCGATCCAGGCTGAGGTAGGAGTAACCGTGATGCATTGTCACGGGTGCATGTCGCAGGTAGTTGCCATCGTGATCGAGCGAAACGACAGCGCCCAGCGTTCTAGCTTCATCACCAGTCGGGGCTGCCACGTAGAGCAGCGGTTTGTCAGGATGCGCCGTGATTGTGGCCGCGGGGAATCCCAATTCGACCTGCTGCAGTAGCTTAAGGGACAGACCCTCATCGGAAGGTGTCGCCTCCACGATCAACAGCTTGCTGATGGTGCGACTGGGTGCGTAAATGTGAAACACGCCGTCGGCATGACCTGATGGTGTGAGGATCAGCTTCACCATCGCCTTCCCCATTCCTTCCCCGATCAGATAGTGCGTCTCCGCGTTGCTGTTCCAGTGATACGCCTGTCCGGAGGGTGATTCCTCTTTGGGACGGAAGAAATCGCGTGTGCCCACAAATGCCACGTTGCCCTGAAACTCGTCGTACTTCGCGACGGCCGCCTGGGCTTTCATCAGTGAGAGGGCACGCGGGTGTTTTTCTTCGCGCCCACTCATGCCGGTCTCGGCGATCACGAACGGCAAGTGTGGCGCATTCAGATTCTTGCGAATGTCGCGTATGAAGTTCGACAGGTTCTGCTCGTACTGGTCGTTGAAGCCCTGGTTCACGCGGTCGTTCCAACCCTGGTGCCAGCCGAATCCGACCAGTTCCAGCTTTCGCTCCGCGAATTGAGGAAAGAGCGACTTCGCATCCCGTAGCACTTCCTTGGTCAACTTGAGCAGCTCCTGGTAATACGGTCCCACTTCGCCACCGGAGGATGGCGGGCGGAAATCCTGCGCCAGGCTCTTGCCACCCCAGGCGAGCTTGATCAGCAGCACGGGTTCGTCGAACGCATCGCCCACGACGTGGCCAAAGCCCAACTCCGGGCCGATATAGCCTTCACGGAAGCCAAAACCGGGAGTCAACTTCCCCCGGCGACCGAGATACCAGATTTGAACGTCGTCGCGGGCGATCCATTTGCCGTCGGCGTCCGTGAGATGCTTGAACCTCGCAGCTGTGTTAGGGTTTTTCGCCAGCCACTCCAGTGAACCCTTTCCTTCGTTCGACTTCGGCTCGGCGTTGACTTTGCCGTGGCCCTCCATGTTGGACTGGCCAGCGAGGATGAAGACCTTTACCGCATCGTTGGCGAACACGGAGCCAGGAACGATCAGGGCCAGGGCGAGTAAGAAAAGTCGTCGAACCAGCATGTCAAAATGCCTTTCTCTGTGTTCCGCCATCGGCATCCAGTGGCCTGTGGCGGGAAGTGATTAGTATTCCGAGACCTCGATTTCCGTCAACCCATTGCGGGACGGACCGGTATGAGTGAAGACCACACGCACCTTGCGCGACGTGATCGGATCAGAGGCTCCTATTTCATCAGACCTTGTAGGGTTGAGGTGGGCTTTGCGGCCGATGCACATCTTAGCACGACGATGGATGCGACTCATCTTGCCGGGCACTGAAAGTTGTGTCAGCTGTTCTGGTCCAGCGATTTTTGCGCACCAACCACGCGGCTGTAACAGCCGTAGGCCAACACGCAGCATCGCTGTCGTGGAGCGCTGCATCAGGACGGTCAAAGAGGAGTTCACGCGACGAATCACGATACCGCTGAGCCGCGCCGAATTCCGTAGCGAGTTGCTCTTGTATGTTGACTGGTTCAACGACCATCGCCCGCATACATCGCTTCACGGTCGAACACCTAACGAAGTCTATTTTGGCCGCCGACCGACCAATCAACGGCCGAGAATCGAGCCGCGCGCTCACTGGCCGCGCCCATCGCCGTGTGCAAGGCCACGGACTCTTGTCGCTGGCGAACTTGGTAATCGGTTCACACTGAATGTCGAACAGTTTCAAGGGCGACGCCATCTACGGATCGTAACGCTTCGTCGCGCTGCGTAAGTCTAATCCGCAGTGTCGATCGCGCTAACTGTACGCGCTGATGGTGTCGTTCCCGCAACTGATCGTCCAAATTGTCAATGAACTCCGACTCGCAGATCCTGAGGATGGAAGAACTGCCATCAATTCCGCGACTCGACGACCATTTTATCGGATAAACTGCAAACGCAAAAGTCGCTGGACTAGGCACACCGATAGTCAATCCAGCGCTGAAGGTTGACTCCGTACGCGGTCTGGGAATCGTACTGCACGACGATTCGCCGAATCCGGTTGACTGCCGTTCGATGCTCGGCGGAAAGCACGAACTCACTCGCCCCGTGCGAACGTCGAACCGACATTCCAACCACGCCGACAGCACCTGCCTGCAATGCCCGTCAACGGGAAACTTGATCGCGTGACATGTGCACCTGGGATGCCTCCCCGGCAGGTTTGCGCTCGGCGAAGATCCTACTCCGCCTTCGCAAAACGGAACGCGTAAAGCTTCGTGCCGAATTGCAGCTCGAAGCGGAGGCGAACCAACTGATCGTTGAGTTTCGAAACGTCGGACTTGCCACTCCATGAGACCGTGTGACTGATGGAATTTGCGGCGTGAATGCGGTCGCAGTCGTCCATGGCGAAGCTCGGTAATGGATTCCCGTTTGCGTCTTGGATTTCGACCCGGGCCAGGCCGATAGCCGACGTTTCGATGTTCAACTGCAGCGTTGTTCCGTCGAACTTCAGCGGCGGCGTGGCGAATTCTCCGCCCGCATAGTCGGCCTCCACACAAGTGAAGCCGTCCTTGCGCAGCACGACCCGGCTCAGTGTGGCACGTTTCATGGCCTCCTTGTTGCCTGTGTGAGGGTCGTCAAAGCCGATGTAGTACATCCAGATCTCGTCGCCCACTACGTGCATGCCGCGGGTCATATACATCGTCAACGCGTCGAAGCTATCAGGCTTACCGTGCGCAATCCACGGCTTGCGGTCGTAGCGATTCCACTTGATGCCGTCGCGGCTGGCGTCGAGTTCCATATCCTCCACGCCACAGTTGTAGGTGCCGTGTACGGGGCTTTGGGGAAACGGCGACATGTCAATCGGAAGATACCAGTCCTCATACGAACGATAGCGGCAGTTGAAGAGGAAGTAGGCATCCTGTGCATGCGAATACTGAACGACCTGCGGACAATAAAAGTCCATCACCTTTACTCCACCGAAGATCGGATCCTTGTCGTCGGGTTCCAGGACGACCTCGGGCATCGGGAACTTCGCCGGATCGTCGCTCACCGCGCGTCCGATTGTACGCCGCGCGTACTTGTTCTTCCCTCCATACCTCTGGGTCCCCAACTTTGCATAGTACGGGACTCGTTCGGGGGGACACTCGAAAACTTTGTTAACCCGCACATAGGCCACGTACTTGTCCAGCCGCGTATCGTAGTAACAGATATTGTGACTGTCCATGCCGCGCGGATATCGGGCTCCGGGCGGGAAAACGTTTTTGCTGAACATCTTCCATTGGATGCCGTCACTGGAGGCCTGCATTGTGTTTTTCAGACCGTTGAAGAGTTTGTAGCGTTCGGCGGGCGGTGCTTTGGGATCGACGAAGACACAGGCGCCAGTGAAGATGGCGCCGAGTATATCATCAGGCTCGGGCTGGACGCTGCCCGACACACGTCGCCAGTTGATGCCGTCTTTGGTCAGCGCGCTGAACCAGCGGAACTTGCCGTCCGGTTTGATGATCGAAGAGTATCCGCCCAGACTTCCCACGAGGCACCTATCGTTCGTCTTGATGGGACGACAGACCTCGATGCTGACGTTTTTGGCTGACTCAATATACCGTCCGTCGATGAAAACCTGGTTGCGGTCGCCGATATCGACAACTTCGGTCGCACGAGCCGCAATCGGTGCGCTGGCTGCCATGATCGCCGCAAGGAGAAACGGGGAAGCAATTTGAGGTAGGTTTCTGGGGACGATCATTCCGTGTCCTGATTTCAGATTGGTGTGTGGGTAATTCGAGAGCCCTTTAGTTGGCGAGGTACCGAGCTTGAAGCAAACGACACCTGACACCTTTGCTGCTGTCATCGGGGGCGACCATCTTACTCCGTCCAAAATGCATACAGACTGGCCGATTGGATCTGAATCCGCAGCCTCACCGTACGCCCGGCTAATTGCTTCCACGTTGATCCTTCACGCCAAGCTACCGGCTGGCGAACACTTTTGCCTGTCAGTTCGACGCAGTTGGAAAGATCAAATCCCGTCAGAGGTTGCCCGTCGTCGTCGAGTACCTCGACCTTGACTGTGCCACCTGAGTGGACATCCACATTGAGCAGCAACTGCTCGCCGGAGGCAGTCAGCCGTTTGGTGGTCAACGCTCCGCCACCTTCATCAGCATCCAGTGAGACGAAGCCGTCAAGACGCAGCGTTGCCAGACAAATCGCGATCCAGCCGTCGTCAAAATCGGCTTGCTCTTCAGGCGTCAGATCCTGCTGATTGCGCACTCTTCCATCAGGCCACATTTTGTACGGCGGGGTGCGACCCTTGGCACCAGTGTAGTAAAACCAAAGCTCATCTCCCATCACCAGCGGACGATTCGGCGGGGCGATTTGCTGTCGGTCGTAGTTACCCACCAGCCCCTTGTCCAGCCGTGACGTTTCAATGAATGGTTTCCGGTCGCCCAGTCGCACCCAGTTCTGCTGACGCAATTCAGGATCGCGCGAGAACATCAGTTGAATGTCCTGAAAGCCCACCGTGTTGTTTCGTGCGGGCAATGCCTGGCCGGTGGGGTGATAGATCATTGGCAGGCCGATATAAACACCTTCGTAGGGAAAGAGAGACAACTGGTATGCTTCCGCTCGCCACGTGGGAATATGACGCTGCCCCTTTGGTGGCTCCCAGCCCTTGTCCGGGTCAGGATCATTGAACAACGGGTCCTGCATGCCCGCATCGGCCAGGCGCTGGCGGATTCGCTCTTTGGCCAATACCTGGTCACGGTCGTCAGTGTGAAACGACAGCCGCGGAGCCGTCCAATGCTCGAAATCCTTGCTGAACGTGACGAACGCACTGCGGCCATACTTCGTGCCATGCTTGACCGTCGCAATGTAACGCTCTCCGACTTCATCGTAGATCAGTTTTGATGTATCGCTCGATGGGATCTTCGCGCCGAGTTTGTTCCAGCGAATGCCGTCAGCACTGACGACCGGCACGCGGTTCTGGGCTCCCAGAAGTCCTTTGTAACGACGATTCGGTTCCGGGTCGTGCATGTCGAAAATGACATCCATCATGCTGTTGGAAGTCCAGCGAGCCTCCGGGTCGACGACGAAAAAACGGTTGTTCTTTCTCGACCCGCGAATGTCAACCAGATTGAGAGCGGGACGCTGCCAGTGAAGACCGTCCTTTGAAACAGCCAGGGCACAGCCAATCTCATTGACGACCCAGTCGCTGTTTCGGTAGGGAAACGCCATGTAGAAGAGCTCGTAGACATCTTCGCCCGGCACCCACACCGGCGCCGAGGACGTCTGCACGCGAATTCCGTCGGTGGTGCCTTTCGGCTGAAACACGGCCCCCTTCTTCTCCGGCCCGTGCATTGTCCTCCGCAAGCCCGTCATCGTCTGGATGGCGTGATTGTCCAGCACCAACTGCTTTCGACCCGGCTGCAGTTTGATCGATTCGTCGGCCCGCAACGCAGCCGTCGATCCGAGAACGAACAGAACAGCGAATGGAGCCGCCAGCGACCTGGCCAGACGCTTGGGAAATCCGTGACGATAAACTCTCGTCACATTGCGATTGGAGTTCGTTCGTGGCGTCATGATGTGTGAGTTGTCCTTGCGAAGTCGCTAGAAGGCTTGTATCAGGATTATCTTTACAAATGAGTCAAGTTCTAGCGACCAGCGGGAGCCGGTCACCGCAATCGAGCGGTAGCTCGCATCGGTCCGAGGCACCGCCTCGCTAGTCCTTGAACTCAATAAGAACTTCCCTGAAGGTGTTCGCACCAATGTTGCGGGCACTGTGAGTCGCCGGTATGGCGGGCGCCCTCGGACGGTCGGACACGATCTGATCGCCATCCATTCGAAAGTTAACGATTCCACCGGCTTCGACTTCAACCGTGCATAGCAATTCTCCGTGCGGGCCGGAGACTTCCACGGTTGATCCCGAAATGACGCGGACGACATAGTCTAACAGGTGGAAATGGTTCCGCGAGGAGTTTTGTGCTGAGTGGATACTGGCAACGGTCGCCTCACGCGTTTAAAATATTGGCTCACGAATCTCTTGTCGAAAAACCTGGGATCCTCGACATGCGGTGTTTGTTCGCGTTTGTGCTTTTGCTGCCAGGTGTCGCTTACGCGCAACGAAAGTCTCCGACGTCTGAACGCGCGACATCTGAACGCGCAACGACGCGGCTGGCTGAGGTGACTCGCGAAGTGTACCGCAAGCATCCTCGCGCCAAGACGGCGGCCATGGTATCAGTTCGATACGTCGGACCGAAACTGGTGCGCGAAGAAATCCATTCGACGATGGCCAAGAGCGACACGCCAGAGAGGCCAAAGCGGCGTTGGTCAGAGGATAACGGCCGAAGCTGGTCTGATGATGAAACGCTGCCGGAGCTTGTCACGCATCCGGAAGGCGTCCGTGTCTATTGGGGGCCGGGGCCGCAATTCCACGGTGCGGAAAGAAGAACGACCGTCTCGATCTGGCTGCGACAGACTCACCTAAGAGGAGTCTACTACAACCATCTCTTTTGGCGAGTTTCGAATGATCTGACTCGTACCTGGTCCGAACCGAAACAAATCGTATATGAAGCAGGAGCTTCCTTCGATTCCGACAAGCCGTTCGATCCTGAGTTCTTACACAACAATCAGGCTTATTTCGGCAACAACATCCTGCGCCACAGCAACGGGTCGCTGATCCATGTCGCAGCAGCGGCGAACATTCCCAGAGATGTTCCGATTCCAAACCCGAAGAAACTGTCCGTGATGGGTATGCCGGCAGACGCGCGGTGCATTGGATCGTTGTGTGTCGTCGGGAAGTGGAACGACCAGGCCGGCAGCTACGTCTGGACCGCTGGCAAACCGGTCTGGGTATCGCGGAGCATCTCGTCACGTGGACTGATGGAGCCGGAGGTTGCAGAGTTGAAGGATGGTCGTGTCCTTATCGTCTGGCGAACGTCGAACGCCGGTCTCGACCCAAACAAGGTTCATGGCCACAAGTTCTTCAGTCTGTCGACGGATGGCGGACAGACTCTCGACGAGCCCAGACCCTGGACGTACGACGATGGCACACCATTCTCCTCGCCTTCGAGTATCCACCGCATGATTCGGCACAGCACGACCGGCAAGCTGTACTGGATCGGCAACATCAGTTCGGCCCCGCCCCGGGGAAATTCTCCTCGCTACCCACTGGTCATCGCCGAAGTGGACGAGGAGATCCCGGCGATTAGACGGGACACGGTTACGCTGATCGACGATCGACGGAAAGCAGATAGTTCGAAACTTCAGTTGTCGAACTTCTCCCTGCTCGAAAACCGCGAGAATCAGCATCTCGAGATCTATCTGACGCGACTGGGCGAGAACCCCGCTGACTTCTGGGGAGCGGACGCCTACAAGTACACACTTCGCCTCAGGTAAGTGCAGCACGCTTCATCGATTAGAAGTCAGGCGGTGTAGTGGTCCAGCGACTTTTCAGGTGAACAGAATTGCGCTAATCTGGGCGATGTTGATGAACTTTTGTCCAGCGCAAAACTCGCTGGACCACCACAGTGAGTCAGACAAGGTCATCGAGCTTCGATGTTGCCCGATGTCGGTCGTATTCTTCGTCGAGATAGGGCAGACAGACATGGCAGGTGTCAATGGCATGAACGAGAAAGCCAAATGGAACGTTCCCCAAGTGCTCAAGCAGACCTAGCGAGGTTTCAGGTGTCGGTCGAAGAACTCAATCACGGCGGGCCTCAAATCTCGCTGCTTCGGTTGGAGATGGAAACTGTGGGGCGCACCTTCGATCACGATGAGGTCTGATGAAGTCTTCGCCTTTGTCAAAGTCTCATGAAGCACGTGCGACTGGCTGACGGGAACCAGGGCGTCCTTGGTCCCGTGGAGGATCAACGCAGGCGGCGCGTCTTTAGTGACCCACGTTACAGGAGAGGCGTTGCGGCACAGCGCCTCATCGGATTCGGTCAACGAGTTGCCCTTCAACCGAGCCTGAGCCAGAACATCATGGACGCCATACATCGGAACGACTGCCTGAACTTGACACGAGTACTCAGCGTACGGGCCCGGCGGGTCGAGTTTGCTCTCCGCACCGGTCACGGCCAGCATCGCTACAAGATGCCCACCAGCTGAACCGCCAATGGCGCCGATGTGGTCAGGATCGATCGAGTAGTCGTCGGCCTTCATCCTGAGAAATCGCACGGCCGTCTTGCAGTCGTGAAGATTCGCTGGCCACACTTCGCGGAGGCGTTCCGCCAGATTGTCGCTCTTTTGGCAGAGCCGGTAGTTGATGCTGGCGCACACGTAGCCGGCTCCCGCCAGATTGTTACCAAGGTTCTGTTCGCGTTTCGCAGCTTTGTCTCCTCCGTGCCAGCCACCGCCATGAACGATGACGATTGCCGGACGTCGCTGCTGAGTTTTGTCTGTCGGCAAATACAAGTCGAGCTTCTCAGCGCGGTCTTCTCCGAGATAGCTTACATTCTGTATGACTTTCACCTTGGTATCCTCCGCCGTGCACTCCTGGGCGAAGGAAGAAAGAAGAACAGCAACAAGCCACAACAGTTGCAAGCGGAGTCCGAAACGTCGGTCGTCGCACATCTTTGACACGTACCAATGCATGGAATGGTGGGGGGACGGTGAAGGATCTATCATACCTCAATTAACATATAAGCCGAATGACCGCTGGCCGGGGCGTTACTGGAGTGATGGCATGATGATTCGATTCTCGAAAGCACGCGCGGCAACGTCCGTCACCGTGGCGAACATGACCAAGCTTCGAATCGGTTCGGCTGCGGTCGCAATCTTCCTGACCGCCACCATGATTGGCGGAGCGGGTGAAAAAGAAAGACGCCCGCATCCCGACGCGCTTCCGAATCCCCACAAGCCGGGCGAAGTCGATAACCCACAACTCGTCCCGTTTATCGTCAAACAGCCCAGCGATTTGCCCGGTATCGTGCTAGACGAGACCGAAGCGATGCTCGTCGGCCAGTGGCGTTACTCGACACATACTCCACCCTACGTCGGCCTGGGATACCTGCACGATCAGAAGCAGGGCAAGGGCTCTAGTTCAGTGACCTTCACGCCAGAACTGCCGCGCAGTGGCGAGTATGAAGTGCGACTGTCTCACTGCTACAACATCCGTCGGGCAACGAATACACCGGTGACAATTCACCACGCCAAAGGCGACACGACGTTGCGCATCAATCAGCAAGGCACTCCTGAGCATCGGCGACTGTTCCGTTCGCTTGGAACATACCATTTCGAAAAGGGGCGGAAGGGAAAGGTACGGATCTCGACCGATGGGACGGAAGGCAAGTATGTCATCGCTGACGCCGTCCAGTTTCTGCCGGTGGCGGACCGGCGTCGCATCGTCGATGTGCATCGTGAGGTCTACCTGCCGAACGCCGTCCCCGGCAAAGCGCCGTGGCTTTATGCGTTTCCGGGCAAAGGCGGGTACCGAGAGGAGATCCACACGACCTGGTCGCACGAGGATCAGGTCAAGGGTTTTGGCGACTCGCCACAGGATCCTCGACAGCGCATCTCGCACGACAACGGGAAAACTTGGACACCGCTCAAGGCGCAGCCACCGTGGATGACGTACCTCGACAAGGTGACGGTACTCGACTGGAAGTTCTGCGGGACTTACGACCCGGCTTCGGAGCGGCTCGTCTCGCTGTCCATTCATCATGTTCGTGACATGCGGCGGGGCCCGCCTCGCATGATCTACAACCACGCGCTCGTGCGAACATCGACTGACGGCGGGCAATCGTTCGGCCAAATGCAAACGCTCAAGTATGAGGACGGTAACGATCTCGATCCGCAAGACACTCTGAATCCGGAATACCTCGAGAACAACACGGGCTATCCGGGCCAGTCGATTCTTCGGCTCAGCAGCGGCCGGTTGCTGATTCCTGTAACGAATGCGAAGATCCCAACGGATGTCGAAGACGAGGCTTCGCCGCGGGCGCGGTGGCCGAGCAAAGGCACGATTGGCAGCCTGTGCTATTCGGGCACTTGGGACAAAGACCTCGAGCAGTACGTCTGGACGGCTGGCAAGCCGGTCTGGCTGCCACGCTCGATCGCGTTCAACGGCTTGCTCGAAGCCGACGTGGCGGAACTCGCCGACGGTCGAGTGCTGAATGTCTGGAGAATCACAAAGACCAAGGACGGCGCTGCTCACAAATGGTACAGCGTGTCGGGCGATGGCGGCATGACCTTCTCCGAGCCGCGGATCTTTGGCTACACAGACGGCACCAAGTTCTTCTCAACGAGCACGTTTCATCGCCTGTTCCGCAGCCAAAAGACAGGCCGCCTGTACTGGATCGGCAACATCGCCCCCACGAATCCGACCAACCCGGGGCATCCTCGCTATCCACTCATCATCGCCGAGGTGGACGAAGACGCCCCGGCCTTGAAGAAGAACACAGTTACCGAAATCGACACCCGCCAGCCGGGCGAAGGCGAACGCCTGCAGCTCTCCAACTTCTGGCTGATCGAGAACCCCGAAACCCACGACCTCGAAATCTACCTGTCACGTCTCAACGAAGTCCCAGACGAGACGTTCACGGCGAGTGCCTACAAGTACACGTTGAGTTTCGCTAAGTAACGTAGGAACCGGCACTACTCGACTTTGCCCATCACCACAGTGGCAACCGATTCGGCTTTGACCAGCGAATTCTGGCCAGCAGCACGTTGCCGCGATAACCGTCTCGTGGCCGTGCTATCCAAAAACTCATCCGACGTGAAAATGTAGCGATCGCAACGATTTGTTGCCATCAAGTTTTGGCTTTTTCATCCGACACCCCTGCTGTCGTTGACATTTTACCAGACAAGCTGGATGCTGAGCTCAACTGCTAATCTCGGGCAAGCCTATGTCATTTCTTT
>PVBE010115441.1_pt1 | contig 16805 bp, 11 predicted proteins | sample 1631181 | NCBI WGS metagenome assembly PVBE01 (sample SAMN08397723, study PRJNA350692) | Marine metagenome, whole genome shotgun sequencing project. | isolation source: water | place: Pacific Ocean | collected 2012-04 | reverse complement strand
GCGGAAGGCCACGATGGCGTCATTGTCAATGTGCCTCGCTGGAGCGACTCTGATCGCTCTGGGAATAACGTGAAGCGATTGAGGGAAATATTTGACCGAACTCAGGTGGTCGAATTCACCCCCCCGGCTGGCGAGAAGCCGGGAGAGCCCACGCCTGAAGCACCGGATCCCGAGTCGGTTCAGGAGAGAGATCGTCTGCAGCAGGCCGTCAGGACTGCCCGGGAAGCGGCCTGGCGCAGGTGGGTGGATGATGTGAACGTCGGTGAGGATCTCGACATCGAGGACGTCGAAGGGGAGGCACTGGCCCTCGCATACGTGATCGCCAAAACTATGGAACTGGAATCGGATTTGTCCCCCGCCCAAGGTTTGGATCTTTCGCACTACTTCCCGGTCGTGAGTGTCTCCGTGAAGGAGATCATTGCCAACCTCCCCTTTTGGTTGCGGTCTGCCGAACGGGTGATCAATGGCCTGATCAAGCGGGGGCTGTTGCGGAAGCAATTCGGGTTGGACGAACAGGGTCTAGAGGTCAACTTGGTCAGCCCTGCTGGATCCGGCGCTGAACCGCACACCCGGCTCCCCCACCGCGAACTCAGCGTCGACGAGCGCGAGGCTATTGCGGCGCTGGAAGAGTTCGATCTGGCCGAGTCCAAGCGGGACATCCCAGGGTTGGATGTCGACGACGAGGTATGGCGGGTCGTAGTCGCCCTGCAGAGTCGGTCGGCCGGGATCCTGTCTACCCAGGGCGCAGTGGTTATCTATCACTTCATGAAGCGCCTGCGAGACATCAACCCGGGCTGGTTTGACAGCAAGCTCAAGTTCGTGTTCGCGCAGAACAACATTGAGTATGTGGGCGCGTTTCGGGAATTCCACAAAATCGCGGGCTACCCCTACGCGTTCGATGATAGCTATGTCCCCTTCGACGCCTTGGGGAGCGTTACCTCGCTGAAGCCGGGGTTTGCCAAGGGGCCCATGTCACCTGGGGGCGTATGGCAGTTACCCGGTGAGCCCCTCGTCCCCAGGATGCTCGTCATCCCGATGTTCAAGTTCAAATTCTATGATGAGATGGAGAAGCTCAAGGACGCCGCCTTTGACCCTGAAAAGTATCATTCTGAGGAACAGATGAGGGGGAACGCCGCCTGGGCGCGGAAGTGGCTCGACCTTCAAATGACGCCCGGCGCGACCGTAGAGCAGCTCCTGATATCAACGGTGCTCCATGAAGTGTTCCATGTCCTGGGTGAAGCGGTATCCCCTGAGGTCATGCCGCTCTTCTTGCGAGCGGTAGAGGCTGACCCGGATGCTTTTCAGCATTGGTATGAGAGGTATAAGGGTGCAGGCCCTATTGATCCAGAGGATGCTGCCCTCCTTGCCGAATACTTATACTCAGGCGACGAGCAGGCCGCTCTGCGGAGCTGGTTCCTGACAGGTGCCCCGGCCCCAGGAAAAGGACCGAACCTCGGTGACTGGGCCAAGATCGCACTTGAGCAAATAGAAGGCACCCCCTCCGACCAGGGCCAGGAGCGGTGGGGTCCAGCCATGCTTGCTCATGGCTTCTACGACGAGTGGCTGGCTACGCAGCTAACCCGGGTCGCAGCCGGGGAGAGTGATGAAGCGATCATGGCGGCAGTGCCGACCAACTCTCGCATCTTGGCGAAGCTGCGGGAGCTGTGGGAGAAGCTCAAGGACGCTATGGGTAGCGCGGCCGCGTATGTTGTGGGGCGTTCCGGAAAGATGGAGCAGCCGGGGACCTTCGTTGGTCCCGTTGAGCTGTCGACCCCGGAGATTGACGCAATCTTTATGAGGGTCTTGGGGTTCCCGATCCACAAGGCCTCTGACTGGGAGACAGATGTTCCCGAGATCGATCGGACGCGGGCCAAGCTGCCGATCGAAACGGTCGTCGAGGTTGTGCCGAATGTCCAGCGGCCTGCGATCATCATTTCGTTCCCCGCGAACACGTTGGCCTGGGGTGACTTCAACATCTGGTGGAGGCGCTTCAGCCAGAAGTATCCGGAGGCTAGCGGGACAACCCTTCACGAGCCGAAGAAGCCAGGGCCTGGCGACGGGTTGAAGGTTCGGGTGTCGATCCAGGGTCGCCTCAAAGGGCAGGTGCCTGGGAGGGGGGGTGCCCCCGTAGGGCTGGTGAGAGAGGACAAACTCCCCAAGCTGATCAAGGCGCTGGCCCTGGAGACAGAGAGCCTTGGTGGTGGGACTTCGACCGCAGTGCCGCCGGAGATCCTGCCGGAAGGCCGGATAGACCCGGCGATGGCCGAGGCGCTGGCGAAGGCCATGGGTGTCGACTCCGATTTGGACTCGATCCAGCGGGAGCTGGAGAAGAACCGCGAACATCGAGATGGCGAGTACCCGATCGAATTTGTGAGCGAGGGCGATACCACAGGAATCCTCACGAGGGGGGATAGTGACTATCCCGCTCGCTACGCTCTGGTGAGCGCCTCCAGCCTGACCCCGTCGCACTTGAGGATCAGAGATAACCCATTCGTGATCGACAACATCCAGCTCCAGAAATATCCCGACTCGCTGCAGCCCAGGAAGAAGGCGTATCTCTTGGGGAACGAAGGATTCACCCTGGTGGGCACCTACCTGGAAGAGAAGAAGGCTCCGTTGTGGATCAGCACTGACCCCCAAGCCTCGGGCGGCCCCCCGATTGTAGGGCGTGACGGCCTGGTGATCCAGGGTAACGCTCGCACGATGACCCTGCTCTACGGGCTGGATCGTGACGGGGGTATCAGCTGGTATACGGATGAGCTGAAAAAGAAGGCACAGCTGTTCGGGCTGGATCCGGCCGATGTGGGGCCTGATACGGTTCTGGTTCGGGTGGTGGATTTCGGCTCCCTTTCGGCGGAGGCCAAGGAGCTGGCCGGTCTGGGCAACGAGCCGATGACCAAGGGGTATTCTCAATTCGAGCAGGCGCTCGCATGGGCCGAGGCGTTCACCGTAGACGATCTCGATGAGATCGTTGGATCCCAGAACCAGCTGGGGCTGTATGACGCATCTTCTTCCGACACACTCAAGAAGTTCCTCAGTTCCCGGGATAGCCTTAGCTTGCGCCAGGCGCTGTATAATTCAATGCAGCCGAACCTCAGGGGCATCGCATTCTCCGGCCCGGCAACGGGTCCAGGAGCACGCAAGGTAACGGACACCGGGGTGGAGATGGTGCAGAACGCCCTGTTCGCGGTGGTGTTCAAGGACGCTGACTTCATCGAGCTGATGGATACGTCCAAGGGTCGCGTGCTGCGTAACAGGATGATTGCAGTGCTGCCCCAGCTGCTGGCGGTTCGGGTTGGCCGCCCTCTCGATGATTTCACGCCGCAGCTGATGGAGGCGCTGGGCTTCATCGTTCGCGAGCGATCCCAAAAGGCCGCTCCCAGGCTGACCCTCCCCTCGCATGTGGATGCGGTGCTCCAGGGCGGGAACATAATCGAGTCTCTGCGGCCCACCCTCTCCCCGGGCGGCCGGCTGATGGTGGACTTCATCCTGATAAACGGGACGCTCAAGTCTCCGGCCGCGAAGTTACGCAAGTTTCTAGGCGTTCTGAATATGGCCCGCGACCCATCCAACATGTCCCTATTCGGAGGCAGCACGCTGACGGAGGGGGCGCAGGGCTTTGTGGATCTCGCGAACGAATCCTTCAAGATGGGTCTTGCGTGGCAAGAAGGTGCCGTATTCGGTGAGCAGGCCTCCATCGACCAGTTGACCTATAGCTGGCACCGTTACATGAAGGAGGTCAAGCGCACTCCGCACTGGCAAATACCGGGTGCGCCATTTGCCGGGCCGGTGCATCTCCCCGACATCGGGCACTGGGCACCCTGGGTGAACTCCGAGCCTGAGGGCGCGGAAAGCCAGAAGGTCAAGAAGGCGCTGCTGAAGGACATTGGGCGGAAGCTCGCGGATGTGAATGTCGGGCTGCGAACAATCGTGGAGAATTTCAACAAGCTGGTCAACGCCAAGGCGATCATCGGCCGGTTGCAGCTTACGTCCCAGCACGCGGGTGCCTTCTACGAGCAGAGTAACGTGTACCGCACTCGGTCGGGGGCCTGGGGGGTCAACTTCGCAATGACCGGTCACGCCTTGCAGATGGCGCTCATGAATGCCGACGTGGACTGGTTCACTGGCGGGAGCTCCGGGGTCGTGGGCGTGGATGTCCAGCTCGTGGCGCTGACCCAGATGATCGGATCCTATGCGGAGGGCGAGACTGTTGCGGAGGGTGCGGCGGAGTTTGTGAGGCGGTACATCCAGCAGTACGAGACTCTCCCGATTCAGCTGACAGCCCGGATGGAGATGATCTTGGAAACGCTGCTGCCGGAGATCGCCCAGGCGCTGCGCGACACCCAGCGACTGTACAAGATATGGACGGAGCGTCCGTTCGAGCAGAAGGCGATGAGCCTGATGAACGATCCTCCCCCCCGAGAAACGCTGGCCCAGAAAGTCACTCGAGCCAACCACCGCTTCTGGCAGACCGCGGTCATTGGCGGGGATGTGACGATCCGCCATTATCTGTCCAAGGTGTTCCGCGGGATCAGCGGTGACACAGCGATCTGGCGTCACCCCCTGATGAACCCATTCGGCGTGGTTCAGTCCCTCCAGAGCAGGGCCTCGAGAGCGTACCGGCGGAAGCTGGTGCTGGCCGAGAGGACCATGAATCGGATGGTCGACACCTCGGCCGACATCTCCTCCGCGTACAACTCCCGCCTGCACATCGGGAGTGAGGCGACCGGGGCCATGTATGGGCGAGTCCACGGTCGCCAGGGCCTGCGGATGTACGTCACCGGGCCGAGGAAGGGTCGGCCCCGCGGGATCGCGGCCGAGCTCAGTCCTCAGGACATTCACAAGCTGGCATCAGTCGGGCTCTGGTTCCCTGGCGGTGGGGCCTTGCTGACTGGCGCGGTGGGTCCGCAACTTCCTGGGCCTGCATGGCCGGTGCATGGCGGGTGGCAATACCTCAACGACAAGAGCTTTGCCGAGATCAAGTATGAGGTGCAGAACCCCAGTGATCCTGCGATCCTCCAGCGCCTCCGCAGGAAGGGTCGGCTGGGAGTCTTCAAGCAGAATCGCTGGCCTCTGTTCGAGGTGATGGGTCAGTACATGGCGGCGCTGGATCGCTGGGAGAAGTCGGCCCGGGATCCCGGCAAGCCTCCGCACTGGTATCCGGGTGTCTCTGACGGCATGAACCCCAGCGAAACGCGGAAGTGGCTTGCGGATAAGCACGCCGAGCATCCCGACCTGGAGGAGCGGTTCAAGGATCTCGAGCGATACATGGATGGCCTGTTGCTGATGAGCGTTCTGAGCGGCGAGGTGCAAGTCGACGCTGCCGTGCGGATGAAGGGGCGTTGGGATTACTACTGGCCGCTCAACCGCCAGGTCGAGGACCGAGCTGCGCGAGAGGGTGGTCGTGGATGGCAGCCGGATTCCGGCATCTCGCGGGCCTGGGGTAGCGAGCTGCCGTTCCTCCATATCGAGGAGGCGGTGTACTGGAGAACGCGGTTAGCAAACGAGGCATACTACAACAACCGCCTGATGCTGGCGTTCAGAGAGTTCGGGCAGAGGCTGGCAGACAACAAGCGATTGCCTGAAGATGTGCGGCTGATCGGCGGACGGATCATGTTGCCGCTCAAGCTGGAGCCGGAAAAGGTTGCCACGCTAAGCAAGGACGAGATGATAGATGTCATCTACGATTACCTGAAGAGCATCAACCCGGGCCAGTTCATCGACAAGAAATTGATCGTGATCACCACCCCGGGCAAGCAGATCTATCGCCTCTCCGCGCCAAATGGGATCCAGATCATCGCCCCGTTCGAGGGTGGGCGCAGGGTGTACTATCAGGTGCTCGACCCAAACCTCTTCGATCTGTTCTCGATGAGCCCCAGGCCCGATCGGTTCTGGCGGATGACGGATCGCATCCTGACCGGGTTGCACGCTTCATGGAAGCGGTCGCTCACCAGAAACATAAAGTTTGCGCTGGGCAATGCGCTGAGTCGTGACCCCAGCACAGCTACTTTCATGGCGGGGACCCCGAGGGAGCGAGAGACAAATTTGGCCTACTTCTTTCCCTACATCCACATGAGCGTGGGGCTCCTCGGGCGGATTACGGGCAAGGACCTCGAGCCGATCAGCCAGGCCGCCCTGCTCTCGCGTGCGATGGACTATACGAGTCGCTCCTCGCACAAGGGGGTGGTGACGGGCTGGCGCAGGGCGATGGCTTCATTCCTCGACATGACTACGGAGGGGATCTGGCCGGCTAAGGGGATGTGGTCCTGGGAGGACATCCCTGGACAGGTCATGAGCGTGCCGTTCAAGGTCGCTGACATTTACAACTGGGTTTCGGGCGGGTACATGCTTTCCGAGATGGGTGAGCGTATGCCTCGCGAGGGGGCCTTCCATAACGCTATCAGCCGCGGATACTCTCCCGAGAGGGCGCAGCTGGCCTACGACATGGTCACCGGCCGGTTCGGCCAGCGGGCTCTCAACCCCAACATCGCAAGCATGGTGAGGACGGCCGGCTTCCTCAACCCGGCGCTTCAGATCATGTGGGGCACCGCGACGAAGATACTGAACCCCGACCCAAGGGTGCGCGTCCTGGCGGTGTCGTCCAAGCTGCTGCTGATGTCGGCCTGGGCAGCGGTCGCTGCGGCCACGATGTTCTGGTTGATGACGGTCACGTATGATGAAGACGAGCTGAAAGAGATCCTTGAGAGCCTGCGGGAGCGTTCAGAAAAGGAGCGGATGAGCTTTATCCCGCTCATGGGAAAGGTAAAGGTGCCTTTCGACTACGGGTTCCTGGGGGGCTTTACCGCCTTCTCGTTCAATAGCATGTTCGACTCCCTCCTCGAGGGATCTGAGGGGATGTCCAGGGAGCGGCTCGCGGAGCGGGCCAGGCTGATGCTCCGGCGGTCGCGGGAGATGCCTGGAATGGCCGAGCTCGTCCCGCCGCACCTCCTGACCTTGACGGAGCTGGGTATCGGGGATACTGGCTACAGCTTCTGGTGGGAGGATGACATCGTCCCGGCCTACCTGATTGACGATCACCCGTTCGATCCGGGGGCCAGGTCGCATCCCAATACTTGGGCCATTTACAAACAGATGGGCAGGGGGGCGAAAGTCTCGCCGCTGAAGATCCAGTATGCGGTGCGACAGATATTCACCCGGCAGATGGAGGACATCGTCCGCTTCGGGGTCGAGTGGACAAAGGGCGAGGTGAACCTCTGGAATTTTGATAAGTATCCCGTGATCCGCCGGCTGTGGCAGCGTGAGCCCCTGGGCCGTGCGAGCTTATCGATCAACAGCATGGTGGAGCTGGAGCGCAGATACCAGGCCATCCGCAAGCAAGTCCACGCGATGCGCGGGAGCATGGGTGAGGACTCGAGTGTATACCTGGAGATGGAGAAGCGGATGCACGAGCTCGACCTGGGCCGCAACGCCGTGAAGCGCCTCAACTCGCTCCGACACCGGGTCAAGCGGGAGGGCGAAAAGGACAAGCCCGACAAGGACAGGGTCAAGAAGCTGGGCCTGGAATACCGGACTGAGGCCCGCAAGTTCATGGACCGGCACAAGCGTCAGATGCCGCAGATTTCAGAGGGATCCCGGGAGCGGTTTTTTCACAGGCAGATCGGGATAGTGACCACCAAGCCGCCCCAGCTGACCGACTGGGACAAGTACGAAAAGCATTCCGATGAGGTTGATCGATCCATCAGTTGGTTCAAGAGGCACGACTATAGTCGCGCCGTGATCCTTATGGAGTTCAGGAGGAAGAACCTGGGCCGCAAGGATCGCAAGCTGGTCAAGCAGAAGCGCGACAGACTCACGGACCTTTTGCTGCGCAATCACATCTATTGAGTTGACCGACCCTCTCCAGATCGGTATGATCGCTGGTCTATGGCATCCCGCCTACAAAGACCAACTGAGCCCCCCTGGCTGTGCGCCCCTTCCTGCGGTGACTGGTGGGATGCCACTCTCCGTTTTTCAAGCGCATTCCTGGGGGGCTCTTTCTATAGGAGAGAGTCATGGATAAGAACTATGCCAGCGGAACAGCCGCCACATGCAGCTGGTGCCACAGCGAGGCGGTCGCGGAGATTTCCGCCGCGCTCGCCAAAGCCCAGTCATCGTTCCCCAGTCTTGTCGCGGACGACACCAACCCCCATTTCAAAAACAAGTTTGCATCTCTGCCGCATTGCTTGTCCACCGTGCGCGAGGCGCTGACCGCGAACGGTTTGGCCCTGGTGCAGTTCCCTCACAGTGCGGACAACCGGCTGACCGTCACGACCAAGCTGTTCCATGTCTCAGGGCAGTGGATGGCCGGCGACCTGTCGGTGCTGGCAGACATGTCCAACCCGCAGAAGGTCGGGTCTGCCATTACATATCTGAGGCGGTACGGGCTATGCTCGATGCTGGGGATCGCATCGCGCAAGGACGATGACGCCGAGGATGCAGTCCGCGGCGGATATCAGCGTCTGCCCCAGGAGGAGGCCCCGGCGAAGCAGCCGGCGAAGCAGCCGGCGAAGCAGCCGGCGGCGGCCGACACTAACGGCGGCGGAGTCACGATCATGTCCCAGGCTGTGGCCGAGTGGGGGCGTGCTTCGGGCACCAGCGGAATCGAGCAGGTGCGCAACGAGCTGTTCGCGCCATTGGGAGCCACGGGCCTGCGATCCCTGGGCCAGGAGCTGTGGCCCAACCTGCTCGACGCCTTGGGGGCCTGGTATCAGGATGTGGGGATGGATCCGGGACCGCGATATCGGCGAGCAATGGAGATGATCAATGGAGCATAGCCTGATGGGGCCATCCTCCCTGGAGCGGAGGATGCTCTGCCCGGGGAGCTATCACCAGGAGGTGCAGCTGCCTCCTGACCAGGAGGCTTCTTTCCCCGAGCTGGCCGCCCAAAACACCGAGCTGCATGAGATGATCGGCCAGGTGATCCTCTCTAACATGACGACCGAGGACGCCCTTGAGGCGGCGGGGGATCACAGCGGCGCGGTGCTCAGTTGCCTGCGCTACGCACAGGTGATGATCGAGCGGAATCCGCACGCACTGGTGAATGTTGAGCACAGGGTCGATTGCGGTGGGATGCACCATTCAGTCCAGCGGGGAACGGCCGACCTCGTCCTGGTCGAGGCGTTCCACCGAGCCATCGTCGTCGATTGGAAGCTGGGATACAGGCAGCCAGCGCCGGCCGAGAGCAATCTGCAGCTGGCGGCTTATGCCGTGGCTGTGAGTGACGAGTTCGAGACACCCGAGGTCGCGATCGCAGTCGTGATGGGGCGTATGGGCCGGGTCAGTCAGGCCCTGCTGGGGCCAGATCAGCTGGATGACGCTCGCGAGCGGATCAATGGGATCGCGGAGCGAGCCAGCAACCCGATGGCCCCCCTGCGGCCCAGCGCGGACGCCTGCCGATACTGCAAGGCCAAGGCGACCTGCCCGGCCCTGGCCGAGGTAACTTTCCAGGCCCTGGAGAGCGGGGCCGACGTGGAGGGCTGGACCCCGGTGCAGCTGGCGCAGCTGCTGGGGGTCGCCTACATGGCAGCTGAGTGGGCCGGGGCTGTCAAGTCCGAGGCCTACAAGCGCCTGTCCATGGGGGGGCAGGTCCCCGGCTACCAGCTGGTCGAGGGGAATCGGAGGAAGTCGTGGAAGGATGATGTAACGGTCGAGCAGCTCGAGGAGCTGGCCGAGGAGCTCAAAAAAGACAAGGATGCGATCCTATCACCTCGCAAGCTGGCCTCCCCGGCCGCAGTGGGCAAGGCCTGGGGGAGGGCAAAGAAAACCCAGGCCGCCCTGGAGGAGCTCATAGACACGAGGCGGGACCGAGCCCGCCTCGAAACCACCACCCGAGAGGAGTAAGAAGATGAGTCTAATGTTGCATTGCGGGGCCGAGCCCGTGACACGGCTGGATCTACATTCAGCGACGGTCCCCCCAGCGACCGGCACCTATGCGCCGGTCAACTACCTCGACTTCCTGTCTGAGATCGAGGCGTCAGTCCATCGGCATGGCTACGCGATTTTGGGCGAGCAATTCGGGATGCGTCCCGATGGCTCCCAAATGTTTGGGCTGTTCCGCCTGGAGTGCCCTGTGACCGATGGGGTCAGCCTGTCCCTGGGGTTCAGGTCCTCCCTGAACAAAACTCTTCGGCCAGAGGTCGCCGCGGCGGACAACGTTTTTGTTTGCGACAACCTGTGCCTGAGCGGCATCATCGTGTCGGGACACAAGCAGACTCCCCACTGTGGGGAGCAGCTGCCGGCCAGGATCGATGAGGCGGTCAGCCGGCTGGGCGATTACGCGACTGGCCGGGCCGAGCAGATCGAGGCCCTCCGAGGGATGGAACTCGACTCCACCCAGGTCCATGACATCCTCTGTCAGGCTGCCCAGCAGACAGGAAAAGACGAGATCGTCAGCTGGTCGCAGGCAGGCAAGGTGCATCGGGAGTGGGATCGCCCGCGGCACCCTGAGTTCCGGCCGCGCACGGCCTGGAGCCTGATGAACGCCTTTACCGAAGTGATGAAGTCGTACTTCCAGCGGAACGCGCCCGAGGCCGCTACGAGGACGCTCAGCCTGAACTCACTGTTCCGCGATCTGGTCGAGCGTAACTAGTGATCCATCTGGAGCTCAGTATCCGGCTGGTCAGCCTGGTCAACGAGCGGGAGTCCAGATGGAAGGCGGCCCGCCGGGCCAGCGAGCAAAGGAACCTCGCTGGCCTGGTCGTCGCCAACGCCAAGGTGGAGGGGCGGGTGCCCGAGCTCCCGCTCCTCTGCGTCATCACCCGCGTGGGCAGGCGGAGGATGGATTCGGACAACTTGGCGATCTCCGCCAAGCATGTCCGCGACGGCATCGCGGACGCGCTAGGTATCGATGACGCCGACCCTCGGATCAGCTGGAGCTACCAGCAGGAGATCGGCCCGGCCTACATGGCGAGGATCAGGCTCCAGCAGAGGGTGGTCGATGTTTAACCGCCCGAGTGACGCCTGGGCTGGGGTGACGCCGCGGCAGTGGCAGATCGAGGCTCTCGACGCGGTGCTGGATCATTATCTGCAGCCGGATCCCGAGCCGGCCCTGATCTCCGCGATCATGGGCGCGGGCAAGAGTGTCCTGCTGGCCGAGCTCTGCGCCGCGTTCGATGGGGAGGTGGTGGTATCGACCTCGACCCAGATGCTGGTCCGCGACCTCCAGGCCGCGATCTCCATGCGAGAGCCGGGTGTCGGGGTCTGGTACGCCGCGAAAAAGGAGCGGGGCCGCCGCGTCACCGTCGTGTGCAATCCATCGCTGCGGACCTTCTGCGAGGACCGTGGCAGCCCGTGGGGCGTGGGCCTGTGGATCCCCGACGAGGCCCACCGGACGGAGTGTGCGTCGATCCTCGAGCCCCAGGGGCTACTCCAGCCACAGATGTCCCTGGGGCTGACCGCGACCGCCTTCAGGTCGGACAGGTGGGAGGCGCTGACGCTGTTCGAGAAGGTGCTCTACAGGTACGGGGTCAGGGAGGCGATTCGCGACGGGGTGGTCGTACCCTGGCAGATCGTCAATGCCAGGCGGGGCGGTGACCTCGATGACTGCTGCATCGAGATGGTGCTGCCGGCTGCCGGGGCCGGGATCTGCAACGCGGTCGACATCGCTGACGCCGATCATTTTGCCGGGCAGCTGAATGCAGCTGGGATCGGGGCCGCCGCGGTACATTCCCAGCTGGGGGAGGACGAGGTCAACCGCAGGATGCGGCAGCTCCGGGATGGGGATCTCAGGGCTGTCGTTCATGTGAACATGCTCAGTGAGGGGGTGAATTATCCCTGGCTGGCATGGATGCTGCTGCGGCGAGAGGTGGGCGCTAGGGTCCGCTTCGTGCAGGAGGTGGGCCGCCTGCTCCGATCCCATCCGGGAAAGGAGCGGGCGGTGTTTTACGATCCCCACGATCTGTTCGGGACATTCCGTTTGACCTACGCCGAGGCCCTGGGCGAGCCCCCACCCCGCCCCGAGGCGTGGGCCGCAACGCAACGTCTTGAGCCTCTGGCCGAGCGTGCTGCCGAGCAGATCAGGGAGGCCGACCCGCCTATCGCGATGGCCTGGATCGAGTCGGTCGTGCGGGGCCTGGTGATACGCCTCGAGGTTTTCGATGTCGTGGGCAGCCGGCGAATTTTGAAGAAGCTAGACCGGGTGCGACCGAGCACCCCGATGCAGCACGCAGCCCTGCGCACGCTGGGCTCGCGGGTTGTCGAGGCGGCTCCGCCAGGATGGCGGGCCTGCCTGAAGTCGATCGGCCAGAGGCCCGAGCTATTGCGGTTCGGCTTTGCCGCTGATCTCATTGTATCTCTGGAGGCAATTTCACAGACAGGAGAGTGGCCCGATGCCTGAGTATATCGCTCAACAGGAGGGGGGGATCCTGGTGCGTAGGATCCCCGTGTTTGGATTTTCACATCAGGGGACGATCCATGTCATTTGCGATGACGGGAGTATGTGGTTCCTGATCGAGGTGCAGGAGCCCCAGCAGTGGCGGCGGGTGCCAGACATCCCCCCGGAGCATATCCACCCGTGCTCCTGACCGATTTGAAGCGGGATAAGCAGATGCTCCTTGCGGTCCTCGGCGGGAAGATGGATCGCGGCGGCAAGATGCTGTGCCCGTTCCACGCCGAGGACACCGCGTCCCTGCATGTCTTCCAGGCCGCCAACGCCGTATGGCTTTTCAAGTGCTTCGGGTGCGGCGAGAGCGGATCCATCCTCGACGCAGCGATGAAGCAGTGGGGTATCGACCGACTAGACCGGGCCTTGCAGGCCATCGAGGGGAGGCTGGGGGTGAGAATCGATAGGGATGTCGAGTACGATGAGCCCATCATCGACCAGGAGCGGGCCGAGCTGATGATCGGACGCACCCATGAGCGGTTGATGGGCAATTTTGACCTGCAGGAGCGGTACATGCTGGGCAAGCGGGGCATCACCTCCTACGACCTGGCCCGAAAATACCGGCTGGGTTTCATGGTAGACCAGCGGGTTACCGAGTGGCAGAGCTGGAGGCTGACCGGCTGGATCCTGCCGATCACCAATGCGGCCGGGCAGGTGATCGCGTTGAAGTTTCATCGGGAGGAGCGGATCACCAGCGCACGCGGCCGAGTCAAGGCCCAGCCGAAGTGCATGTGGATCCCCTTGGGCACGGTCCCCTCCGCCAAGCCAAAGCATGGGACCAGTACACTCTGGCCTCCACCCGAGCAGTGGGGCGAGCTCGACCAGCTGGTGATCGCGCCGGGCGAGCTCAAGGCGCTGGCCCTCGAGAACGCCGGCCTGAAGGCGACCAGCCCGACAGCCGGCGAGGGTGGTCGCTTCCCCCGCCGGCTGGCCCAGCGGATCGCCCGATGCCGGCCCGGCGAAATCGTTATCAACTACGACGATGACGATGCGGGTCGCAGCTGGGCCGACGCGGTGCAGCTGGCCCTCGACGCCGAGAACCTCTATGCACTCCAGGTGAAGTTCTCCCTCGACCGCCCTCCCGAGCCTCCCCTTAGGCCCCCCCCTGTAAGGGGGGGCCTAGGGGAGGGCTCAGAGGGGGATGGCGGACTGACGCCCATAGAGGCCCCACCAGGGCGTCAAAATTCCAGGGGGCTCGAGACATGCAGCTGCGGGTCGAGTCACTTCTGGAGGCCATTGCGGCCGGCTGAGAGGCATCCAGAGCATGACTTCGGGCCGGAGGGCTTTCGGTGCTGTACCTGCTCCCCCATTGCATCATTGGCCCAGCGGAGAGAGATCGTCCGCGTAGAGGGGCCGATGATGGTCAAAACTCGTGTCGAAGGTTGACGCGAATGATGTCTCGGCCGAGGCTGGGCCGGAGGCTGTTCGGGGCCAGCTGGAGGCCGGGGCGGCAGCTGCTCGCAGCGAGGCGGCCCAGCAGGCCGGGTGGGCCAGCCTGGGCAGCTTGAGGCAGAAGCATGGGGGGCGGCTGCGCGCACCGGTAATCGAGGGCCTGCTCAGGCGGGGTGAGATTTGCAATATCATCGCCCCGCCCAAGGCCGGCAAGAGCTGGCTGACCTACGGGCTGGCCTGTGCGGTCGTCGGGGGTGGGTATTTCCTGGGCCATGAGGAATGGAAGTGCGCCCCAGGCAAGGTCGCGATCATCGACAACGAGCTCCACGAGGAGACAATCCAGTACCGGGTGCCGCTCGTGGCGGCGGCCATGGGGATCGACCTCGAGATCGCATACGAGCAGATCCTGGTGTGCTCGCTGCGGGGCAAGCAGAGGACGATGGAGTCGATGGCCCAGGTCATCCGGCATTTGAGCCGGCTCAAGCCGCAGCTGGTGGTGCTCGACGCCTTCTACAGGTTTCTGCCCAAGGGGACGTCCGAAAACGACAATGCCGACATGGTGCAGCTGTACAACCAGATCGACGGCCTCGCTTCGCAGATCGACTCGTCCTTGGTAGTGGTTCATCACACGACCAAGGGCAGCCAACACGCGAAGGAGGTGATGGACCTTGGCGCTGGGGCCGGTGCCCAGGGTCGCGCCGCGGACACCCACCTGGCGCTACGTGAGCACGAGGAGCCTGGGCATTATGTCGTCGAGTCCCGGCTCAGGACCTGGCCGATGGCCGATCCGTATGTGGTGCGGTTCGATTTTCCGGTCTGGGTGCCGGCCGCTCAAAGCATCGACGCCTCACAGCTGAAGGGCAGTACCCCGGCGACCCAGCAGATGACGCGGATGGATCCGTTAGATGACGCGGCCTTTGCTACTTATCTCGACGGGACCTGGCTGCGCCGCAACCAGGTGATCGACGGCATCCGCCGGATCGAGGGGTGCAGCCGCAGCCATGCTCGCGACCTGGTGCGCGGGGTGGTGGAGCGGCACGACCTGGATGTCATCACTCAGGATGATGGGGAAAGGGACTGCGGGCCGTTCCTATGCAAGAAACATGGGATGGGGATTGTTTTTCAGGCGAGCAGTCGGTAGGCTGTGGCTGGCCGGCACTCCCAGCCGGCCCCTCTCTCCCAGCTGGACCCGCCTTGGCGGGTCCTTGCCTACGCCCCCAGGCGGGACTCCAGCCAGGCCAGGAGGGCGTCTACCCCTTCTAGTATCCGGGTGCCGCCAGCCAGCTGACCGGCCTCGTCGCGGATCCGCTTGGCTGCCTGCTTGGCCTCTTCCGCGGTCCTGACCGGCTGGCCGACCTGCCATTCGCCCCGATCAGAGGCGGCGTCGATCGCATCGTCGTAGCTCATGGGCTGCCCTTCTTGGCCGCAGCTGCGGCCTGCTCTGCGATCCTCCGGGACCGCTCAAGAATCTTGTCCTCGGCGGTCTTGCGCTGCTCGAGCTCCGCCAGTAGCGCGTCGACGTTGCCCGTAGCTAGCGCGAAAACCCTGGCGTGGACGAGGCCATCCGCCATCCTGGCCCGGATCCGGGAATAGCCTTTACGCTGTGCATCACGCAGCGTCTTGTCCAGCGCCAGGGCGCTATCCGCCTCGGCAGGAGTCAGCCCTTCCGCGGCCAGCTTGAGCAGCTGTGCCCGCAGCAGGGATCGAGCGTGTAAGTCGTCCGCCTGCTGGATCTGAGCCAGGTATTCGGCGGCCAAGTTGCGGTATGCCTGCTCCAGCCGGGCGAACGATTTTTCTGCGATCGCGAGCTCCTCGCGTGCCTGGGGCGTGACCCCACGACACCCCGCCAGCAGGACAATCATCGAAAGAAGACAGCAAACGGATTGTGGTCGCCATCCAATCCTGCCGGCGGGCCGTGCGAGGTTGATCATCGGTAGGAGGAGCGGCCCGCGCTTCCGGATCCTCGGGGTCCAGCCAGGCTGCTCGCTCTACCTGCGGCCCTGCGCTGTCTCTCCCGAGCACCGGCTCTGTCCGCCTGGGCTTTCTGGGCCGCCCTCGCTTGTGCCATCGGGGTATTGATCCCCTTGGTCCCCAGAGGCGTCCCGTGCGGATCGTAAGACGACTGGGAGTCTCCGTATTTCATGCCGCCCTTGGGGACAGTGATAGTCCGTCCCGCGTCCTGCATCTCCTTCACGTCGGAGAACTCCTTCAGGCCAGCTGCCGCTCTGTTGCGGTTCATCTGGGCCAGCCGAGACTTCCAGCTGGGAGTCTTCAGCTTCTTCGCTCGCCCGCCAAGGCTCTGGGGGTGCCCGCCCTTCGCCTTCATCGCGGCGTCCCGGTCTTTCCTTCGCTTCTGTATGGCGGCGAGCTTGTCTCTGGCACCCTGGTACCGCTTCGCCTGTGCCTTCTTCGCTACCTGCTGTGCCAGGAGCTTCCGCTTCGTGGGGAGCACGTTCATGGTGCGCTTGGTGCCGGCTGCACCCTGGGCGATCTGGCGCGGCGATTTACGCTGCGTACGGCTGACGCCGGCCAGCAACTGCCCCAGAGTGCGGCCTCTGTCGTCGGACTTGGTCGTCCGCTTCTTGTCTCTCTGTGCGCGCAGCTCTTCGTTGCTCTTCCACCCCGGATAGTAACGGCGGTCGATTTCCCGCTGCTTTCGCTTCCGTTCGAGATCGTCCAGCACTTTCTTCATCTTGTCAGCCATACGTGGAGTGTACCAGACTGCGGCGAAATGAAAAAGGCCCCAGCGAACGCCTAGGCGCTCGGCCGAACGCCTAGGCGCTTGCAAACCTGTCCGAGCCGGGGCAAGCTGGGAGCATGGAAGATCACCTGCTAACCCTTCGTGCTGCGGCGAAACGCTGCGGCTGCTCCCGCAAAACCCTACGCCGAGCGATCTGGCGCTGCGATTTAAGCTGCGTACGGCTGACGCCGGCCAGCAACTGCCCCAGCAAGAGCCGGTGGGCGGACCTGGAAGACTGGATCGAGCAGGGAGCCCGCCGGCAGCTCGCGCCCCGGTCGGCCGAGCGCCTGGGCG
>PVBE010158930.1_pt1 | contig 16809 bp, 12 predicted proteins | sample 1631181 | NCBI WGS metagenome assembly PVBE01 (sample SAMN08397723, study PRJNA350692) | Marine metagenome, whole genome shotgun sequencing project. | isolation source: water | place: Pacific Ocean | collected 2012-04 | reverse complement strand
TACTTCCCATTCTATCCAACCAATCATGGTGTGCTCTAGTGTGTACGTCTTTTCGAGAACTGCCACCCCCATACCATCCGGTTTGTACTCCTCGTGGAGGTGGAAGACTCCCGAGTAGTGACCGTAAAGCAACATCAAGACGGAGCCGAACCAGGCGGCTATAGTTCTGTGAACAATCTCTAATAGAATCAGGGCAAATGAAAGTATGAAAATTGCTAGTACTACTTGGGCTTCTGTAACCATTAGTCGCTCGGACAAATGTTGCCTCTAAATATGTGACTATAGCAGGATATCGATAATTACGGATTTTTATTTACCAGACCAAAGAACAGCAACATTTCCCCTCTGGAAAACTAAAGTCGAGTTGGTTAGTTCGGCCACCTCGGAGAACAATGAGCCCCTCTGTTGCCTATCTGATGTGGTGCCTTTGTTCGCCTTGACCTTGACCAGGTGATTTCGCGTTAATTGATCCGACAGTTCCGAGATTAGTGGCTCAGTTATCCCTGACCTGCCAATCCTAGCAGAAACTTCCAGATCCTGACTCTTGGCCAAATTTTTGATCCTTCTTGGGACGTCTTCACTCATTATCTGAGCCTCCGAAATCAGGACCTTGTCGCATCATCCTTCCACATCCCAGGCATGTTATGACCAGCATCTTCGAAGATATTCGGACTCTGGAGTTTACCCCTGGTGAAAGAGATTTTTTGCAACTACGACAAATCTTCCGTTTAATCCCCGAGTCTGGCCTAACTCCGTGCTTCTTCCCCATTGCGATAATTTGTCTTGCTGCACTATCTGCAATCTGAGCATGCCCTCCAAGGTTGCCCCCCAATACATGGGAGAGATGTTTGATCGCTGATTCTGCAACGTTCATTCTATCAGACCTCCGCCTCCTCGAACGTCTGCCTGTCTTAGCCATTTTTTACCTCATAAGCTTCTTACTGCATTTGCTACGGATTGGCTGACTTCCTGAATTGTGCCTGTCCCGTCGACCGTTGAGAGAATCCCCAAATTCCCGTACCAATCTCCGAGGGGCTTTGTCTGTTCATGATAGGCGGCAAGGCGCATTCTGACCGTGTTCTCGTTGTCGTCCTTTCTCTGTACGAGCCTGCTGGCCAGTTCTGGCGGAGGTGGTTTGAATGAAACATGGTATATCTCACCCGTCTCAGGATCCATCCTCCTTCCTACGATTCTGTTTACAATTTCTTCATCCGGGACTTCAATGGATATCACAGCTGAAACCTCGGTAATCTCAGAGAGGGCTTCGGCTTGAGGAATTGTTCTCGGGAAACCATCGAATAGGACACCATTTGATGCGTCTGATCGACCTAATCTATCTTCGATCAATCCGATTATAACCTCGTCCGGAACGAGTTTCCCAGCTTCCATGTAACCCTTCGCTTCCAAGCCAAGTTCTGTCCCAAGGGAGACTGCAGACCGAAGCATGTCCCCTGTAGAAATCTGTGGTTTTCCAGTCATCTCTACGATAATTTCTGCCTGAGTCCCTTTGCCGGCACCGGGCGGTCCGAATAACACGATTGAACCCGTCATGAATCGAGGGCGTGGGATGGTACGGAAAAATGAACCGCCTTAGGGACCGTTCTGCTCCCACCAGAGGTGCCCGTATGCCACCCATTGTTCCATAGTCCATCCATCGGGAAGTCCCGTAAGTGGTAGTGGCAGTGCCCCCTCCGGAACTTGATGAGTGGGCAGGGTGGGTACTGTAGACTGTAATGCATCTTGAATTTCATTTTTTGAGACCTCTCCGGTCACCACATCACCAGTGGTTGATGTGTCCAGTGCTGCAGCCCTCCTCTCTTCCTTAGTTCCAGCTTGGAGAGCCGACCCCCTTGGAATCAATTGCTCTTCGGAGCCAACTGGCTGGAACTCTTTTCTCGCCCTAATGCCATATGAGACCATGCCGGCAAGAGCGGCGAAAAAGACTACTGAGATTGTCCACGCAGGAAGGCCCAATGCTTCGAAAATCCCAGAGATACCACCGCTGTTGGCTGACTTCGCCTTGCTGACATCGATAGTCAATGCAGACTCGGTAACTGTAACTTGTCCAGCCTCAGATGTTGAGTTTGCATAGATTTGGAGTTGGTTGAGGCCGTCTTCTGCAGATTTTCTAGGCTTGAGTGTTACCGTAATTTCTGCTTTCTCACCTGGATTTAGTTCTTCTATTGCAGAGGGGGTGAATGATATCGTCCATCCATCCAAGCCATCGTAATCTAGCCACACTCCAGAAGGAGAATTTCCTAGATTATGAACTTCCATAGTGAACTGCGACTCTTTACCTTCGGCAATCCCCTGGAAGTTCACAGATTCAGACTGGACGTCGATCCACACAGATGGCAGAACCGTGACCTCAATCTCGACCGTTATTGTTTCCTTGGATAGGCTCGGAGATGTTGATTCGATGATTACTGGAACCTTCTCAGACAGTGTTCCTACCGGAGTCCCACTGGGCAGCTGTAGGGCGATTGTGATCATAGAGTCCCTATTCATGTCCATTGAGAATGTTTTTCCGGTCAAGAATCCGCCAGACCACCCATCAGGGAGCGTGCCCATTGTAAGGTCGATTAGTAGCGGCACGTTTCCAGAATTGTGTAGGAAAATATTGGAGTTCCCGTCACGTCCTAGTGCGATTGAGAATCCTGCTTCGCTCTGTACGTCCAGAGTGGTAATTTCCTTTACTTCTAACACCGTTGCATTAGTGATGGTGGTTTCTCCCAATGTTGTCTTGATGGTGATGGTGTTCCTATCTCCTTTCTCTGCTGGGAGAGGCACTATGGTGCGAATCATCACCATTGATTCATCACCTGGGTCCACTTCTAACTCGACGTTTGTTTCTTCTCCAGAAGGTGGTTCTTCGTTGAAGAGGTATACCTGTATCGGCCATGAATTACTTGAGGAAAGGGCTCGAACCTGGAAATCGAGAGGAATGTTGCCCCTATTCGAGATCGATAAGATCGTGGTCACCGTTTCGCCGTTCAGAACTGCTCGTGATTCAGATATGGCTGCAGGACCAAACTCGATTCCGTTAGAGTCTGAAATCTGAGTGGTGAACTCCGTGCTTTCTAGAACTTCAACCATAGCTGTCTCGATTGTGAACAGGGTTGGGTCGTTAACAGAAGTAGTGACACATGTCACTTGGTTGGTATCTCCTGCAGATAGGCCAGACGAGGCTGGTGGAACTTTGACGCGAATCTGCACAGGTACGAACTGAAGCCTGCTAAGTGGACCGATTGTAATTTCAGAAGTTTGACTACTCCCTACATGGACTATCCAACGGTCTGTTGTTTCGCAGGAAATGCTGTATTCGGTTGGTCCGTTTCCGATATTTCTCACTGAGAGAGTGAATAGGGCGAATGTGTTTGGTTCAGAACCCAGACTCTCGGTACCAGCGGGGACTGTGAATAGTCCCTCTACTCGATCAATGTCAACCGAAAGTCGAATTGAATGGAATATAGTTGGTGACATCTTATCCCTAAGGGTGACATCTGTAACGAAAAGCCCTGGAAGTGCGAATCTGCTTTCCAAATCTGCATCTTCATCTGTAAGATTCAGTGAAATTACCACTCTGTCCCCCTCCTCTCCGAATGGGGAAAGCACCCATGGCCCTGTCTCACTTAGGGAGCGGAACCACTCGTCCTGGGGAGTGTTCATTATTCCAGATTCGTCGATGACTTGTACGGCGGACGTCGAGAGTTCTACTGTGATCTCCGAGGTTCCCTCATTCAATAGTTCTAGTTGGAATACGGCCCAACTTACTAAGCTCGGGTCGATATTCTGAGACTTGGCGGATTCTAATTCCTGGAAGTCTGAGGGATGAGACCCATCAGCCAGTAGTGGGGTAATTCGGACCCCTATCTCTGTAACGTCCAGTTCCAGTTCGTACACGTTGTTATTTGTTCCAGAGTTTTCGTCATTTAGTTCGTCAACCTCAGAAAAGTAATCAAGAGTCAGTCGCACAATGTGTGAGCCGGTGGTTGAGAAAGAATGGTATATCGAAAATGTCTCAATCCCGCCTCCCACCAGTGAAGGCATCGAATACGTTCCAATATCTGTACCATCGGTGGTATCCTGTAGGGAAATTGAGTACGTTCCTGTAGGCGAAGCTGCTTGATTGATCCATGAAAGTTGCACGGATATTGTGTCGCCCTTCAAAGGACTGGTTTCTGAAGTGAATATAGAGTTAGGAACAACAGTTAGGTCTGCCTCTTGACGTTCTTCTGCGTCCGCGGATAAGACCAACGAGAAGTCTTGAACGAACCCTCCAGCATGTCCGACCTGAATGGACCATGTTCCAGATTGGGCAGATGGGAGGCGAATCCTCTCGAGGTTATTCAGTTGGTCATTTGCCCCTGCTGCTTGGCTAATTCCGTTTGCAAAGTTGTTTCCATTGTAAACCTCCCCAGTTGGAGATGTTACAACCAGATCTAGGTTGTTTACAAGACGGCTTGCGTTCTGATCCGCGGAAGCAGATCCCTCCAAATCATTCCATGCAAGGGTAACATCTATGCCGCTACCGCCAGAGACCTCGAAAGTATAGATGAAACTGTGACCGGGCATGAGTTGTCTTTCTTGATCGTAGAATACAGACTGATTTACACCGTTACTTCTCGGGAAGAGGCTATTTGAGATATTGAGCTGACCCCATCCTTCACTGGGGTTTGGCACGTCAGGCACACCGATATCATCTGCCCCATTGACCAATAATGCCCTGATAAGATCGGACCTTGGAGCACCTATCCCGACTTCCTCCCTGAGGAATTCTCTGGCCATGGCAGAAGCCCCTGCCACCACTGGTGTAGACATCGAACTACCGCTCATTGTCATGTAAAGCGGGGTCGAACCATCCGGATGCAGCGAATTAGAACAGTTTCCTCCGGTGGCAAAGTCTGCTTCTTGTGCACGAGCAGAGCAAATCATTACCCCTGGGGCAACCAAATCTGGCTTAATTCGACCATCCGAAGTAGGACCTGAGGATGAGTCGTTGTATATCTGACCAATCTGCTCGGAGCCAAACGCTCCTGTTGTTGAAGCGCCCACGGAAAGAGCGTTTTTTGCAGTGCTTGGTGATGTGACTCCTGAAACTCCCATATCGCCGGCAGAGAAAATTACTAGGAACTCAGGGTAGTCATTTGAAAACCAGTCAACTGAGCGGGAGTCCGAGGTATAGTCGCCAACTAGGCTTTCACTACCCCAGCTATTTGTGTGAATGTATGCATCGTTGATCAGCGAGTGCTCGAACATTTCGTACAGTGAGCCCCATCTTGCCAATATTCCGGAGCTGTCAACCTCTAATTGGTAAAAGTGGAAAGTCGCTTGGGGTACAATTCCAGTGGAATTGGGGTCTCCGGAACCATCTCCCAGTAGAGTCGATGTTACGTGAGTACCGTGGCCGCTGTTTGAATCGGCCCCAGAATTATCCGGCCCGAACAAGTTGAATACGGGACTCCTAAGTCTACCTTCGAAGTCACCATGATCCGAATCGAGGCCAGTGTCAGATATACCGATAACTTCTCCGGAACCACTTAGGTTCAACCCTGAAATTGATCTAGCGAAATCAGCTCCTGAAATAATGCTGGCATTTGAGTTCTGAATGGAAAGGGACGGTCCTGATTCTACCCTGCTGACTCTGTGGTCGGAAGCTAAGGAAATAATCAAGGAAGGTTGTGCAGATTTTATCTGGCATAGATGTGAATCGCAATGAGAAGATTCGTGCATCGTACCTGTGAGAGAGTTTATCATTCGGTTTAGATCGATGTGATCCTCTAGTGAATTTGTTGGTGATGGCGTCACATCAAGGTCTAATAGCAAGTCTTCAAACTGCATAAATTCTAGTAATGAGTTAGAGACCTTCCACGCTGATGGCATAGGACCAGCCCAGCGAACTTTGGATAGATTCTGTACTCGAGAAATTTCAGCACCCGAATCGTCTTCTGAGAGGCTGATGACTACTGAATCATCGGGAACATGGTCAATAATTTCAATTCCAATGGATAAAAGCTCATTCTGAAGCTCGGACAAATCCGGAGTAGTCGACTGAACAACATGTAATCTGTCATCATACGGCCTGTTAATCCCAATAGTCTGCCATGGGCCCAAAGGCAGACCCTCTACCAAGGGGTCTGATATGCCGAATGGAGAATGGATCTTTCCAGATGATTCCGAGATTGGGTAATGACTAGGAATTGGATTCTGAAACATAAGCCATTTTTCATCGACGGGCAAATCTGAGGCGTAGTGAAGTGAGTCTTCTTCGATTTCTTGTTCCAAAGAAAACGAATTGGCGAAAGTGGAGAAGAAAAAGAGTGCAATGACAGAACAAACTGCTTTTGTGGTAGTCATTCGTCATTCCGAGACTAGAGTCTCTTTTGACTATTGACACTATGCGATTGGCTTTTCACACTAAGTGGAATAGTACCTGCTGATTGACTCGTCTGTCTTGGCTACTGACTTGCGCCAGTCGCCCTCCACTCCCATCAGTGCCCTGATGCAATCAACATTCTCGGGGATCACGTCGCTCTCCTGGTGTATTGCTTGGAAATAGTAAAGCCGGTCTCCGACTAGTTTTACACCGTCTTCCCAAACGAAGATCTCGTGTAGGTCGCCCCACTTCCTACCTATGTCCCTAGCCATCTCCATTACCTCTGCAGTAGTTGGAATCCTATCCTCAGTTCCATTCATGATTATTACTCGAGGAGTAGCCGTCCACATTTCAATTATCGAATCAGTAGTTAGGCCGTGCCCCTCTGGTAGATCGGCGATTATGCTATGGACGTGCATTATCGTTGTTGGGACTGCTACGGCGAGGCTGTTGATGTCAATCTCGGGTTTTACTGTCATCACATCTGGACCATGGTGGCTTGGAACTTTCAGAACGGGTTTGATTGCGTTTATTGGCCCCTTTCCTGAGTCTCCCGGATCTGCTGCCCTCCTAATCATCGTACATTCGACCTTCAATGAGCCACAGTGCTCGTAGAGGGGGACTAGGGTTCTGGAAAGTCCTGTTGTGTTGCAGGAAACCACCCTTGTCCCAATCGCATTCATATTCTCAGAGTGGTTGGCCGATGAAGTATAGGACAACCCCGTAAGTTCGTGCTTTTCTCCGCCTTGGAAAATGTGCTTTATTCCAGCTGACTGGTATTTCTCGAGGTTTTCAGCCCCTAATTTTCCTGGTGCGCAATCTACAACTACATCAGAAATAGCAAGCAGGTCAGAAAGTCCTCCCGAGCATGGGTATCCCTTCTTCGAAAACTGTTCAATCCGATCCTTATCGTCGAATGTACAATAGAGGGGGAATCCTTTCTTGATTGCTAGTTCACAGCCAAAACTTGGACCGGTTTTGGTCACGCCAGAGACTTCCATGTCTTCTTGTGCATCTATGGCGTCTGCAACGCGCTTTCCTATGGTCCCAAAACCGTTTATTGCCACCTTAATGGTTCCCATTTTCAAATCCCCATGTCTTTGCCTTTGGTAAACCGGCGTCTGAAGGATGCCTATGAACATAGCGAATTCGGCAAGAGTCAATAATGAGTCGCCTCTTTCTGGATACTAGAGTAATGCAGGGGGCAACGGTTTGAGGGATATTGTCAATAAGAGTTTGAAACTCAACAATGACCTAGACAGGTATGTCGAGCAGGCATTAGAGCAGAATCGTCCAGTCAAGATTGGATGGGGGAGAGCCGGTGATGAGAGGCCCAAGGACGGAGAATTTGGAGTAATGACTCATTTGCCCGATGGGGCAAGAGTACTCTGCCTAGGGTCATTTGGCGATTGTGTTGGAGCCGCAAACAGAGGAGGAACTTTGACGATTAGGGGAGATGCTGGTTCTATGCTCGGAGCCTTTCAGCTATCTGGAAAAACAGTAGTAGAGAAAGACGTGGGGGACAAGGCAGGATTCTCCATGGCTGGTGGAGAGATATCCATCCAAGGATCAACCGGGGATGAGTCGGGTTCATCCATGACAGGAGGCACCCTCCTAGTTAGAGGGCATTCAGGCGATCGCATAGGATCAGGGATGTCGGGGGGTTCGATAGTAGTCATGGGTTCGGTTGGTTCTGAGCCCGGCATAGGTATGACAGGAGGCAGGATAATCATCTCTGGCAGTTGTCCGCCTCCGCCCGATGGAGTGGAAATGAGATCGATAAAGAAATCTGAGATTTCTGAATTCGCTAAATTGCTAGATCCCATGGGATTGAACCTCAATGATGATGCTTTAGTTCTAGAACCAGGGGATGACACTTCAACGAGAATTGAGAAATCGGAAGATTTTATCTCTGAGGGTTTTGAGAATATTTCACTATACCCAAATGAGGATTCGTTATCCAATAATGCACCTCTCGATCACTACACACTTCTAGTTCAAGATGGATCGGATTCAGGGGGATCGCTATTGAAAATACCCTGGATGATTAGTTGTGAGACAACAATAGGATCTGAAAATTGGGAAGGCGTAGATTCCCCGGCAATTGTCAGAACAAAAACAAGGAGTTGCGATTTTCTATTGGTAGGAAAAAATGAGTTCTGCGAAGCAATTGATAGTGCTGGAAACTGTTCTGGCATTGTTTTCGATATCAGTGATTTCCCGGGACTGAATGACGCAGAGATAGAAGCTATGCTAATTTCACTTCGCAGCAGGATGTCTGAAAATTCGATAATTTTACTTAGAGGGCGAATTGACAGAATAGAGCGTCTTTTCAGACTAGTAATGGACTTAGAGTTGGATGGTGCCGTAGTTAACTGTGCAACCAGAAGCGGTTCCCGTCTAGCCTCTTCACTTCCTAAGATTGGTTTAGCTGCCAAGGCAATGGGAATTGCGGAAACTGGCAAATTTGTGATGATCGAGGTATTGCACGAACCCGATGCCAAGGACCTGATTGTAGCAGTTGCTTCCGGATGTACTGCATTGGTTTCACCATGTCCCGAAAGTGACTTGGCTTCGAAGATTAGCGAATTATCCGTGGGAATTCGCAGTTGGATGAGGGAAATAGGGGTGGATAGGATCGAGAGGATAGGGAGGAGGAACCTGCGAGCCAATGATTTTGATACCGCTGCAATTTCTGGCCTTAGGCTGGTTGGATATGATCGCCCCCTGAAGATGTGGTTAGATCTGAGGTGAGAAAATTCCTACTCTAGATTTCAAACACTCAATACTCAGTTACATCCAGAAAATTCACGGGATCGAGCATAGGGCCGATTATTGGTCCGAGTGGTTGCCGGAATTGGGATGCCCGGTAGATAGCAATAGCGACGAGTCAATAGAAGTGGAAGTGTTTCCGGATCGGCCTGACCTACTGAGTCATGAGAATATTGCGAGGGCTTCTCGATCGTTCCTTTCAAGCAAGGAAGTAGAGGTTATCTTGCCGGTGTCTCAAGGAGATGTCAGAGTCTCAGTAGAGCCTGAATTAGAAGACGTCAGGCCTGTAGTTTTGGGTGCGGTGGTTAGGGGGGTTGACACCGGATCTAGTCCAGAAGAAAAAGAGGAGTTTATTCAATCTCTGATGGATCACCAGGAAAAGCTACACATGACATTGGGGAGGAAGAGGAAATTCGCATCCATAGGAGTCCACGACCTGAACTCCCTGAAGCCTCCTTTCAAAGTGACAACGGTACCGTCTAACTTCTCCTTCATTCCTCTCGCCTGTTCAGAGGAGATGTCAATAGAGCAGATACTGGAAGAGCATCCGAAAGGAGCCGAGTATGCCCACCTAATGGATGGAATGAGTCGTTTTCCCGTGATTTTGGATTCGGAAGACAAGGTTCTTTCATTTCCACCAATTATCAATGGGGCTCACACAACCGTTCACGAGGGGACTAGTGATTTCTTCATCGATGTAACTGGTTGGGATGTTAGGGCCTGCGAATCTTGTCTGCTACTTGTTTGCCTATCAATGTCGGAAAGAGGAGGCATGGTTGAGAGTATCGAATTGACTGATTCGAATGACGAGTCAATTAGAGTGCCCAATGGGGGAGCCAGGAAGCACAGGGTTCCAGAAAGTCTGATTAGTAAAATTCTGGGTTTAGAGTTGGGGCCAGAGGAGTTATCTCGTGCAATAGGAAGAATGGGTGGCGTATTGGAAGGGAGCCAAACCGTTACTGACGGTCCCAATGAACGTGGAAGATGGGCTGACTGTGTTGTGGGGGAGATTGAGCATATTGTTTCGATGCCTCGTTGGAGAAGTGACATAATGCACCCCGTTGATATTGTGGAGGACATTGCAATAGGGCATGGTTTTGAAAATCTGCCAGAAATACTGTCAAAAACGCATCTAGATGCGATTCCTCTGGCGTCTTCTAATCTAGATAGGCGGTTTGGCGAAAGTATGAGGGCATGCGGACTTCAGGAGGTTCAGGGCCTGACTCTTTCAAATGAGAGGGATCAATTCGAAATCGTTAGGTGGCCACAAGAGCAAGGCATGGCTTTAATTTCCAATCCGATAACATCTGACCACACTGTATTGAGGCAATACATCCTCCCTTCACTGCTGAGATTGCTTGCTGCAAATAGGCATCACGAATTGCCTCAGAGGGTGTATGAATTGGGCACCGTTGTGAAGGGTTTCAGTAATTGCCGTAGAGGCGCTTGGACGTGTGCAGAGGTTGGTAGTGGTTTCACTGCCTCGAAGGGGATAGTGCAGGCCCTACTTAGGGACCTAGGTGCAGATCATGGTGATGTAGAATTCGTATCCACCCCGCCCGGACACGGACCATGGATTACCGGAAGAGGGAGTCAAATTATGGTCAAGGGGGAGAGCATCGGGGAGTTTGGAGAAATTTCCCCCGAGGTGAGTGGTGAATTCGGAATTAAGTCTCCAATTCAAGCGGGTGAAATCGATCTGGAAGTAGTTAGTTCCCTGATTCCTGATCCCGTCTCCTAGTCATCCTTATCCTTTGACAAAAGCTTCTTTGCGTCCAAGAACTTCTTGCTCTCGAGGTGACTTTTATCTTCATGCTTACTTTCTTTCTTTCCGGATTTCTTCTCGTACTCTACCACATTCTTCATGTAATTTGTTCGTGAAATAGCCGGTTTTGCCGGTTTCTTCTTCTTGAAGGGCCATATCGGTCCCATGTCCTGTGAGCGACGGGTGTACGAATGATACTTTCCCCATTTCGTGCGAATTAACAGTAGTTTTCATGGACATTATCATCGCTGGCAGTGATATGGGCGTTGTTCACGTGGGCGTAGACGAGGCAGGAAGGGGGCCTGCCATTGGGCCCTTGGTAGTATGTGCACTTTCTATACCGATTGAGGATAGGTCGATTCTAACAGAATTGGGAGTGGATGATTCGAAGAAGCTATCCAAAATCAAGAGGGAAAACATTCATTCTGAAATTATGGACATTGCAGAATCTAGGGATTGGGGAATAGGGCTGATACATTGCGATGCGAAGAGCATTGATTTATGGATGGAATCGGGTACTCTGAATTCATTGGAAGTCAGGGCCTTTGCCGATGCAATTTTGAGAGTCACAGATAGTTCAGCAGAATTCAGCCTCTTCCTAGATGCTTGTGATGTAGATGCAGGCCGTTTTGGCAGGAATGTCGCCTCTAACTTGGGTCGTGGAGGTGGATGGAAAATCTATTCCAGGCATGGGATGGATTCTGAAGATGTAGTTACTGGTGCTGCCAGCATTATTGCCAAGGTGAACAGGGATCAAGCAATAGAGAACCTATCTGAAGAATTGGGCATTGATCTGGGCTCCGGATATCCATCTGATCCAAAGACAAAGGCTGCAATTGATGGCCTTTGCAGAGAAAACCCCCCCAAAGATTGCCTTAGAAGGAAATGGAAGAATGTCGAGAGGGCATGGTTGAAGCACCATAGAAAGCCGATTCCGTCAAGGGCCACGGGAGTTCCCAGTGGAGTCCAATCCGCTCTTGATGAATGGAATTAGCAAGAACGGTGAAATGCAATCATTGGCTGGTCTGTTCGATAAACATGGGGGATGCAGAAGGTTTTGACCCCGAGGATATTCAAACCGTTAGGAAATATTCCTTGCAGAATGCAATAGAATATGATGGAGAAGGGAAGGCGGGAAGTGTCCTAGGAAGGGTGCTAGCAGAAAGATCCGATCTTCGACCTCATGCGAAGAGGCTGATGGGCCTGATCGAGCAGGAAGTTCAGCGAGCCAACTCATTGGCAAATAATGAGGGTTTTGGAGTAGTTAGAGAAGAGTTAGAAAATATCGATCCTGAAGCCTTGGAAAGAGAGAAGCACAAGAAGAGGATAGGTTTGCGTGATCTACCCGGAGATACATCTGAGGTCGTACTTAGATTTGCACCCAATCCGAATGGGCCGCTGTCAATTGGGCATTCTAGAGGGATCGTAATCAATTCCAGTTATGCGGATAAATACGATGGAAGAATTGTACTCAGGTTTGATGACACAGATACCAGAGTGAAGCCTCCGATGATCGAAGCATACGGATGGGTGGAGGAAGACTTCGAGTGGTTGGCGGGAAGAGCAGCCGATGTAGTAATTAGAGCGAGTGAGAGAATGCCCATTTATCTCGAGCATGCAGAGAGAATGATTTCTGATGGCCATGGATATGTTTGTAGGTGTGAGGCGGAAGAGTTTCGAATATTTCGAGAGGAGAAAAGAAGCTGCCCGTGCAGATCTAGGAGTGTTTCTACTAATCTAGAAGAGTGGGGCCAGATGAGATCTGGGGAAATATTGGAAGGCGGCGCGGTTGTACGTGTAAAGACTAGCATGGACATGCCTAATCCCGCACTTAGGGACTGGCCTGCACTTAGGATCCAGCACTCCCCCCACCCACTAGTCGGAGACGAATACAAGGTTTGGCCCCTGTTGGATTTCCAGAGTGCCATTGAAGATCATGAGCAACGAGTTACACACATAATCAGGGGAAAGGACCTCATGGACAGCACCAGGAAACAGACGTTGTTGTACGAACACTTCGGTTGGGATTATCCTGAGACTCTTTACTGGGGCAGGGTCAAGCTTCACGAGTTTGGCGGATTCTCCACATCTGGGATGGCATCGTCAATCTCGACTGGGGAGTATGCCGGATGGGATGATCCTCGCCTGCCTACTCTGAGAGCTCTACGAAGAAGGGGTTTTGAGGCAAAATCACTAATTTCTCTTTGGGGTGAGATCGGGCTTACTCAGAAGGATATATCAGTTTCAATGCAAACACTTGAGACACTCAACTCAAAGAATATTGATGCAAATTGTGAGAGGAGGTTTTTCGTTAGTGAACCAATTGAAATTGAGATTAAAGGTGGAGACATCGCATCGGATGCTAAGATTCCTAGACACCCAGATGGGGCAATAGGTGGAAATAGAGAATGGGTTGTTGGGAGTAAGATTTTCATCCAAGAGAGCGATTACACACAAGGAAAGTTGCGCCTGAAAGACTATGCGGATATACAAATTTCAGGTTTTGATGCAGATATCGAGGGCGAAGGTAGGAGCGATGGGAGGCCAATCATCCACTGGCTTCCTAAGGAAATCTCTAGAGAGGCTAAGATGTTCGTCCCAGAGGGTGAAGAAATTAGGGAATTGGCGGGTTTCATTGAAGATTTTGAACTGAATATAGGAGAAGTCTACCAGTTCGAGAGAATCGGTTTCGCAAAGCTCGAGAGAATTAAAGGCGAAGTGGCAGAGTTAGTATGGCTTCATGGTTAGTGGAGATTTGGATTATTGGCCACAAGAGCACCATTATGCCCAATAATTGCGTCGCATTGAAGGGCACGATATGAATCAGAGCGTCGTGGACCGTTCCCGAGCAAGGCAAGTAGCGATATTTTCATCGATGCTAGTGGTGGTCATTTTTTCCCCTATTACTGCCAATGCTGGAGAGAGCAATAACTGCTGCGAGGACCCTGACAAGTTCGATCTATTCCTAATAGGGGACCCAGACAACGGACAGCTTACTCCTTTCGAATCGGACTTAGAGGAAAGGAAGTCCGTCGAAGTTACCTCGTCACTCCTAGGAGAGGTTGAGATTGGTTCATGGATGATCGAGTGGGGAGAGGCTGGAAGTTACTCATCCGGAACATGGACATTCTCAATTCCATACGAAGTTTCTGATTCTACTGGTGTTTCGGCCAATGCAACCGTAGTCGTAAAGGTAGGTGGGAATACATACGAAAGTTCCTCCCAATTGCCCGCAGTCTATCTTTCTGAATCTGGAGAGTTGCAAGTTGATGTGGAAGTACAAAATGGTGAAATCTCAAAAAACGAGAAAATAGAGGTTACATTTTCGGTTAGGAGTCTGATTTTTTCCAATCCTGGTAGCGAGTCTGGAATAGTTTTCCATTGGGGTGAGAAGGATGTTGATGCTGCAATATCAATTTCATTCCCATTGGTTAACGTGGTAATTAGAGAGGCTAGTGTCAAAGGAGACCTGGTATTCTTTCCAATTAGGCTGACTTCTGGATTCGGCGACAAGATTTGGACGGGTTCCACAGGAGGTCTAATGGTTCAGAACGTAGAGATTTCTGAAAGTCCTATTGTGAACTCGAATGAGGACTGGGTAGATGTAACATTTGTGTGGGAGCCAAGCGGATCCAGTGTTGGTACAGTAAGAACTGACTTCCAGATTTCGCTGCAGGATTCATTAGTCATCACGGCGGATAAGATTCACGAAATCACTCTCGGCCAGGACACTGGCGACAATAGTTGGTATCCGGAAGAGGAGCCACCTCGGACTGGCGGTTCTGATCTAATGGTTGAAGTGAATTGCGAGTATGACGGCAACAACATAGAGAGGAAGACGACCATAACCCTGGATGGCGCTATGTCGCAGTGGATGAGATGGGGTCTCGACAATATTGGGAATAAGAGTCTAGGTTCGAAAAGCTGGTGGAGGAACCTGAATACACTTTCAGATTCTGTAAGCGCATCTGAGAAGTCAAATGCCAGAGTAGACAACTCAGAGTTGTCGGTACTTGAGAGTCACCTCAAGGGAGCAAGGTCTAATCTGAAGTCATTTCTTTCGGACGGCTTAAAGATCGACTCGGAATCTCTCTTCGGGTTAGATCCGATAGATCACACAGGACCTCTGGTCGTGAGTATAGACCTGGGGCCATCTAGGGCCTTCAACTCTGACGATATCTCGATATATGTTGAATCTAGTTACCCTGTAGAGAGGGATTCGAGACAGACTCTGATTGAGGATTTTATCAGGCACGATGGATATGATTACTGGGAAGAAGTGGATCTTTCTTTTGAGATTCGGACAGGAATGCTGTCTGGTTTCGATGGGGTTAATCTGGACAATGGAGATGTCGATTACACGCATAGAAGATGGATTATCATGGAGATACTAACCTTGGAGGAATCCGGTATAGAGTCCGATACCGATTTTAGACTTGATTTCGAAGCGAGAAATGCACTACTATTCAGCCCTCTGATTTCAGCAATGATCTCTGTATTCGCTCTATGCTTAGCTCTGGGAATAGGGATGGCCCTAACGAAAAGAAGAAGCAGAGTACCAAGCATGATCATGATTGGCGTGTTAGGGGTTCTTTCACTCTCCATCTATTGGTTTGGACTTCCAATGCCAATTGTTCTGGGAGTAGTCGGTTCAAGTGTTTTGCTGGTTTTCCCTGCTGCTGTGATTTCACCGGTGATTGAAGATGGCGATAGTCCGAGAAATGCGAAGAGGGGCGGGAGAGTAAAGTGTCCTTCATGCGGGAAAAGGAATGCAGTTGAGTCAGACATAAGGCCGCTAAGGATTGAATGCGTCGGATGCAGCAGCACGCTCAGAATCGAGTAATCCTATCTCTCCCGAAGAGACAAGAGAGTCTGCAACTATCGATGCAGCTTCGATGGGAGGCTTGCTTTCCCAAAGATACTGGGCCACACTTATTTGAGACGCAATATCGGAAGCCCAGCCAGGACCGATTACGCAGTGCCAAAGCAATTCCTCTGTTCTTGCTGTTGAAGGTGAGTTACGATTGAGGATCGGTCTAACCAGTTTTTCCATAATTCTTTCACGATTTTCTAACTCCGAGTTTCCCCACTTACTGTTGGCTTCCTCTAACTCGCTTCTCTCTAGCCATGGATAGTTATTGAAATGGACATTTGGAACCTCTGTCACAGGGATTACCCTGATTGAACCCTCCGCAGAGAGATGATCCCTGAGGGAGGAAAAAACTGGATCATATGTTGTGTCCAATGCTTCGTTAATCCAATTTCCAGACAGTATCCACGGTCGCATTCTTCTAAGTCGGTGGCTATGAGGATTTATCGCCATAGCGAGTAAGTGTGACTGTGCAACGGCACTAAGTGGACCCTTTCGCAGATCACCCGAACTCCCCCTTAAACCGTCGACAATCACTGTAGAAACTGACAAACCCGAGAGTCCTGATTTATTGGTTACCGAATTGTTAGTAATTTGGATGAATGGTTCGAAATCGGGTTCAGAATTTGTAAATCTACGCTTGTATGGAACTCTTGCATCTAGAAGGGCTGCTTCGAGTGGTGCTAAGGAAAGAGATCCTTCGAGATCTGGTTTCGAGATTAGTAAAATCGGACTTCTTCTGCGAATAATATCATTTGCAAAAATTTGGATAGAGTCCCGAACAGGGGAGAAAATATCCTTGTCGACTAGTGGTTCCACCCTTCCTCCATTGGAGACGAGTACAAATCACTACTGATTATTCGACCATCAGCCTTAGTTGGTCTCTCTTGTATGTCCAATCAGAGTCAATCTGGTTGTTTTCTTTGTAATATCTAGAGAGTCTCCTAATCTTTGACTCGCACAGTGCATCGCCCGGCTCACGAGCGCCGCCGACTCGTCCCGGATGAACGCCTCGCGCTCCGCCGC
>PVBE012003334.1_pt1 | contig 16814 bp, 18 predicted proteins | sample 1631181 | NCBI WGS metagenome assembly PVBE01 (sample SAMN08397723, study PRJNA350692) | Marine metagenome, whole genome shotgun sequencing project. | isolation source: water | place: Pacific Ocean | collected 2012-04 | reverse complement strand
GTCCATGACAATACCCTCAGCAATTGAATCATCATCCCATTCAGATCTTGCCAGAATTTGTTCAAGTCGGTTTAGATGCTTTATCCCAGCTAAAAATGAATTTTTAGCATAACGATAGCTGCATATTCTCGTTTTAACGCCCGAACTTGAATTTTTATCGTATTGAGATGACCATGGATATAATGAAATTATTCTTGTTGGCTCAATATTTTCTGAAATCTTATAACCGCGTCCACCTCCGCCACGGCTAATTATAATTTTTATAACTCCTCGGGATTTTGTTTTAATTAACGCAGAAACTTCATTTTTTAAAATATTTTTATCAGGAACTGCAATATTTAATTTTACGCAACCCCTCTCAAGACGTTTTAAGTGCTCGTCCCAGCATAGTAGTTGCTTATTTTCCACTGTAATGGTTTCAAATAATCCGTCACCATAATGCAATCCGCGATCGTGAGCTGTTAACTCATCTACAGACTTTCCATTAATTAGGTTTTTTATTGCCATGATTTTCTTGATGGCTAATCGAATAATTTAAATTACTTTTTTGAAAATAAGCGAGCCATTAGTTCCGCCAAATCCAAATGAATTTGAAAGCGTAGTTTCGATTTTCATTTCTCTGGCAACATTCGGCACATAATCAAGGTCACATTCTGGGTCTTGGTTTTCTAGATTGATTGTTGGGGGTGCTATCTGATCGCGTATTGCCAAAACAGAAAATATGGCTTCCACACCCCCTGCGGCACCTAACAGGTGACCAATCATAGATTTCGTTGAACTTATCGCAATTTTTTTAGCATTGCCCTCAAACACAGTTTTTATAGCAATTGTTTCTGCAATATCTCCAGCTGGCGTTGATGTTCCATGAGCATTGATATATTGAATATCATTAGAGGTTATTTTTCCATTTCTCATGGCATTTTGCATGCAATATGCAGCGCCCTGGCCATTTTTCGATGGAGCCGTCATGTGAAAGGCGTCTGCACTCATTCCATAACCGATCAATTCTGCATATATTTTTGCCCCTCGCTTTTTCGCAAATTCATATTCTTCGAGCACCATTACTCCCGCCCCATCACTTAAAACAAAACCATCTCTGTCTTTATCCCAGGGACGACTAGCTAATTCTGGCTTATCGTTTCTTGTTGAAAGCGCTCGTGCGGCGGCGAAGCCAGCTAAGCCTGTTCTCGATGTTGCCATTTCAGCCCCTCCAGCAACCATTACGTCAGCATCTCCGTATTCAATTAATCGCGCCGCATCACCAATATTATGTGTTCCTGTTGTGCAGGCGGTAACAATTGAAAAGTTTGGCCCTGTAAAACCATGCATAATTGATAAATGCCCTGAAATCATATTGATAATATTACTTGGGACATAAAACGGAGATATTCTTTTTGGTCCGCCCGAATGAAACAACTCAGTTCCTTTTTCAATGCCAGATAACCCTCCTATTCCAGAACCAACGGCAACACCTATGCGATTTTTGTCTTCTTTATCAAGGTCTAAGCCAGAATCCTCAATTGCTTGTATTCCAGCGGCAACACCATAACGAATAAAAGGGGCCATTTTCTTTTGATCTTTTCTTGGGATGTAATCATCCAAAGCGAGATTATTAATAGAGCCGCCGATACGAACAGTGAAATCGGTGGTATCAAAATGATCGAGCAAAGCAATTCCACTTCTGCCCTTCAGGATGCCTTCCCACGTCTCGCTTACATTATTGCCAAGCGGAGTTATCATTCCCAACCCTGTTACTACAACACGTCTTTTACTCACGCTGATTGACCTCTAATACAATTGAAGAATAAAAAAACCGCGTGCTGAAGAGTTCATAACGCGGCCTTTTCTGTCTTTTTTTTTGGTTTATCGTTATTTTAAATGGGCATTTATGTACTCAATAGCCTGATTAACCGTATTAATATTTTCAGCCTCGTCATCTGGAATTTCGGTTTTAAATTCCTCCTCTAACGCCATAACCAATTCAACAGTATCAAGTGAATCTGCACCTAAATCATCAACAAATGATGCTTCATTTGTGACCTCTTCTTCCTTGACTCCTAGCTGTTCTACGACGATTTTTTTTACACGTTCTTCAACACTACTCATGTCGACAATTCCTCCGTTACGACCTCAGGGCCGATTCGCGAATGCTAAGTTTAGAGAAATCAAATCTTCTTGCAACTTAGATTATTTTAATATTAATATTAGTATATTAATCAATACTTTATTATCATTATCTTATGTAAATTATTGTTCTATCCCATGTACATTCCTCCGTTGACACTAATGGTCTGACCCGTTATGTAGGCAGCTCTATCAGAAGCTAAAAAATCAACAACAGAAGCGATTTCGTCTGGCTCGCCAAGACGGCTTAGGGAAATATGCTGTAATAATGACTCATGAACTTCATCGCTCAACACATCAGTCATATCTGTCTTAATAAACCCAGGGGCAACGGCATTTACTGTGATACCTCTAGACCCAACTTCTTTAGCTAAAGAACGAGTAAATCCAATCATCCCAGCTTTACTTGCCGAATAATTCGTTTGCCCCGGGTTTCCTGTCAATCCCACGATTGAACTAATATTAATAATTCTTCCAAAACGGGCTTTCATCATTCCTCGCAAGCAAAGTTTGGTCATACGAAACATCCCCGTTAAGTTTGTATGTATCACGTCTTCCCATTCATCGTCTTTCATGCGCAAAAGTAAATTATCTTGTGTAATACCAGCATTGTTAATCAGAATATTTGGCGCATCCAAATCTTTAATATTTTTTTCAAATTGTTCAATAGATGACTTTTTAGCAATATTTAATACAAAACCAGAACCTAACAATTGCTTTTTTTTAAAATTATTTGAAATTTTTTGCGCTGATTTTTCGGTTGTTGCTGTTCCTAGAACATAGGCGCCTTGAGATGCAAATTTATAAGCAATTGCTTTACCTATACCTCTGCTAGCGCCTGTCACTAAAACAATTTTATTTTTATAAGTATCATGCATAAAATATTTAAACTAAAGTATTTTCGAGTGAAGTTTGATCGTGAATTGAAAATAGATTAAATGAATTCTCAATTCGTTTTATAAGACCACATAATACCTTTCCCGGCCCACATTCAATAATTTTTATTACACCTAAGGAATGAATACAATTTATAGTATCAACCCAACGCACAGGTTTATAGAGTTGTTCAAGCAGAATTGGTTTAATTTCATTTGAATTTGTTTTTATTTTTGCATCTACATTTTGTAATATTGGAATTTCAGCATCTTTAAATGTTATTCCATTAAGTAATTTAGAGAATTCATATGCAGCATTTTTCATTAATATGCAATGAGATGGTACACTAACAGGTAAAAGTACCGCGCGTTTAGCCCCGGCTTCCTTAGCCATATCAATTACTCGTTTAACAGCACTTTTATGGCCAGAGATAACAATTTGTTCGGGCGAATTATAGTTAGCTGCCGAAACAATTTTATTTCCTGATGCATCCTGACAAAGTTTCTCTATTACTTCATCGGCTAAACCAAGAATAGCTGCCATCGCGCCAATATTACTGGGAACAGATTTTTGCATAAATTTCCCTCTTTTCGAAACTAAATTTATCGCATCCTCAAGATTAATAACTCCGGCACATAAAAGCGCAGTATATTCTCCCAGACTATGTCCGGCTAAAACATCAGGAATTAGATCTGATTTTTTTTTCCATAGCAGCCATGTCGCATATGAAGTTAAAAGGACTGCAGGTTGAGTAATTTCTGTTTTATTAAGCTCTTCTTTCGGCCCAGAAGATATAATTTCTAAAATATTGTATCCCAGAATTTCAGATGCAATATTAAATATTTTTTTTATATCATTATCTAATTCAATCAAATCATCCATCATCCCAAGAGATTGGGATCCTTGCCCTGGAAAAACAATTGCTAAATTTGATCTCTTACTCATATAAATGATTTTTTATATATTAATATTTTAAAAGCGCGGAACCCCAGGTAAAACCACCGCCAAATGCAGGTAATAATAGAGTATCATTTTCTTTAATTCTCCCATCTTTAACAGCCACATCAAGTGCTAAAGGTATTGATGCTGCTGATGTATTACCATGCTGATCAACCGTTACGACAACGCGACTAATTGGCATATCAAGTTTCTTTGCCATTGCTGAAATAATTCTTGTATTTGCTTGGTGAGGCACTAACCAATCTATATCTGTATTGCTCATAGAGTTAGCTTGGAGAGTTTCATCAACAATTCCGCCTAATGTGTTAACCGCTACTTTAAAAACTTCATTGCCCTGCATTTTTATAAATGCTTTATTTGACTTTACTAAATTATAATTAGAAGAGATCCCGCCGGGAACAGATAATAATTTTTGATATGCTCCATCAGCATGAATATGTGTTGATAAAATACCAGGTGTTTTACTTTCTTCTAAAATAATAGCCCCGGCACCATCCCCAAATAAAACGCAAGTATTTCTATCTTCCCAGTCTACGATACGTGTCATAGTTTCTGATCCAACAATCAACGCACATTTCGTAGTACCATTTTTTATAAATAAATTAGCAACGTGTAATGCATAAACAAACCCTGTGCAAACAGCTTGTATATCAAAGGCAGGACAACCATGGATATTTAATCGTTGCTGTAATAAACATGCTGTGCTGGGGAAAATAACATCTGGTGTTGTTGTTGCAATAATAATTAAGTCAATATCATTTTCTTTTTTGCCAGACATTTCTATTGCAGCTCTGGATGCCTTTTCTGCGAGATCACATGTTGTTTCGTCATTTCGCGCTACATGTCGCTTTTCAATTCCAGTTCGAGAACGTATCCATTCATCTGTGGTGTCTACTATTTTTTCTAATTCAGTATTAGTTAATACTTGTTCAGGTAGATATGAACCAGTTCCAGTAATTTTTGAGTAGATCAAATATTTTTACCTATCAATTAATAACTGTTCAAGTTTTTCGTTTATTCTTTCGGGTATATTATTTTTAACTTCAATTATCGCTTCATCAATAGCTGTTGCAAAAGAAACTCTTTTTGCTCCGCCATGGCTTTTAATAACTATTCCGCGTAAGCCAAGCAGAGACGCCCCATTATAACGTTTTGGATCAATTTTTGATTCTAAAGATTTTAATACAGGCATTGCAACCAAGGCTGCAAATCGTGAATAAATATTACTCGTGAATGCTTTGTTGACGTGATGGCGTAAAAAACTTGCAACGCCTTCACTTGTTTTTATGGCAACATTTCCGACAAAACCATCACAGACAATAACATCAATATCTCCAGCAAATAGATTGTTACCCTCAACATAACCAACGTAATTTAAATGACTTTCTTCTAATAAAGTAGCGGCTTGTTTAACGCGGTCATTCCCTTTTATATTTTCTTCGCCAATATTTAATAACGCTATAGTTGGATTATCTTTATTTTTAACTGCGCTAGTTAATTGTGCACCCATAATTGCGAATTGAAATAATTGTTCCGAACTAGAATCAACATTTGCACCCAAATCAAGTACGTGCGTGTATCCCTTTTTTCCGGGTAAAGTTGTGCATATGGCTGGCCGATCCATTCCAGGTAACATTTTTAATATAAATCTTGCGGTTGCCATAAGCGCTCCTGTATTACCGGCACTAACACAGGCCTTTGCATGACCATCACGAACCAATTCAATAGCAATCCTCATAGAAGATTCTTTTTTACTGCGTAATACTTGTGATGGTGGTTCATCCATACCCACAATTTCAGATGCATGTGAAATGCTAATTCTTTCATGGCCAAGTGAGTTATGTTTTTTTAACTCTTCACGAAGCATTTCCTCTTTTCCAACCAAAATAAGATTAAGTTGTTTATGTTTTTTAAGTGAAAAAAGTGCAGCAGGTATTATTTCAGGAGGACCATAATCGCCTCCCATTGCATCAAGTGCTATTGTCAAATCTAATGGCATACAACAACTCAGAAAAGTTTCTTCTAGAAAGTATTATTAAAAATCAATTGGGTGCTTATACTGAATCTTCTTCTGATTCTGGTTCTTGTTCTGGTTTAGTTTCAATTATCTTATCGCCCTTATAATAACCCTCTGGTGTTATATTGTGGCGCAGGTGAACTTCTCCTGAAGCAGATTCAACAGATAATGTCTGTTGTGACAATGCATCATGAGAGCGACGCATGCCCCGTCTCGACGATGATTTTTTTGATTTTTGAACGGCCATGATTTAGTTATCTCCTACTGAATTATGTATTTTAATCAAATTTATTGCTAGACCTTACTATCTTTTAGTTTCGCTAATGCCGAAAAAGCATTTGTTTTATTATTAACATTAAGAACTTTTAGCCCATCCTCCCCAATACATTTTTTATTGTTATGCAGGGGGATCAGCGGTATTGCTAATAATAATTCATCCTCAACTAATTTTTCCACCAAAATAAATTCTTCGTCAAGCTGACAAGGCTCATAATTGTCCTCTAATTTCTTAAATTCATCTGAGTCTTTATAAGCGCCAAGAACGGTGCTTTTTTGGATTTCAATATTTACCGACTTTAAGCACCGCTGGCATTGAAGTAATACCGCAGCGCCAATGTACGACTTAATTAAGCAAATTCCAGATGCATCAAAATCAAAAGACAAATCGTATTGCACCTGACCATGCTTATCTAGCAAAATATCTTCTAAGCGAGTCAATGAGTCAAGACTAAGAGAGCCCTTGATATGCTCTTTATTTTTAGCCAGACGCAATGGATTAATGGATTGCCGTTGCTCAGGTTGCATTAGGCCGCGAATTTTAGCTATACACCTCTTAACTGTCAAAAATATTATTAAGTAATTAAAGTTAAACATCTGACTTATTTGATATTTATTTTAAATTAGCCAAAATAGAAGCTTATTTTAATCTGGAGATTGGATATTAAAGATCAAAAAATCATTCTTGCATCATCATCGCGCTACAGAAAAGAGCTTCTTCAACGCCTAGATATTGCATTCAAAACAGTCAACCCAGATGTTGATGAAAGATATTTTCAGGATGAATTGATTAGTGATTATGTTCTTAGACTAGCAAAAACTAAGGCTGAATCCATTGTATCAAAAAATGATAACTCATTAATCATTGCCGCCGATCAGGCGCTTCAATGCGACAAAAAAATTCTAGGTAAACCTGGAAATTATAATAAAGCAAAAGAACAGCTTATCTTTATGAGTAATAGGTCGTTAACTTTTTACACAGGTCTTTGTTTAATTAATACAGAAACTAAAACTACAGAAGAAGATGTAGTATCTTTTCATGTTGAATTTAGAAAACTCTCTGAATCCGAAATTAAGAATTATCTAGTTAAAGAAAAACCATACGATTGTGCTGGAAGTTTCAAGTCAGAAAAACTAGGCATTAGTTTATTAAAAAAAATGAATGGCGATGATCCAACAGCTTTGATAGGACTGCCACTAATAAGATTATGTAAAATGCTGAGAAATCAGGGCGTGAATATACCTTAATCTTACTGATATAAGAATATGTGATTAAAATTACGAAATATTACTGTACTCATTTGTTTGGCTACTCGATCAAAATAATTCTCTCTCTTTGTATAATTTACGATATATTCTGCGCCAATAATGTCTCGGGCAACCTCACTGGTACTTGCTAATGCATCAACTAATCCTAAATTAATAGACTCCTCTCCTGACCAAACCAACCCTGAGAAAAGCATTTCATCTTTTATAAGAATATCTCCTCGACCATCTTTAACTACCGAAATAAATTGCTGATGTATTTTATCTAATAATTTTTGCATATGTGATTCTTCATAAAAATCAAGCGGTTCAAATGGATCCATTAATGCCTTATGTTCGCCTGAGTGCAAAAGACGACGCTCTATTCCGAGTTTTTCAATTGCATCGACAAAACCAAAACCTGACATAACAACCCCGATTGAACCAACAATACTAGCTCTATTAGCATAAATTTTATCTGCGGCAACGGCTATATAATAACCACCGGAAGCGCATATATCTGTGATTACCGCATAAAGTGGAATTTTTGGATATTTTATTCGTAATCGTTTAATTTCATCGTTTACATAACCAGCCTGAACAGGGCTTCCGCCAGGACTATTAATTCTCAAGATAATGCCTTCTGTATTTTTATCTTCATAGGCTTTTCTAAGCCCAGTCACAATAAAATCTGCATTTGCCTCAGTATCGGCTGAAATTACCCCACTAATTTCAATTAAGGCAGTATGTTTTCGATCACCAAAACTACTCAGGCTAAAATTTTCGAATGCATATACTCCAAAAAAAATAGCTATATACATAGCAAATATTAATTTGAAGAATATCCCCCACCTTCTATTTCGTCGCTGCTCTTTTAATACTTCTCTTGCAAGACCACTAACAAGTGAATCTTCAAATCTACCTGTATTATTTTTTTCTTTTGTATCAGTCATTTTTAGTTTAGTTTTTCCAGAAAATTTACTAAATCATCTTCAATGGGGGCTTCAATTATAATTCTTTTTTTTGTTACAGGGGATAAAAAATCAAATGATTGTGAATGCAGGAACATTCTTTTTAGTCCCAATTTCCTGAATTTTTGATTGATGATCTTATCTCCATATTTCCTATCTCCTAAAACAAAATTACCCATGGATGCGCTATGCACTCGAATTTGATGCGTTCTCCCCGTAAGCAATTCAATTTTAACTAATGTTGCATTACCGAACATGTGCTCACGAAAAAATATAGTTAAAGCTGGTTTTCCGTTTTTATCAACTGTCACGATACGTTCGCCAGAACGAATAGTATTTTTTTTTAATGGACAGTTTATTATAATTTTTCTCTGGTTCATTTTACCGAATAATAATGCTTTGTAGGTTTTTATAGTTTCTTCGCTCTGCAATATCATTTGGAGTTGCCTCAATATTGGTATATTTTTGGCTAGAATCAAACAACCTGATGTATCCTTATCTAAGCGATGAACAAGTTCTAGTGAGGCATATTTCGGGCTAATCGCCCTAAATATTTCTATGACTCCGTATAACTGCTGACTCCCTCCGTGAACCACGATTCCTGAAGGTTTATTAATAACGAGCAACCCTTCGTCCTCAAAAATAACAGAATTTAATAATTTTGTTTGAATTGCTTGATTCAGTTTAAGCGGTTGTTTTTCATCAGTATATACAGGAGGAACTCTGACTATATCACCAACATTAAGTTTATAGGTTTGTTTAATTCGGCCACTATTAACCCTTACCTCTCCTTTTCTTAACATTCGATAAATACGAGAATTTGGTATTTTACCGAAATAACGAATAAGAAAATTATCAATACGCTGTCCTGCGTTATTGTCCGTGATAACTACTTGTTTTGAATTATTTTTTTTACGAGCATTCTGGTTCATATTCATTTATCTTTATTGCTGCATTTAATTAACATTGTTATATTAGGACAGTAAATACGAATTTGATTTAAGGTAATTTTGAATTATCGTAATTATTTATGCACTGAAATGGTGCAATATGGATGTGGCATCACACCATATAATTATACAAGAACATCCCGATCAATATCATAAGAATATTGAAAGGCAAGTATTATGGAATTTTGTTGGGCCTTATTTTTAGGCTCCAAACTTTAGGAATCGATTTTAATAAAAAAATAGGTAACGTTAATTTTAAACGCTTTTAAAACACGAATTAATAAATACTAATGGCAGTATCTAAAAAAATAGCATACAGCCGTAAATAAAAATAATAAATACTTCTACTCTAGTAGCGTAGTTTTTTGATTGACTGAAAGTCACTAATACTTTTGCTGCAACAAAAAATAGAATAGAAATAAAAGGATTATAAGAAAATGAAACGCATGCTGATTAACGCAACTCAGCCTGAGGAGGTGCGTGTAGCGCTGGTAAATGGGCAAAGACTGTATGATCTTGATATTGAGTCAACCACGCGCAAACAAAAAAAATCGAATATTTATAAAGCCAGAGTAGTAAGGATAGAACCTAGTTTAGAAGCAGCATTTCTGGATTATGGAGCTGAACGTCATGGCTTCTTACCCTTTAAAGAAATTTCCCGCAAATTATTCAAAACCAAGAACCAAGAGAATCAAAATAATGCTCGGTTGACCATTAGAGACGTTATCGAAGAAGGGCAAGAATTAACCGTACAAATTGAGAAAGAAGAACGTGGTAATAAAGGCGCCGCTTTGACGACTTTTATAAGTCTAGCTGGAAGATATCTTGTTTTAATGCCAAATAATCCTCGTGTTGGAGGTGTATCACGCCAAATAGAGGGTGATGACCGTTTAGAAGTAAAAGAGGCTATGAGTGGACTAGCAATTCCTGAGGGTATGGGGTTAATTATAAGAACGGCTGGCGTTGGCAAATCAAAAGAAGATCTTCAGTGGGATTTAGATTACCTATCACAGCTTTGGGCTGCCATTGTAAATGCGTCTGAAGAACGTTCTGCATCTTTCCTAATTTATCAGGAAAGCGATGTTATTATCCGTGCAATACGTGATTATCTCAGGAAAGATATAACTGAAATCTGGATTGATGATAATGATGTACATAAAAGATGTCAGGAATTCATGAGTCAAGTAATGCCTCATAATCTGGATAAACTACAATTCTACAAAGACAATGAGCCGTTATTTACGCGATATCAAATAGAAAATCAAATTGAGTCAGCTTTTTCAAGGGAAGTACATTTACCATCTGGAGGAGCGCTTATCATTGACCATACAGAGGCATTGATTTCAATAGATATTAATTCTGCTAGATCAACTAAAGGTAGCGACATCGAAGAAACTGCTCTAAATACTAATTTGGAGGCTGCCGAAGAAATCTCACGGCAACTTCGACTTAGAGATATCGGCGGGCTAATTGTTATAGATTTTATTGATATGCTGAATTTAAATAATAAACGTAAAGTAGAAAATGCTATACGAGAATATCTGCATACCGATAGAGCACGTGTACAGCTAGGAAAGATTTCTCGTTTTGGCTTATTCGAAATGTCCCGTCAAAGACTAAGACCGTCATTGGGCGACTCAAATCACTCGCCCTGCCCTCGTTGTGATGGCCAAGGAACAATTCGAAATGTCAAATCACTATCTCTCTCAATATTAAGAATAATTGAAGAAGAAGCAAAAAAAGATATGACCGCAAAACTTATTGTTCATACTCCAGTAGATGCAACAGCATTTCTATTAAATGAAAAACGTACTTTAATTTCTGAAATACAAGAACAGCATAGTATTCAGATTATCATCATTCCTGATTCGTCTTTAGTAACACCACAATACTCAATAGAGCGTATAAGGCAATCTGACTTACCAGAAAAAAATAAAGAAAGATCAAGCTACCAATTAAAAAGAGTAGAAAATAATAATATTGAAAATGAATTTCACATAAGCAAGAAAAATGATGTAATTGAAAAGCCCATGGTAAAACAGATTATACCAAGCAGGCCTGCGCCAGGATTAGCTTATAATAGTAAAATAAAAAACTTAATCGTAGGATTTTTCAAAAATTTATTTGGAGGATCTACAAAAACAAATAAAAGAAGTACCGCAAATAATCGATATCGCGGTAATAAATATCGTAAAAATTATCAATCAAAGAAATTTCAAAATAAAAAAAGAACGCAGCGTCATTCAAAGCCATTTAACCAATCAAAAAATAGAAAGAGTCAGAGTCATTCGAAAAATACTGATTCTAATCGAAATAAAGCTAATCTGAGCAATAAGAACTTTGGCAAGCCAAAAACTCAAAAAGAAAAAAATGAAAATACAAAACCTGAAGTAAAAAGAACGATTTCAGAAAATAATAATAATAAATTGATTAATGATAATTTAAATCTTAATTCTCAAGAAAAAATAATTAATGATAAGGAAGATAAGTCAGATTTAATAAATAATGCGTCCAATCATCAAGCTAATGACAATAATATTCCTGAGCGAGACACTAATTCGGTAACATTAGAAACTGTAAATACTAATTCTGTTATTAATAATTCAAATACAAATGATAATAACTAATGTTCGCGAGTTGTGCTAAAAGTAATATCTGGCCATCGCTCAATTGCTAAATTAAGATTTACTAGCGATGGTGCCAAATAAGTTAAATATCCACCGCCATCTAATGCCAAATTATTGCTTGCCTTCTTTTTAAAATTATCTAATATTTTACTATCCGCAGATGATATCCAGCGTGCTGATGAAACAGAAATGTTATCGTATGAGCATTCAACACTGTATTCTTCTTTTAGGCGCCATGAAACAACATCAAATTGGAGCACACCAACAGCTCCCAAAATTAAATCATTACTATCTAGAGGTTTGAATACCTGTGTCGCGCCTTCTTCCCCTAATTGTATTAATCCTTTTTGCAAAGCTTTTAATTTTAACGGGTCTTTTAAATGCACTCTTTTAAACAATTCAGGCGCAAAGTATGGGATGCCTGAAAAATTTAATTTTTCTCCTTGAGTAAATGTATCTCCCACTTGAATTGTTCCGTGATTATGTAACCCAATAATATCTCCAGGCCAAGCTTCTTCGGCTTGCTCACGGCTCCCGGCCATAAAAGTCAATGCATTTGATATTTGAATATCGCGCTCTAGTCGTACATGATGCATTTTCATTCCTTTTGTATACTTTCCAGAACAAATTCTAAGGAATGCGATTCTATCTCGATGTGCTGGATCCATATTTGCTTGAATCTTAAATACAAAACCACTTAAAGACTCTTCATTAGGCTCAATCTTTCTTTCTTCAGTAGTTCTAGTTTGTGGCGAAGGAGCATATTCTGCTAGAAAATTAAGAAACTCTTCAATTCCAAAATTATGTAATGCAGTTCCGAAGAATACAGGCGTATAAGATCCTGATAAATATTTTTCCTTATCAAATTCTTCGTAAACCCCTTTTATTAAGTTAATTTCTTCGACAACAGATTTATAATTATCTCCTAATACTTGATTAGCTTCTTTACTATCTATTCCTTTTATAGTATTCACGTGCTTGGATTTATCTTTTTTATTATAAATTCGAATTGAATCATCAATTAAATTATAGATACCATTAAGTCTTGATCCCATGCCGATAGGCCATGTAAATGGTACGCATTTAAGAGCAAGCTCTGTCTCAATCTCATCCAGTAGATCAATTGGTTCTTTGCCTTCACGATCAAGTTTATTAATAAAAGTAATAATTGGAGTGTCGCGTAATCGACATACATCCATTAATTTTAATGTACGTTCTTCTATCCCCTTGGCAACATCAATTACCATTAACGCAGAATCAACAGCCGTTAAAGTTCGATATGTGTCCTCTGAAAAATCTGCATGTCCTGGCGTGTCTAATAGATTAATAAATTTATTATTATATTTAAATTGCATAACTGAGCTTGTTACTGAAATTCCTCTTTCCTTTTCCATTTTCATCCAATCAGATGTCGCATGCCGAGAAGATTTTCTAGCTTTAACTGTTCCTGCCATTTGTATCGCGCCACCAAATAAAAGTAATTGCTCAGTAACAGTTGTTTTTCCTGCGTCAGGATGAGAAATAATTGCAAAAGTTCGTCTATTCATTATTTGAGAGTATTGATTTGACATATAACTTTTAATTTAGGTATGAATTATTTTTTAAAAAAGATCTATAATTAATTAATTTAATTATCAATCAAATGTTTCATTTCTTTTATGGCTTGCGATAAGCCTGAAAAAACCGCACGCGAAATAATGCTATGTCCAATATTTAATTCCTGTATTTCAGGAATAGAAGCTATTTTTTGAACATTTAAATAATTTAAACCATGACCAGCATTTACTTTTAAACCTAAACTGGAAGCATATTTTATTGATTTTTTTATACCAGTTAATTCTCTTTTCATAATTTCTTGATTATTCGCATCAGCATAATGTCCTGTATGAATTTCAATATAAGACGCAAAACTTTCAGCAGCTGCACTAATTTGCCTTTCATCTGCATCAATAAACAATGAAACTCTTATCCCTGCATTTCCTAGTCTTATGCAGCTTTCTTTAATTTGCGGTAATTGAGCTACTACATCTAAACCGCCTTCAGTTGTTAATTCTGCTCTCTTCTCAGGCACGAAACAGCAAAACTTGGGTTTAATTTCTTCGGCTAAGCTTAGCATTTCACTAGTTACAGCCATTTCTAAATTCATTGGCTTTATTAAAGTTTCTTTTAATTTACGAACATCACTTTCTTGAATATGACGACGATCTTCGCGCAAATGAATTGTAATAGAATCAGCCCCAGCCTCTTCAGCAATATAGGCGGCATCAGTTAAATTGGGGTAATAGGTTCCTCTTGCTTGGCGCAACGTTGCTATATGATCAATATTTACACCAAGTAACATTAATATTATTTATCAATTAGTTAAATTATTTTTTATTTGAGTATATGACATATATAGTTTTTTACTCTCTAATGGCTGATTTATATATTTCCTTAAAATCATACCAAGCAAATCCTTTGCTTCATTAATATTCTTATTATCTGATAATGTTTCATTATTAAGCTCAAATAAGGTTTTACCAGAAATCTTCATGCCTTCATTTGGAGTTATAAAATCTAATGATGGGCCTGATTCTATTTTATAATAATAATCGATTGAAGGATCTATTAATGAACCAGTCTTCGTATCATAATCTAATGAAATACCATATCCAAGTGATTGTAATAATTGTTTTTCAAAATAACGCAATAAAATTTTTTCATTTTTGTTTGCAAAAAGTTTATTTAATGTTAACTCGTAAGTATCGAAAAGCTCAGAGTGTGGCTCATGCTTATGTAATAATTTCAGTATAATTTCATTAATATAAAAACCAATAATTGCTTTTTTAGGGTTGAATGATGTTTTTGATACCGCAATCTCTATTTCGATAAGTGTGCCCAATTCTGATTTACTAATCCAAGAGAGATTATATTTCTGATAAAGATCAAAATTTATACCATAATATTTTTTATTTCGTTTCGCCCCTTTTACTATAAGATTAATACGTCCGTAATTTCTCGAGAAAACATCTAATATCAAACTGCTCTCACTAAAATTCCTGTGATGTAATATATAGCACGGTGTTAAATCAATTTTCACGGAGCGGTGCTCTAAAAGCCAAATTTCTTTAACGCTGTTTTAGAATTTGACCATTTACTTTTAACTTTTACCCATGTTTTGAGATTGACTTTCTTATCGTATAACTTTTCAAGATCAAGTCTTGCCAATCTTCCAACCTCCTTTAGCACTTCCCCGTTTTTTCCAATTACAATTGGTTTTTGCCCTTGTTTTTCAACCCAAATACATGCATTTATATGAATTAGATTTCCAGTATCATTAAATTCCTCAATAGTAACTGATAATTGGTAAGGAATTTCATCATTTAAACGAATAATTAATTTTTCACGTATATATTCCGCAGCAAAAAATCGTTCGCTACGATCGGTAATCTGTTCAATGGGATAAAAAGGTTGTGAGACAGGCAAACATGAGGCAACTAATTCTTCAAGTCTTTTAATCCCCGTGTCTTTAATTGCCGATACCGGAATTATTTCATCAAATTCTATTTCTTTTGATATAGCATTAATATCAGATAAAAGCTGAACTTTTTTAGGTATTTTGTCAATTTTATTAAGGACTAGAAATAATTTAGTTGTTTTTGTATTTTTTAGTAATTTTACTACATTTACGTCAAGATCATTCCAATTTAATGCTTCTACAACAAATAAAACGATATCTACAAATATTAAAGAATTTGATACCTCTTTATTCATGTAACGGTTTAGAGTGAATTTTGGATTAATTTGAAGACCTGGTGTATCAATAAAGATTATCTGATAATTATTGCTAGTTTTTATGCCATTAATATTCCAGCGCGTTGTTTGTGGTTTTCTACTGACGATACTAATTTTTTGATCTATTAATTGATTTAATAGTGTTGATTTTCCGACGTTTGGCTTACCAATAATGCTTACATGCCCCGATCTAAATTCTTTCATGTTATCAAATTACAGAAAATTATTTGCTATTTTCAAGTTGCATTAGAATTTTAGCAGCAACTAGCTGTTCTGCTTTTTGTTTGCTACTTCCCGTACCAATTACTAGTTCATCTAATAAATCAACTTTACATGAGATGGTAAACTCTGGCTGATGCGATGAGCCTTTTTCATTAATTACTTCGTATATAGGCGTTGGTTTTTTTTTAGATTGCAAATACTCTTGAAGTTGTGATTTAGGATCTTTCTTAATATTTTTTGGATCAATTATTTCAAGATGTTTGCCATATAAATCAAGAATGACAGAACGACATACGTCAATATTAGAGTCTAAATATATAGCACCAATAATTGCTTCTAGTGTGTTTGCTAGAATTGAGTCGCGACGCCAGCCTCCGCTTTTTAGTTCGCCTGAACCTAGCTTTATTTCTTCTTCAAGTGATATTTCGCGTGCTATATCGGCAAGTTTTTCTTTTTTTACAAGCGACGCTCTAAGTCGTGTTAAATCACCTTCTGCAGCATTTGAATATTTATTGTAAATATGTTCGGCAATTATAAAACCTAAAATTGCATCGCCTAGATATTCAAGCCTTTCATTATTGTTACCGCCTAAACTTCGATGTGTTAATGCAATTTCTAATAGATTTTTATTATTAAATGCATAATTAATAAAATTACTTATTGTTATTTTCCCCCGGGCAATTCAATAGATTCGTCAGTTACTATGCTCAGATATAGATCGCCAAATAAGTGCTCTCTTTTAGTATTCTTAAAATAAAGAATTCTTTTGCCT
>PVBE011314047.1_pt1 | contig 16820 bp, 17 predicted proteins | sample 1631181 | NCBI WGS metagenome assembly PVBE01 (sample SAMN08397723, study PRJNA350692) | Marine metagenome, whole genome shotgun sequencing project. | isolation source: water | place: Pacific Ocean | collected 2012-04 | reverse complement strand
TATCAGGATGTGCCTCAGCCTTGTCATGGCAGTCATTTCCAGATTCAATTGAAAATGAAAGAAGTGTATATGTGATCAATCATGGATGGCACGCTGGACTGATCCTTCCATACGAGTCACTAGTTGGTTTGCCCCATATTGAAGAGACCCTGGGTTACTCGCAATACTATGAATTCGGATGGGGAGATGCTGATTTCTACCAGGCAGAGAAAATAACAAGTGGTGTACCCCTTAAGGCGATTTTATGGCCTACTGACAGTGTCCTGCAGGTAGTTTCTGTGTTGACATACCCCCATGCTCACTTTCCACACAGCGAAATGGTTGAAGTCCGCCTTAGTCGACAAGGTCTCGGAAGGCTTGTTGATTATATCTCAGCCTCGTTCTACAGAGACCTTGATTCCCAGTTTGTCGTGTTGGGTAGAGGTATTTACAAAAACAGTCACTTCTTCAAGGCTACTGGGGGCTATCAACTTACCAACAATTGCAATACCTGGGTTGCAGAAGCACTAGAGCGTTCAGGAGTCCCCGTGAGTTCCTTTCTTACACTGACTTCGGACGGTGTTATGCAGCAGACCAAAAATGCGGTCCTGGAATACGAATGCTGCATGCGTTGATCAATATCTTCCCTTTAACCGGAACCGCACTTCGATACATAGGAATCACGGGTAGATTGAGATGCACGAACTGGATCAGTGGTGCAGCTTGATGCTAGGGGGTGGTTGGGTGGGTAGATGACTGTGGGTTAATTCCCCATACTATCAGGTGGACCACTTTTTGGGGGGAGGACCGCTAACGTCCTAACCTAGTTAACCCAGGTCTCGGCTTCCTCAGCTTCTGCCCGCCGAGGTCATCGACCTGGAGCAGCACCGAGCATGACTTATTAATGCTCTCTAAGTCAGCAAATGAAGAATCTTTTTCCTAGCTACTTAGACGCCTAATGGATTCCGGAATCTGAATTCCTTCACCCAGTCGGGAATCCGGGACAGGAGGGCCCATCCTGTTTGAAAAAGGAACAACACCCGCCCAAATCGGAAGTGAGTAGTCTTCTTCATCATCAATCGGAGGACCGTTCCGAACCTTGGCGGAAGCAGATTCGATTGAAACCGCAGCCACATTGGTTGCGTTAAGTTCCTTTTCATTTGGTTTCCGTGCCTCATTCCAACGTCCTGGAATAATCTGCTCCGTTATGGCTTCCAGGGCACGTATTTTTTCCTCTGGTTCAGTCACCATTCGTCCGGTACCGAAAACCACAACAGAACGATAATTAAGGCTTGAATGCATGAGCGAACGTGCAGCCACAATGCCGTCTATTAGAGAAACCGTCAGGCACAAGGGGATTCCAGAAGCAGATTCCTTGATTGTCCTGCTGGCCTTTGCTCCATGGAGGTAAATCGTATCTTCGATGCGTCCGTGAAGGGTGGGAATGACATAAGGTTGTCCTTCCTCGACGTATCCGACATGACAGATCGATGCGGCATCCAGGATTGGATAGATGGTATCCTTCGAGTAATTTCCACGTTCAGGAATCCGACGGACACGATTACGCAGGGTTTGAGGAAAATCTTTCATAGGCTGAACCTTGTTTTGAAGAGGGACTCTCATTTATGATTAACTTTCATTCTGTATGAATCATCAACTTATTACAATGGATTATGCATAAATATTTTTCCCAGATCCCACTATTCAAAGTCCTTCACTCAAATCTACAACACCTATCAGAACATGACGCGTATGCTGCTGTGGCTTTGTCACAAACCGAAGACGATCAGTCGTCGATTGCCATCCAGTTGCTGTCAGATATCCGGCAGATTATTTCTGACAAGGGTATCGGACGTATCTCGTCTGTGGACCTGATTGAAGCACTCTGCGCTGATGAAGAGCGGCCATGGTTAACGTTCAAACAGGGTGCGAAGATCACGGCACGGCAGGTGGCCTACAAGCTCCGTGGTTTCGACATCAGGCCCAAGCCGCTCCGGATCTATGGGAAACCTCAGAAAGGATACGAGCTTCAAGATTGTGTCGAGAGTTTTCAAAGATACCTCGCCCCCGACCCCGGGAAAGAAGGGTTACAAGTTACAAATTCTCGAAAGGCCAGAAGAAAAATAGATTGATTGGATTAAAAACCAAGTCCTACACCTAAACCCACTTCATTGTATTTTAATTTATTTTCTGCACCAGATTTTCTTTTTTGAACTACGTCCCACATTCTATAGCCAAGCAATAAGTCAACAGGACCTAATCCGAAATTCAAATTAAAGAAAGTTGTTGAGCCCGAAGCTGAATCTAAATTTTGTGATTTAGGCACACTTCCACCAATTATTGTACCTATTCCAACTGTTAACATATCAAATACAGGTGGTGTTAAAGATACATCCAACGCTTGTGAGCCATAATCATTTGAAGAACCACTGCTTGGTTTGGCCGTAAGTGTACTTGTGGTATAACCAAAGCCAACCAATCCTACAATAGCTCTTATTGATAAACCCGAACTGCTAAAGGTATATGAGGAATCATCACCACTCCAAGAAGTCGATATGGGAGTATGGACTCTGAGGCTCATAGCCGAAGTGACCGTTCCTAAAAAGAAAAATGAAATCATTGATAAGAAAATAACGCGGTTCATTGAGACTCCTATTCAGCAATTAAAATACAAATTTTCATGCAATTGAAATACCACCTAAATTTACAAAAAATAAGTGTTTGGGATGTTTTCCAACAAAGCTTGTCAATAAAAATCCAGACCCTCCAAGGCTGAAGGAAACATGATGATTTATGAGCTTTGTCAGAACTTACTGAAGATGCATGATTTTGGGAATATCAGGCTAGGCTGATGATTTGACTCGCTGCTTCAGTGGCTCCTTCACCATGGGGAATTTTAAGAGCTTTAAGTCCTGCATCGATCACGGCCAGCATGCCTAGGGTCATGTGAGCGTTGACATGCCCCATGTGAGCCACGCGGAAAAAGCCATGGTAGGTGGGATCGGAAGGATCGGCCATGCCCAGACCTATGCCGAGGGTAACCCCGGCTTTGTGTTCGGTCCAACGTCTCAGTTCCGTCGCATAGGGAGCATCCATGGAGGCAGCTGTAACGGAATGAGAACGTTGTTTAGGGTCACGGATGTTGAGGCGGATGGAACTTCCTTTCCCCCAAGCCTCAAAAGCAGCCCAAACCGCTTGACTCAGTTTGGCATGTCTGGCCCAAACCTGTTCCAATCCCTCTTCCAGCAAAAGCATGTTCAACGCTTCACGCAGTCCGAAAAGGTGGTGGGTTGGGGCAGTGCCATAAAAATATTCATAGAATACTTCGGGATTGATTCTAGGGAGCAAATCCCAATAAGGGGTGACAAGATCCGCCTTTTCCCGAGCTTCAATCACACGCTGGTTGAAATACATGAAACCTAGCCCTGGTGGGGTCATCAGTCCTTTTTGACTTCCTGCAACCATTAGATCTACTTTCCATTCATCCATCTCAAAAGGATCGCAGGCGAGACTGGCCATGCAATCCACCATCAGCAATGCCGGATGTCCTGTGGAGTGAATGCATTCTGAAAGGGAAGCAATATCATTCCTCACCGAACTGGCCGTATCAGTCTGGGTTACAAGAATTGCTTTATAGTTCCGATCCTTATCGGCCCTCAATTTTTCTTCTACCTGATTGAGATCCACTGAAGCAGATTTCCCAAAATCGACTAGATCCACATCCAGTCCAAGACGTTCAGCCATGTTGGACCAGAAAACCACGAATCGGCCTGTGGCAAGGGCAAGGATTCGATCCCCCCGCGATAGAGTATTGGTAAGAGCCGCTTCCCATGTGCCATGTCCGTTGGCGATGTAGATGGCCATTTTTTCAGAACTTTTGGCGACACGATTCAAATCTGGAAAAAGTCCGTCCACCATTTCATGAAGGGCTCCTTCATAAATGTTGGGTGCCGCCTGATGCATTGCCTGCAGCACACGATCAGGCATCACCGAAGGGCCTGGGATAGCCAAATAATGACGGCCATGGCCTAAAGACATTGAAGCTCCTTATGATCTGAATGGGGAAACATGGTTTCAGCAGTTTGTTTTAATTTTGGGGACATAAAAGAAAACACTTAGAGCAATTATTCTGGGGGCAGTTTCAAAATGATTCAAACTGTTTAATTCCAAGAGGTATAATTCTGGGGATGAAATTACCTTTCTGGCATAATCATCTTTGTTCCATCTTAAGAGGAATCGTATGAGAAATGAAAAGGTTAAGATCGATCAAGAAAAATATCTTCCCGTGATTATCTTTAACCTTTGAATCGGGTTCAAATGTATTTCCTAATGGTTGAGGTATGTTTTTCGTGTGAAATAAGATCCCTTTTCATTTTTCACGAAACTGAGTTCAAAATCCAAACAGCCCAATCGATCTTCAGGAGAATGGGTGACATATAGCAGTTGAGTCTCAGTTTCACTGCCAATCTTGTCAATGATGTCCAGCATTTCATTCCGATTGAAAGGATCAAGTCCCTGACAGGGTTCATCTAGAATGAGTAGGGGGGGGGATTTGACCATTGCCCGGGCAATCAAAATCATTCGCTGTTGACCATAAGAAAGTTTGAGGAAGTCTCGTTCTGCCAGCGCTTCCAGCCCTAACATGTATAGCCAGTACTTTCCCGTTTGTTTCTGCCCTTCGGATGCAGGTTGATAGAGCCCAATAGAATCGTAAAAACCGGAGAGTATGACTTTAAAAACATTAACCGGTTGCTGATACGCCAGTTGCAGTTCGTTCGTTACCATCCCAATTTGTTGTTTGAGCTCCCAGATGCTTTCTCCTTTTCCACGGGGCTGACCGAAAATCTTAATCTGATTCGAGTAGGCTTGCAGATGGTCTCCGGAAATCAGGGATAGCAAAGTTGATTTTCCAGCACCATTAGGCCCTAAAATTTTCCAGTTTTCCCCTTTTTTGACGTTCCAGTCGAAGTTTTCGAGGATCACCTTATCCTGATAAGCAACTCTGACATTTTTCATCTCGATCACAAAGGATGAATCGGAAGCCTGAACACAAGGAGGGGTGTTTCTTTTTACCTTGTTCTCACACTTCCCATTGATATCGAATGTTTTTTTTAAGGAAAGGGAATCCAAATCGTCATGATAAAGACTTCCATTCTGGGCAATATCGAGCATTGTGTCACGTTCACCTTTGGCAAAGATTTTCCCATTCTTTAAACACAGGATATGTGTGATTTCTGGAACCAGTTCAGTGAAGCGATGAGTGATCAGCATCAACGGAGTCCCCTTCTGAATGACCTGGGAGATCAGTGCTGAAAATGATCCCAGAGAATCCCGGTCCAGCCCTTCAAATGGCTCATCCAGGATGAGAAGTTCCGGTTGATTGAAAAGTGCCCGAACCAGCAGAGTTTTTCGCATTTCGCCGTTGGAGAGCTTTTGTGCAGGACGGTTCAGCAAATCTTCCATACCCAATTCCTTGACAAGATTCAGAGATTCCTCAGATAGATCGATTTCCCCGGAGGAATGCATAGCTGTTTGTACCAGAAGTTCACGAACTGTAATCAAATGTTCTTCTACACCACTAAAGGCTTCGTAACGTTCTTTTCGTGCTTCATGGGCGATGATCTTTTGTTGCTGTTCGAAGCTGACCTTGATGATTCCAAGCAAGCCCGAAGGGAGCCCGGGGCGCAAAATCGAGCCATGATAATAGGGAAGTTGGTCGAGGATCAGACCCACTAAACTTGTTTTTCCTGCTCCGTTGGGCCCAATGACTCCCCAGCACTGTCCCTTGTAGAAGCTCCAGCTTAAATCTTCCAGAATAATCCTGTCCCAACGCCTGCTGGAAACATTTTGCAGACTCAGCAAAAGAGAAGGCATTTTATGAAAAGAAAGGCTCAGAGTGTTGACGAGGAATTCTGCTCAAGACGTTTTTGACGCATCATTTTCCGAATTCTGCGGTTTTTCTGGAAATGATTCACCGCCTGATTATGTTCCCGGAGGGAACGGGAGAATTGACTGCTTCCATCTCCGCGCGCCACGAAATACAGATAAACTTCCTCCGCCGGAAAAAGCGCGCTATGAAGGGAATCACGACCGGGACTACTGATAGGGGTCGGAGGCAGTCCATATCGTCGATAGGTGTTGTAAGCAGTGGGGGTGCGGAGGTCCTTGCGGGTCAGGTTTCCGTTAAAATCTTCGATGCCATAAATCACGGTGGGGTCGCTGTCCAAACGCATCCGGCGCTTGAGGCGGTTGTGAAATACTGCAGCAATCAAGGGGCGGTCCTCAGCAGAACCGGTTTCCTTTTCTATGATCGATGCCAAGGTCAGGATCTGATATTCGGTCAATCCAAGTTCCTGGGCCCGTTTTTCAAATTCCTTGCTGTAAGCATCACGATAATGCCTGATCATGGTTAGAAGGATCTGCCTTTCACTATCGATTTTGGAAAAAAAATACGTTTCTGGAAAAAGAAAGCCTTCAAGAGTTGTGGTCTCAGGAACACCCGTTTTTTTCAGTAAATTGGGATCCCTGAAATAGGACATGAACATTTCTTGATCACCCAGCTCATTTTTCACCAGGCGTTCTACAATTTCTTTGTAATTCCAACCCTCTGGAATGGTGACGCGATGGGTGATGCTTTTTCCACGGGTCAGATGCTGAAGCAGCTGCCAAGTATTCCAATGATGATTCAGTTCAAATTCTCCTGCTCTGATACGTGACGCTACATTCAGATAAAGAGACAAGTAGCGGAAGAGCCTGGGCTGGTTCACTAAACCAAGTTGTTTGAGTTCATTGGTAACCTCTGAATAGGGGGTACCTCGAGGAATCAAAAGGATGGAATTTCCCTCAGGATTGGCTGCGATTGGTTTTTCAAAAACCACATAAAGATAGGATCCCGCAGCCCAGATTCCTCCCAACAAGGCTAAGCCCAATCCAGTCAATAAACTCAGTAGATGATTCCTCATCATTTTAACTGCAGGGCCTTCTTTTGGGAGGTGGCATCCGGTTCAGTGGCCCTTTGAGTTGAATATCAATGCGATTGCCACATTGATAAGACTTCAGCACCATTGCCAGAGTCCCCAAGCTTGAACTCAATTCAGGAGAAGGCACCAACTGCACACGTAAATCCAGTAGAGATGCTTCAAGTTTTTTGGGATTTATCCTCAGTGTACCTTCCATCATTCCTGTCAACATCCCTTTCAGATTGATCTTCCGGATTTGCATCACGGGTCCTAAGGAAAGTTCAAAATCGATGCTACTAAATTCGACCGGAGGAAGGTCTAGCTGAGGAAAGATCATTGCCATCCCAATCAGCCGGATCTTCACATTTTCAAGAGCACCCTTCAGTTCTCCCTCAGGAATAGAAGTCTTACCAGTCCTTAAAGCAGACAGATTGTTTACCGTTGTTTCCAATCCAAGCACTCCCTCCACATCCGCATATGATAAACCGGATAATGCTGGGATCGTTTTGAGTTGGATGTTTTTAAAGTTTGAGGAAATCTGATCCTCCATGAAGAGGTCGGTTTTCAATTCAAAATCACCTCCATGGCTGTTTGATGAAAGCTCGATTGAACGCTTTAGCAGCGTAGGCAGAAACTGGAATGTGAGGTTTTCCAAAATGAAGAGATCGCCTCTTGGAAGAAACTTCCATCCTGCTGCACGCATCAGAACAAGCTCTGGAATTTGAAATCCCTGCCATTCAAGTTCTACGGGGCTCACTTGGAGGGGAATTCCAAAACGTCCCGCAGCCTGCTGTTCCAGCATGTCTGCCAGGTTATCTCCTGGAAAATTATTCTTCAGCCCCCAAAAGACAATGACCAACAAAACGGGCAATGCCAGAAGCAGCAGAAAAAGACGATTGAACCACTTCATCGTTCAAGCAGATTCTGTCCAGGGAAAATGGTGTTCCCTCTTGAAAGAAAAATCTTTTTTACACATTTTTTTCTGAAACCTTTCATAGACCTTTCATGGGAATTTCATAAAAATGATCATCGAATGCTTTTTATTTTTCATCTAATCATTTTTTAATTTCCCGGGAAAAACAGAAAAAATGGGAAGCTGCGTCAGCTGCCAAGTTGTTTACGTACCTGGAAACTAGCACGTACCAGCCGATTGCCAGGACTGATGCTGATATTCAATTGTGAAAGCCTGAGCACCGGTCTGTGATTCTCAAGCTGATAGAGCATATCGGTCAACTGGTCCAGTTTCAAACGGTCCAGCCGAACCTGAACCCCCTCTATCTCCTCCTCCAGCTGTTGGAGGACATTGAGTTGGAGATTGTCCTGAATGGCAAAAGAGCGGGCTACGTTTTCGATGAAAGAACTGAGAGGTTGCTTCATCACCGGAGCACTTGGTTCCTGCTGGAGTATTTCCCACTCCCCGGCCAGCAATTGAAGCTGCTCCAGTTGAAGTTTTTGCCCTTCTAACTGGCTGGAAAGCTTCTTTTCGGTTTGTCTATGATTTTGAAAAACAAGGAAGATGCCAAGTGCCACGGCAATCAGCACCATCAGGGCGATTAACAGTTGTTCTCTGAGGCTAAGGCTGCGCAAGCGCTTTTCTCCTCAAAAATTATTTAACCCCTTGCTTCCAAAGGAAGAAAAGGACGTTCGATTGCTCCTGTGTAGATCTGCCGGGGTCGACCAATTTTTGGAGGGCTCTGACGCATCTCGGCCCAGTGAGCAATCCAGCCCGGAAGTCGACCAAGTGCGAAAAGCACTGTGAACATGTCAACAGGAAACCCCAGGGCTTTGTAGATGATCCCACTGTAAAAATCGACATTTGGATAGAGTTTACGCTCCTTGAAGAAATCATCTTCGAGCGCCACCTGTTCCAACTGTTTCGCGATTTCCAGCAAGGGGTCATGAAGTCCCACTTTCTCAAGAATCTGGTCACAATAGTTTTTGATGATCAACGCACGTGGGTCGAAGTTCTTGTATACTCGGTGACCAAATCCCATCAGACGGAAACCGGAGTCCTTATCCTTCGCCATTTCAACAAACTTCCCGACATTGCCTCCATCGTTATGAATCATCATCAGCATCTCGAGAACAGCCTGGTTGGCTCCTCCATGGAGAGGGCCCCATAATGCGGCAATTCCCGAAGCGATAGAGGCAAAAAGATTGGCTTGGCTGCTGCCAACGAGCCTGACTGTAGAGGTAGAGCAGTTCTGCTCATGATCGGCATGGAGGATGAACAGCACATTGAGTGCCTTGACGAACTCCTCCGCAGGTTCATAGTCCACCGCCGGGACCCGGAACATCATACTCAGGAAATTCGCGCAGTAATTGAGTTTATTACTTGGATAAATGAAAGGCTGTCCGATGTTTTTCTTGAAAGCCCACGAAGCAATCGTTGGCATCTTTCCCAACAACCTCCAAATAGCCAAGTCCACACCTTTTTGATCGGTAGAACTGAAATCAGGATAAAAGGTCGAAAGAGCATTGACGACACAGGAAAGCATTGCCATCGGATGTGCCCCTTTGGGAAAGGCCTGATAAATGTGGCGCAGATCTTCATGGAGCAAGGTGTGGCGGGTGATGTTTCTTTCAAAATCTTCCAATTCTCCAGCGTTTGGAAGTTCACCATGAATCAGAAGGTAGCTGACCTCTAAAAAGTTGGAATTCTCGGCAAGCTGTTCAATGGGATAACCCCGGTATCTGAGAATCCCTTTTTCCCCATTGAGGAAGGTGATACCACTGGTACAGGCTCCGGTGTTGACATAACCGGGGTCTAGCGTGATAGTTCCTGTCTCGGATCTTAATTTTGAAATATCAATTGCTGTTTCACCCTCCGACCCAGAAATGAGTGGAAGATCTGCTGTCCGGCCGTTAATTTCAAAACTTAGTTGACTGCTCATTAAAAAAGTAGAAGAAGGTAAGATCCTGAAAAATAGGATTTTGAATCAGGTAAACCTAGAAATTCTGAATAATTCCAGGGAAAAGGGCAAGTTGTTCAATCAATCATTCGTTGAAATCCAATTGCTCGGGGACATTTATTGTATCATTGATGAATGATGACATCGTCGTCATCCCTGATTGTTGATTTTGCTCTCAAACGTTCTTTCAGCCAGTTTTTCACCAGCATCCGGGTGAATGGAACCAGTAGCAGAAAACCGACGGCATCGGTGATGAATCCTGGAGTGATCAATACCAGCCCGGCCAAAGCGATCAGGAGTGCATCCAACAGTTCCTCTCCTGGCATTCCTCCTTCACGTAGAGTCTCCTGCAATCGGAACAGTGTGCGTAAACCCTCCATCTTGGCCAGGTAGGCTCCTAGAATCCCTGTAAAAATCACGAGCAGGATCGAGGTGATGGCCCCGAAATTCTGCCCCAGTTTGATCAGTAGATAAATCTCTACCAACGGAATGAGAGTAAAAGCCAGAAAAAGTTTGAGGAGCATTTCAAGAAAAGAGAAAAAATTCCAAATTTGATAATGGTATAACTTGCAGGACTGCTCATCCCTAGTCCAGTTGAATCCGTAGAAATCTTTTCTTTATGACCTTCAACTCTTGAATCAAAAACAGAAGTTTTTTTTGCGAAAGCACGTTCTATATTTGCTTCATAACATTATGTTATTTCTAACTCAAAGTTTGTTTAAAAGTTTTCCAGTTTAGTCTCAATTCCTATTTTTGAAACTTTTTAATGCTAGTAAAATTACGAATAGTCATCCTGCATTTTAATAGCTTATAAAGTATCTCTAAAGTTCATCATCAACTAAGTCCCTTTTTGTCGAGCACTTTAATCTATGTTTCAACACTATCCTACCCCCCCAAAAAATCTTTTTCCTGATATCGATGTTTTTTTTGACATCAGGAACATTTTTGGAGGCAACCCAAACTGAGCAATTCCATGGTTCAGCAACAATCTATTCAGGAAGCGTGGTAATTGTTAGGAATGCGGAAAATCTAATTTTCAATTCATCAGATTCCCCAGTAGAGATTCAAGAAGGAGATTTGATTCGAGTTGGTTTGAAGGGAAATCTTCGTCTTAATTTTCGATCTTGAGACCGAATAACTCTTGGGTCAAATGCCATCCTTCAGGTTCGAAGATGGTTCAAAGGTCAACGAAAAGGAAATCTGCGTATGCTTTTTGGTAAATTTCGGGCTCGTACTATGGATGGTAACAAGCGCAGAGTCATGAGCATACGGACAACCACGACGATTGTGGGAATTCGGGGCTCACTAGGTGAAGGCAACACCGGTTCGGATTTTACCAACCTCGCCAACCTTGATGGTGATATGACGATAGCCGGGGAGGAAATCCCTTTTGGCGAGGCGGGTTTCAAACTGGATGACCAACTCGAAGGACTAAGCGGTCTGGCGGCCATCCCAAATTTTGATCCAGACCTTTCTGCCGATGAACGGGAAACCCAAGCACCTGAAACACTGAACACGACAGATACAAAAAACCCGGATCTCAGTGTGGGCATTACGGAAGTCTCTCTGCAAAGCATCGAACCAGTGAGTGACTCCGAAGGGGACGTAGTCCCGGAGGTCAGCGATAGGGAAGAAGCTCAGGAAAATCTGTCCCAGATCTATCTGATTGAAGATCTCAACGTACAGGTGGAAGAGACTGCTGATGCTGCGGCGACCGCTAGAGAAGAAAAAGTAAAAATCCTGATCGAGGTGGAGAACTGAGGAATGTTGCTCTCTAACCTTCTCCCGATTTCCGGCATTAAATGCGGGTTTAAACTCGTCCTGATAAGCCTTGGATTATGGATTCCTTCTGTTTCAGTTTCAGCCCAGGATCCTTTGGCCTCACAGGAGGCACCCCAGATATTAACCACCGATCTGAAACGGCGCCAGACCAGCAATGAGGTTCAACTGCCTGTAAGCTGGGTGATTTACGATGACGATTTAATCCAGGAGATTCTAATCAACGGCAAGCCTGTAAAATTTGCAAAATCTCAGACGGTAGTCATCAACCGCCTGCTGAACCTCAAACCTGGGAAAAACCTGATCAGCGTCACCGCCACCGACTCCGAACAGAATCTGCGCACCCGGCGTTATCTTGTACTTTATGCCAAAGAACTGGGGCAGGCCCCTGAATCTCCATTACCACACGAGGAGGATCATAAAAAAGATATACCAAAATTTTCATGGAAAATCGTAGCCGGTCTCAAATATGAAAATGACAGCAACCCCAGCCAGGACATAGGGATTCCTGTGAAAATTGGCGACATTGAAATCCAGGGAGTCATCGATGACAGCCAGCAGGCAGATACCCGCATCAGCCAAAACCTACTCGCTCTTCTCAGTTACGGAACTATCAATGCTTTTATCGGCGTGAACCAGACCGGTTACAGTAAATCCCTATACAAAAAAACTTAAGTCACAGGTGATTTTTGCAGAAACAGGCAGTACCCCGAAATTTACCCAGGCTGGCTGGCTCGGCGCATGGCGTATGCTGGACATCACTACAGGCGGGACCAAATACGCCTTCCATCATCTTTTGAAACTTGGTTATCAACTCGGAAATGAGAATAAAGAAACCGGTAACAGCAGACATCAGTACCGCCTTGAATTCACTTACAAAGATTTTTCTGAGAGTTCCTCGAAAGATGGGGGGCAACCTGCTTTCAGTTGGGAATACAACAGCATGGATGCAGATCAACTGGACCGTTACCGGAGCCTGATTTCATTGGGACGTGCCGATGAGGGCACCCGGGAGAGCATCCAGGACTTTTTGAGTTTCGACTTTGACTGGAAGAACCAGTGGAAAAACGGAGTTCTGTATGACATTGGATTCGGATTTGCCAACCGCCGTTATCCGAACCAGATTCCCCTCAGCATAAAGACTCCGCTTGGGGAAAAAAGGACTGACCTGCCGTTCCGCTTTTCAACGGCACTGGGATGGAAATTCATGGAGGGCTGGTCCACCCACTACCACCTCCGTTACGGGGTAAATCTCTCGAATAAGGTTCCTACAGTGCGGATCATCCAGGGCATAGAACTTCAAGGAGCCTTTTGAAAAGAAAAAACATGTGCTGGAAAAATTTCAAACGCCTCATCAATTTATTGATTCTAAGCCTAGTTCTAGCACTGGGATTACTCAGTTGCCGGGGGGATCTGCCTTCTGAAAAGTCTACAATCGGTATCGACCTGAGTTCCCTCTTGAAATCGATCCCCGTTCAAAATCGGACTTCTGCGTTTACGGGGCCGAATTCAAGCGATCCAACACGGGATGCCATCAGCGCTCTGGTGTTGGGGCCACTGACTTTCTCCAGTCATGGGAAGGCCTATGACCCCCAGGAACCGATCAATGATAGCATTCAAGAACATCTGAAAAATGACCTGCCCAATACTTCCCAGTACATCAAAATCATCAGCCTTCCTACCAGTGGAGATTATTTGGAAATCGAAGTCCCCGGCGTCAGTGACAGATGGCAGCTTTTTGCGGTAGGGCTTTCAAAAACTCGCGGCAGTCTGGAAGATCTTGGAACAACCGAATACCAGGATGCGATGCAGTATTATGCCTTAGACACCCAGGTTTACAAAGAGGTTGACGAAGCTAATGCGGCAAACATCACCTTGACCCTAAAGCGCGCCTGCCTTGCCGACCCCACTCCCAAAGGCTGCGCCATTTTTAATGATCAGAAAAAAGCCGTCCTCAGTGCCAAAGTCGAAATTCTCGATGTTCAAATCAACGGCACCTCAGCTTGTAGTGATTTCCAAAAAATCATTGACACCTCAGGCGATGAAACTTCTGTAAAAAATAGTTTGGATGAATGTATCAATGATTATAGTGGCACCATAACCTCTCTAAAAATCGAGACTTCCCATAAAAACAGTCCAGAAGCCTCTTCCGCCTGCAGTAGTTCGACCTCGGTAACCGACTTGCGAAACAACTGTGGATCTCAGTTTTATTCCAACCAATATTGACTCCCTGGATGCTGTATATTTGTAAAAATTTTCTGTGTCTCTGTTTGGACAATCCTGTTTATTTCTGTATGCTAAATATATAATATTTTGAATAATCAAATTAATGGAGGAAAAATGAAATCCTGGTGGATCATTATTGTGGCTTTATTTTTTGCAGGTTGGGCTCATGCCGCGAAGGGGCTTCAGCCTTATCTTTTGTTGGATGAAACCCGAGGAAATTCCGGGGAAATTCTGACAGAACTGAAGGGAGGTTTGGAGGGAGAAGGTTTTGTGGTCTTGGGGAGTTACGAGCCAGCAGAAGATCCCCGGAGGAAAGTATTAACCTTCACCCATCCCAAACTTTTGGAGGTTCTTTCAGGACTTCGTGAGACAGCCGGTTATTTTAGTGTATGGAGGATGGCTCTTACCGTGTCTGAAACAGGAACAGAAATTTCGCTGCAAAATCCTGAGTATTGGGGCAATGCCTATTTACAGGATGAATATCCAATTGCCGAATCGACGTTTAAGGAACTCCTATCGAGGCTGTTGGACGCCTTTAGCTCTGGCTCTTCAAACATAGCTTTCGGTTCCTCCCAGGAATTCAGCGCGGAAGACTTGCGTGAATACCATTACATGTTCAGCATGCCTTATTTTGAGGATCAGGTGGAATTGGGGGAATTCGAATCCCATGACCAGGCCCTTGAGACCATCGAAAAGAACCTAAGAAATTCCGACAATTGCATCAAGGTTTTCCGTCAAACCATTGGAAATCGGGAAACCGTTCTATATGGGATTGGTTTGAAGGGCGATACCGGGGAAGGACATTTCCTCCCCATCATCGATATTGCGGAACATAAACACACCGCATTCCTGCCCTATGAGTTACTGGTGAAAGGGAATAAGGTGTACATGCTTCATGGACGTTTCAGAATCGCGGTCAGTTTTCCGGACCTAACCATGATGACTTTCGGGAAGATTATGTCCACACCTGGAGACATAGAAGCCCTGATGGCATCACTGACAGCGAATTGAAAGAAAGCATTTTGAAGTCGTAACCGGGGCCGATCAGATCCTGGCTCCCCCACTGATTTCCAGAATCTCTCCGGTGATGTAATCATTTTTCAGCAGGAAGAGAACCCCTGACGAAATTTCTGAGGGCTCGGCAAATCTCCTGAGTGGGACGCTGCTGGTGAACTTTTTTTTGACTTCATCACGAAGACTCATCACCATCTCGGTGGCGGTAAATCCCGGCGCTACCGCAGCAACCCGAATATCGTATTGAGCCAGTTCCTTGGCCCAAAGCACGGTCATGCTGGCCACACCTGCTTTGGCCGCGGAATAATTACTCTGCCCGAAATTTCCGTGATAGGCGATCGAAGAGATGTTGATGATCACCCCGGACTTTTTAAGTTTAACCATGTTGGCCGCTGCTTCACGTCCGCAGAGGAACACTCCAGTCAGGTTGGTGTCGATCACTGCCTGCCATTTTTTTAGTGGGAAGGTCACCACCTCCCCATCCTTTTCCTTGACCAAAAGACCGTCGCGCAAGATTCCGGCATTGTTGATGCTGGCATCCAGGCTTCCGAAATCCTTGACCACTTGATCGTAAAAGCCAACTACCTCCTCTTCAGAGGTGACGTCCATCTGGTAGGGACGGGCTTCTCCACCGGCTTTGATGCATTCTGCGGCGACTTTTTCTACCGTTTCAAGATTAAGGTCTGCCAGCGCGAGCCTTGTTCCCTCCGAGGCACAGTCGAGGGCAAACTGCCTGCCCAATCCCTGACCTGCTCCAGTCACAACAATGACCTTGTCCTTTACATCCATGTTGCTTGCTCCCTGATGGGTCTTTTATCGAGCGATTTCATCAAATATGTTTCAGGTTATTGAAGCCTGGAAGATACTTTCGATCGTAGAATCCAGTGTGTTGTTGAATTGTTCATCGCTCTGCCCTGAGGAAATCCCCTCTGTGAGAGCACGACTGAAGCTGGCGGTCATGCCCTGGTTTCGAGTCAGTTTTGCGTTGGCATCATCTCGACTGTATCCTCCGGAAAGTGCTACGACTCTGACCACGTTAGGGTGTTGGACACAGGGTGCATAATGATCGTCCAGATTTGGGAGGCTCAGTTTAAGCATGATGTTCTGACCGGTTGCAAGTCCGTTGATGTTCTCCATCAACAGTTCTAAAAGCATCTGTTCTGCTTCCCCTTTGGTGGCACTGTTGATATCCACTTCCGGTTCCAGGATAGGAACTAAACCTGCGGCTACGATACGCTTACCGATCTCGAATTGCTGATCCACCACGGCTTTCACGCCTGAGAGACTTGCGGTCTTGATCACCGAACGCATCTTGGTCCCAAAAACCTGATGTTTCCCTGCTTCTTGGAGCAGTTCGTCCAACCCTGGCATGGGTTTCATCAACTGAACCCCGTCATTTTCTTCGGCGAGTCCCTGGTCAACTTTAAGAAAGGGCACGACCTGCTTCTGCTCCCAAAGATATTGGGCTGAACCCTGCCCCTCGATCTGACGTCTCATGGTTTGCTCAAAAAGGATGGCTCCCAGGATCCTGTTGCTGGTGAAGCTTGGACTGGAGACGATCCTTGAGCGCATCTCGTGGATCCGGTCAAACATCTGTTCTTCTCCAGAGTATTCTGATTCCTCAATGCCATAAAGTCGGAGTGCTTTTGGAGTACTTCCACCACTCTGGTCCAGTGCTGCAATGAAGCCCTCACGGATTTTCACGATTTCAAACTGCTGATCAAAACTCATTGGATTCCTTAAAAAACGGTTTTCTGTATGATTTAACGAAAGAACTGAAGGTATATATTACGCGATCCTGGAAGAAAAAGAAATCCACGAGGTTCCTATTTTAAGACCCAATCATCGATCTGTATCGATTACTCATCGCCTAAAGTCAAATCTCATTCAGCTCTGAATTATCAATGCTCTTCAATTTCAGAAGTTCTGCCGAAGGTGAAGGGGTATCTTG
>PVBE010635830.1_pt1 | contig 16821 bp, 15 predicted proteins | sample 1631181 | NCBI WGS metagenome assembly PVBE01 (sample SAMN08397723, study PRJNA350692) | Marine metagenome, whole genome shotgun sequencing project. | isolation source: water | place: Pacific Ocean | collected 2012-04 | reverse complement strand
TTGAACACCTGCCTGGCCAGCAAGTCCAGAATGAGAGAGTTCATCCGCCAGTACATCGGATCCAGCCAGAGCATCGACAAAGCCCTGGAGGAATTCGACGACGACGCCATGGGCGTCGATATCACAGAGAGCGACGGCTCGGTCAACGAAGAGTCCGCCCCGATCATCCGCCTGGTTACAATGCTGCTCAGCGAAGCGGTCAACACCAGGGCCTCTGACATACACATCGAACCAATGAGCAACCGCGTTCGAGTCAGATACCGCACCGACGGTGTCTGCGTCGTCCGTGACGACATTCCCAAGCGAACTCAGGGTCCGGTGCTCAATAGAATCAAGATCATGGCCGGGATCGACCTGGCGGAAAAACGACTCCCCCAGGACGGACGAATCAAAATGCGCATCAGCGGAGTCGACATCGACTTCCGCGTATCGGCGCTTCCCAGCTACCACGGCGAGAGCATCGTCCTTCGTATCCTCAGGCCCGAATCGGTCCGCATGGGCATACCCGCACTGGGATTCGAGCAGCACGACTACGAACGGTTCCTAAAGATCATCAAGAAGCCCAACGGCATCTTCCTGGTCACGGGCCCCACCGGATCGGGAAAAACCACAACCCTCTACGCCGCAGTAAATGAACTAAACCGCCCAGACCGCAAAATCATCACCGCTGAGGACCCAGTCGAGTACAATTTCACCCGCGTAAACCAGGTTCAAGTCAACGATACGATCGGTTTAACCTTTTCATCGATACTTCGATCCATGCTGAGGCAGGCTCCAAATATCATCCTCGTTGGTGAAATACGCGATTTGGAGGTTGCAGAGGTCGCTATTCAGGCAGCCCTCACTGGACACTTGGTCTTCAGTACGCTTCACACGAATGATGCGCCTTCTGCAATAACGCGTATGATCGATATGGGAGTCAAGCCGTTCCTCGTCGCCAGTGCGATTCAGGCGGTAATGGCCCAGCGACTTATCCGAGTAATATGCCCCGACTGCAAAGCCGTAGATCCCGCCCCGGACAAGAGCGTGCTGCAGGCGTTAGGATTCAGACCTGAAGAGATGGACACCACAACCTTCTATAAGGGAACGGGTTGCCGCAATTGCAACGGCACCGGATACCGAGGAAGACAGGGCATATTTGAGATGATGGCGATGGACGCCACCCTTCGCGAACTCGCATTTAACCGTGCCCCTCTCGCTGAATTACGGGCCGCGGCACGGGCCGGAGGAATGATCACGCTCCTGCAGGATGGACGAATGAAGATCAGAAACGGCGTAACCACGCCGGACGAATTGGTTAGAATTACGCAAACTGCGGAATTGGTCAGCGGCTGAGGCTAATAATCAATTGGGAGGGAAGTCAACCGCACACGCCACCCGAGGCCAGCAGTAGGAAAGAAGCAAAATATGGCGACTATTCAGATTGACCGTCTCCTTGAAACATGCATTAAACGCGGCGCAAGTGACCTGCACCTCCACGTGGGCAGGCCCCCTACCCTTCGCCTTCACGGCCGGCTTCGTCCGCTGGAGACGAAGGTCCTCGAACCGGAAGACACGCTTAGCCTGATGAAGCAGATAACGCCCCCTCGGGCCCAGGAGGAACTGGCCGAGCAGGGAGGCACCGACTTCGGCTTCGAGTTCGGAGACGCCGGAAGATTCCGAACATCCGTATTCCAGCAGCGAGGCGACATTTCGCTGACGCTGCGTCTGATCCCCTCCAAGCTCCTGGACTTCCACGAAATCGGACTGCCGCCGATCGTCCAAAGCCTCTGCCGACGCCCGCGAGGCATGTTCCTGATCACCGGACCGACCGGATCGGGCAAGACCACGACGATGGCCACGATGATCAACTACATCAACACGAGCTTCGACAAGCACATAATCACGATCGAAGATCCTATCGAATACTACCATCCGCACAAGAAGTCGATGGTCAACCAGCGCGACGTCGGCGTGGACGTTCCGAGTTTCACCGAGGCGTTGCGCAGGGTGCTGCGTATGGACCCCGACGTTATTCTCGTTGGCGAGCTGCGCGACCTTGAGACTATCGAATCGGCGTTGCGGGCGGCGGAGACCGGGCACCTTGTGTTCGGCACCCTGCACACCACCAGCGCCCAGGGAACTATCACCCGTATCGTAGATCAGTTCCCGGTCAATCAGCAGGAGCAGATTCGCGTGCAGTTGGCCTCGTCGCTGATCGGCGTGCTCTGCCAGACTCTGGTGCCCCGAAGCGATATCAGGGGGCGAATTGCGGCGTTTGAGTTCATGATGGTCACCAACGCCATCGGAAACCTTATCCGAGAGAACAAAGTATTCCGAATCCCCAGCTCCATTCAGACCGGAAAGAAATTCGGCATGCAGTTACTGGACGATCACCTGCTGGCCCTATACAGGGAAGGCAAGATATCGATCGAAGACGCAATCGACAACAGCCACAGCCCCTCGGAAATGCAGGAAAAGACGGGTGCGGCTACGAACGTACAGATTGGATGATCCGAAGCATAGCCTGAGAATTGAGAACATAAATATGCCAACAACAGTTGATGTAGCAACGTTGCGAGGAAGACCGCTGGGTAGAGTGCTGGTCAAGATGGGACTGATCACACGCGATCAGGTCCACGAGGCTCTTGACGTGCAGAAGCAAAAGGGCGGACCGATAGGACAGATACTGATCGACTTGGACTACATCTCCGACGATATGCGTACAATGGCGCTTGCCCACCAGATGGGAATGGAGGCCGTCGAACTGACCGACGCCGAGATAGATCAGGACATCATAACCCTGATCCCGCCCCAGATGGCCAACGCCTACAAGATCGTCCCGCTGGAGTACGAACCGGACACCAAGAGCCTTACAATCGCCCTGGCGTCGGCCGACAACTTCCGTGCAACCGACGATTTGCGAACGCTGATGGGGTTCAATGTCACCGCCAAGATCGCAAACCCCACTCAACTCCGCTCGGCGCTGTTGAAATACTACGACGTAGAACCGGAATCTATCGGCGACCTGATCAACGAAATCGCCGGCGACGAGCAGTTGTCGATGATAACCGGCGGCGAGCACAGTATCGACCTGGACGAGCTGCGCGAAGTAGCTGACTCCAATCCGGTCAAACGCCTGGTGAACATGGTGCTGCTGGAAGCCATCCGCAACCGCGCGTCCGACATCCATTTTGAACCGTTTGAAAACGAGTATTTCATGCGGTACCGAATTGACGGAATGCTGTACGAGATGCTCCCCCCGCCCAAATCGATCGCGATGGCGATCGCGTCTCGAATCAAGGTTATGTCGAATCTCGACATCGCCGAACGTCGCCTCCCGCAGGACGGACGCATAGAGCTGATCGTAGGTGGCCGACCGGTCGACCTGCGCGTCTCGGTCCTTCCGACAATGTTCGGAGAGAGCGTCGTCATGCGTGTTCTGGACCGCGGAAACGTCAACCTCGACCTCGAACGAATCGGTATGCGGGCAGACGATCTGCAACTGTTCAGGCAGTTGATCCGCCGTCCAAACGGCATCGTCATCGTCACCGGGCCGACCGGATCGGGCAAGACCACCTCGCTCTATTCGGCGTTGAACGAACTAAACCAACCTGACACGAAAATCCTGACCAGCGAGGATCCCGTCGAATACGATATCGACGGCCTGATCCAGGTGCAGATCAACGAGGACATCGGACTGACCTTCGATCGCTGCCTTAGAAGCTTCCTGCGTCAGGACCCCGATATCGTCCTAGTCGGTGAAATACGCGACCTGCAAACCGCTGAAATCGCCGTGCAGGCCGCACTGACCGGCCACCTGGTGTTCACAACGCTGCACACCAACGACGCCCCGTCGGTCATCGCCCGACTGCTGGATCTGGGACTCGAACCGTTCCTGATCACCGCGACCGTCGAAGGCGTGGTGGCCCAGCGGCTGGTGCGATGCATCTGCACGCGATGCAAAGAAACTTATACTCCCGACGAGTCGTCGCTCCTTGAACTCGGACTCAAGCCCGAAGATGTAACCGGCCAGACCTTCTCGCGAGGCGTCGGATGCGACTACTGCCGGGGAACCGGTTACAGCGGACGAATGGCCATATTCGAGATCATGCTCTACGACGATCGAATCCGCAACCTGGTCATGGATCGAAAATCGACCAATATGCTCCGGGAAGCCGCCCGCAAACGCGGTATGAGAACGCTGCGGGAATCAGGTTTGCTGGCGATATACGATGGACTTACAACGATAGAAGAGGTCGTAGCCCAGACCTTGAGCGAAGATATGGAACAGTAGGACTGTACATCAGCGCCGCCGACGAATCGAGATGTTCGCTTCGTCGGCCCGAACGACAGCCCATAGCGGCTGCAGGAGATTACGATGCCGACTTTCACATACGAGGCGATGAACAGCGTAGGACAACCCGTAAAGGGCACCATCGATGCGACCAACAGCGACGAGGCTATCGCAAAAGTGCGAGCACAGGGCAATTTCCCCACGAAGATCAAGGAAAAAGCCGCCCGTCGCGGAGGCCCCCGCAAAACAGCCTCAGCCGCCGCGGCAGCCAGCCCCGGGCGGACCGCCAAGCGAGGCGGAGGCGGAAGAGCCCCTACAAAGCTGATTTCGCTCTTCACCCGCCAGCTGTCGACCCTGATCAGCGCCGGATTGCCGATCGTTCGGAGCCTGCAGATTCTCGAAGAACAGCAGAAACCGGGCCCGATGCGAGTGTCGGTTCGCCTGATAAAGGAAGACGTGACTGAAGGCGCCTCGCTTTCGGAGGCAATGAGACGCCATCCGAAAATATTCAACCCACTGTACACCAACATGATCCGGGCCGGCGAGCTCGGCGGCGTGCTTGACATCATCCTCGAACGACTCTCGGAGTTCATGGAAAAGGCCGACGCCTTGAAACGCAAGGTCAAGGGCGCGATGATCTATCCTATCGCGGTTATTTCATTCGCACTGCTGATCGTGACCGGCCTGATGATCTTCGTGGTCCCGAAGTTCAAGGACATCTTCGCCCAGCAGGGAAGGGCGCTTCCGGCGGTCACCCAGGTCCTGATGGACACCAGCGACTGGATCATTGGAGGCGGTTGGGCGGTCATTATCATCGCCCCGATCGCCCTGATATTCGCTGTCAAGCTGCTGAAAAGGTCCCCGACGACGGCGATTCACGTCGACAGGGTCCTGATGCACATGCCGATAATGGGACAGATTATCGCCAAGACCTCCATCGCGAGATTCTCGCGTACGCTGGGTACGCTGCTGACCGCGGGCGTTCCGATCCTCGAAGCGCTCGACATCACCGCCGACACGTCCGGAAACGCGGTGTATCGCCAGGCGATGACCAAAGTTCACAACGCGATTCGCGAGGGCGAAACGTTCGCCACACCGCTGCGGCAGGCCAAAGTGGTCGACCCGATGGTCGTGAACATGATCGACGTGGGCGAGGAGACCGGCGAACTGGACAAGATGCTGACCAAGATCGCCGACACCTACGACTCTGAAGTCGAAACGCTTGTCGCTTCGTTGACGAGCCTGATGGAGCCTGTCATGGTTATCGTGCTGGGCTGCATCGTCGGCTTTATCGTTGTGGCGCTGTTTATGCCGATGATCGGCATGCTTGACAATATGTCGGGCAGATAACCTGAAAATAGCTGAAGGAAGCATTGTGATGAATACAAGGAAGCCGGGATTGCAGAGAAAGGCCCGATCGTCTGGAAAGGCGGGTTTCACTCTGGTGGAATTGCTGGTGGTCATCACCGTCATCATGTTGCTGGCGACACTGCTGATACCGACCATTCAGACTATAGTCAGCCAGGTCTACGTGGGACGTTCGGCCCATATGATCAGGACGCTTCATGACGGCGTGATGCTATACAAGCATAGAACCGGGTTCTTCCCCGGCGAGATCAAAGATACCAAAGTTCCCGGCGGCAGCGGTGATCCGCGCGTGGCGATGAACACCGGACTGCTGACCGGAAGCCAGGTCCTGGCCGCCTGCCTGTTCGACATCGACTACGACGACCTCAACACTCCCGTGGTCGAAAACGACATCCAGGGCGCCAAGACATACGTGCCGTACAAGAAGAACTATCTTATCAGCTACGACATCAGCACGACCTCGGCTATCAAGCTCAAGCACAACACGATTTCCGACGGCTTTCCAGGAGAAAAGGCCATGCCGATATGCTACTTCCTGGCCAGCAACGCACTGATCGACAAGAACAAAGTCAGCCAGTTCAAATACTCCCACAATAAGGACTACATGACCGCCCAGGACGGACCTGTTCTTAACCAGGCCTCACTGGAGTCCTGGGTCCACGACAGGGCGCCGTCACCGAAGTCGGTTCTAAACAACGAGGAGTTTATCCTGATCGCTCCAGGGCTCAACAGGAAGTTTCTTATACGCGAGGTGCCTAACCCCGCCAATCCGGAAACCATGATCCAGGAAGTCGACTCACACGACTTGGCCAATGACTACGGCGGATTGGACACATAAATATGAAAAAACACCAAAGAACAGAATCGGCCTCATTGAAGTCCTCGCCCCGCCAGAGCGGTTTCACCATGATCGAGCTGCTCATTGTGATGTTCGTTATCACGATGCTGTTAACCATCGGCGTACCGGCGATTATCAAGATTCGAACCCAATCAAAGATTAACTCCTGCAAGGTGACCGTTAACATCATCCACAGCGCGGTCAAAATGTATCATGGCGCACACGATCGATACCCAACCCTCAAGGGCATGCCCGCCGAACTCTACGGGCAGTCTTACGTGAACCTATCGATCTCGAACCTGGGCAACCTGAAGGAAGTCGACGACATGCATCCCGGCCCTGGATATCGGCTGCAACCTCGGGGCACTGTCTACGGGCCCTGGAACGGAGTGGACAGACTCAGGCGAAGCGGAGATTACGACGGAGCCAACCGGGTGTTCTTCCGTGACGCTTTTGGCCGCCCGATCTGGTACTGCCCGTTCAATGAAGTCCCGGCCGCGGGTGAAAAGCCGTATCATGACCCGGAGTTCGACACGGCGGCCTCCGAACCGGGAATAACGTTGGGTGACATAGACGACTACGCCAAGAACAAGTCCGGAAAATACTATCGTAGAGACTTCATTATTATGTCTCAGAGTGCTGACGGCAAATGGGGCCAACCTCGCGGGCGGGACGCCGGCGACGACCAGAACGCCTTGCCAACAGACGATGTCACTAACTTCCTCGAATAAACGGAAGATACGCCAATGACGACAAGAACATACAAAACTAACGCGGTAAGAACTCGGGGATTCACGCTGGTCGAGTTGCTGGCGGTGATGCTTATCCTCACTGTTCTGATGACCCTGGTCGCCGGGGCGGCCTGGCTCCTGTTCAACGATGTCTATGTCGACGAGACAAAGAACACCATGAACATCGCCATGACCGCAATTACCGAATACTACCAGGTCAATAAAGCCTACCCCAACAGCGGCGACGGATGGGTCACCCAGTTGCTCACAGTACCGAAGTCCAGGGCGCTTCTTGCGAAGTTCGACAAGAATATCTGGAGCCCCACCGACAACACCCACCTGAAAGACGCCTGGGGCAACCCGATTAAATACTTGCAAAGCGGAGGCCTTGCCGGGGCGCCCGGATTGATATCCGGCGGACCGGACGGCGACACCGACACCGAAGAAGACAACGTGCGATACAACAGGTAACCTCGCACACATACAGAGATAAGCAATGACGCATAAAACAGCAACATGCCGCTTTCGACCGCCCTCTGGTGCAAGAACGCGCCGCCAACGATCGACGGGCTTTACACTGATCGAACTGGCGGTGGCGCTTACGATCATACTATTGATCGTGACCATGGTGATACCCACGGTCTCGAAAATGCTTTCGTCCAGGGCCAGCATGGAGGCGTTCAATCTGGTGGCCGCACAGCTTACCGCCGCACGCGCCGAGGCGATAACGTCCGACACCTACGCCGGAATCCACGTGCAGCTCGGGGCGCAAGACGATATGAAGGAAACAGCGTACTCGATGATTATCGGAGTATCCGACACCGAAGTCCTGAAGGACAGCCCCAAATTCACCAGGCACGGGGCATTCCTTCCGCAGGAACTGCCCGGTGGAACCGCACTGGGCAAGCTGACCGCAGACTTCGTAAGGGACCGCACCGTGGACCCGAACGACCCGGCGGATACTGACGACTCGGGAGAATACTACAGTCTGAGCGACGCTAGGCTGAATGAGTTCTGCGCGTTTTCGATTGTCTTCTCACCGGACGGCTCGGTAGTCACCCGGGTGAAAAACTCCAACATCCTTTTCGATGCAAACGATCCCATGTTCCTGTCGGGCAGAAGTCAGCTATGGAATTTCGCCCTGGCCAATAACAGGCCCGGAATCAGCGCATTTACGATGTTTGACCTCAAAATAATGCTGAAGCTCTCTCCCGGGGACCGGGAGACTTATCTTAATGAAAACGGTCAGTTCCTGCCTGTAAACATGCACACAGGGCAACTGTTCGACAGATTCTAGAAAACAGACTCGCCCCTAACCGGCGAGCATTGGACCTGAAGATGACAAAACCTACCCCAACATCGCACCTGCCGGGCAAGTACATCGCACGCCGGGCTTCGGGCTTCACCCTGATCGAACTGATGGTTTCAATATCCATTATGGCGATGATTATGGTGGCGTTCGGAGGCCTTCTTACACAGACGAGCAAGGTGGTCTCAGACGGCGAAAAACGCATGCGGGCCGATGCGGCGGCTTCGGCTATCTCGCGACTGATAAGGAATGACATCCGAAAGATCACCAAGAACGGATTCCTCCGACTCAGCGGGGACAAACTTGTGCTGGTCACCGCCGGAAAGACGCAAAGCGCCTTCACCGAGCAGTCCGGCGACGGGGCGATAATCATCTACGGTCGCCACGAAGGCGCCAAAGTGCTATATCGCAAAGTGCTCATCCTGGCCAAGAACGCCCCGACCGACGTAGCGAACGAAGTAGTCGACTGCCTCATATGGGACAACAACGGGACCCGAACGGCGATGGGCCTGGCGGATCTGCAGGTCATGAGCGCAGGCAAGATGAAGATGCTGATGGACCAGGCCGCCGACACCGAGCCGGATATGGCTTATCCGCCGGTAAAACTCAGCCAAGTGACCAAAACGATGTGGATGGTGTTGTCCGGAGGATGCGAGTCGCTGTCGATCTCGTCCAGGACCACCAAGAAAAACGAATGGAGCGAAGGCGGCGGGACGCACACGCGACACAACCAGAGCAGTTGGCCCGCAGCGATCAAGTTCAAGTTCGGACTCAAATCAGACTCGCTGGTCGGATCGGCCCTGGCCCGCGGCGGTGACGAAGGTGAAAACATAGACTACGAGATAATCTGCCCCATCGGCCACTAACCGCCGACACTCGCAACCAGGAACAAACGCCTTCTAGCGTTGAAAGTGTCTCTGACACCGTATCCGCTTGGCCAGCGATTGCATTGTGCTGCAATTAAGGTCTGGACGCAAAGAAGAAGGCGGCGCCGACCGCCCCCGCCACGACCGACAACGCCTTGTCCCTGATCTTCAAACTTCATCGCGGTGACGCTCGGTCGTCATCGCACGGCACGGCGGATACATCTACCCGCCAACAACCGCCTTGGCCCTGGCCTCGGTCTGGTTGCGAACTACTCTTTTGCGTTTTCGGCGACGTCCAGGCTCAGGAACGTCCGGACGCTCAACTCTAATCGGATGATCGGCTACGATCTTGATCGCCTCACCAGCGTTTTCGGCGAACAGGTCGGCGCGAATTTCATCGGCCAAGCCGTCCGCACGATTGAACACGCCGCCGGTCACCAGAATCTGCATGTTGTCGCACGGCTCCACTTCACGGACCAGTTCAATAAGCTTGCGAACGGCCGGTACGTCCACCGGCTGGACACCGTATACCGTAAGGATGTCCGGCTGAATCGTCCCGACAAGCTGCAGTATCTCGTCATTGGCGACACCCGAACCTACGAACCAAACGCCCCACCCTTCAGCCTCGAACAGATCAGCGGTTATCTGGGCGCCAAGTTCGTCTACTTCGCCCTTTCCGCAGACTAAGATCATACGCTTTCCGCTCTTAGGCTTGCGTGCGAGCATTCCCTGGAGTTGATCGGCTATGGTGCGGTTTATGCGAGTGGCCATGTGTTCGACTATTCGTGAAAGGTGATTGTCGCGATACAACCGATCGGTCTGCTCCATCGCCGACCAGACCACCGACTTAAGAAGCTTGCTGGCCGGAACGCCTCTGTCCTGTGCGGCAAATATCAGCTCCCTTGCCTCACAACGCTTGCCGGAAAAAAGATGCTCCAGATACTGTTTAAAGAGATCCGCAATTGTCATCGCAAGTTTCCTTTTTTATACGTTTAAGATAAATCGTATTATGGCAGCTTAGCCATTCTGCGAACTTTACGTTACACTGATAAATCGGCGAGTGAGAGACCCATTCTTGAAAGAAAATGTTAATTTGGGTATTTTGTGCATTATAGATAACTGCCTTTTCTTTCGCACCATACCGCTGCATCTGCTTTGTAATTGCTCGTACCCCCTCTACTTCGGACCCATCTTATCAACCATAACACTTTCATATACAGGCTTTTATGCTTAGCGACCAGATACCAAGCGTCAACAGAAGCAATTAAGCGACCGTGCATTTACAGGACCCTGCTCAAAGTTTGGGCAATATGGGTCCAAATGCCATCTCATTGCCGGGTCAGATGTTTTCGGCCTTGTTCGAATGTTCAATGGTCGCTAAGCTATTTGGATGCAGACAATAGGACTAGGGTACGATTCACATCGATTTGCTCCTGACGGCGTGCTGAAGTTGGGAGGGGTGGAGATTCCACACGACTGCGGCCTGCTGGGGCACAGCGATGCCGACGCGGTGCTGCACGCGGTGACCGACGCGATACTCGGCGCTGCCGGCGGCGACGATATCGGCGAACTGTTCCCAGACACCGATCCGCAATATCGCGGCGCCGACAGCCGCATGTTCCTGGCCAGGGCTCTGGAGATAGCGGCCGGGCAGGGGCTGGCGGTGGTTAACTGCGACGTGACCATTCTGGCCCAGAAGCCCAAACTCGCCGACTTCAAGAAACCGATAAGGGAGCGTCTGGCGCAGCTGCTGTCTGTACCGACAGCGCGTGTGGCGGTCAAAGCCAAGACAAATGAATCGATGGGGTTCGTCGGTCGAAGCGAGGGGATCGTCGCCCTGGCCGCGGTGATGCTAAGCGACACGCCGGGCGCCTGACCAGCCCAAGGAAGGACCGTTCGAAATGAAGCGACTTGTTGCGTCCATTGCTGTTATGGTTTGCTTTGCGACCTCGCTGTTCGGCGAGGCGGCCGATGAGCGTATCTGGCTGGTCGTGACCAGGGAGATGTTCGTCAACGATCTCAAGCCGCTGGTCGAAAGGCGACGAGCAGAAGGATTCGACGCCCGTGTTTCCACGCTCGCTCCGGACAAGGCTATCGCATCACTTAAGCGGCGCCCGTCGTATATCCTGCTGGTCGGCGACGACCAGCCCGAAAGCAAGAGCGAAAAGTGGCGTGTCCCATCGCCCCGCCGGGAACTGTATCGCTGGCGCACCAGCCAACCCAAACAGTTCGCCGCCGATATGGTGCTGGGCGACTTCGACAACGATCTGATCCCCGACGCACCGGTCGGACGACTCGCGGTGAGAACTACAAAGCAGCTTCGGCAGGTGGTGGCGAAGATAATCGCCTATGAATCCGAGAAGCCCTCGCTGGATGATCTTCGCCTGTGCGTATGGGGCGGGGCGCCGGGATACAACTCGTTTATCGATTCGATGGCCGCCTCCATGGCGATTACTTCGGTCCGGGGCAACTCGCCGCCCTGGGTTTGCCCGTGGATGATCCTGTCGGACGCGAAGCACCCTCTGTGCGGATCGCCCCGGAACCAGCCTGCAATGTTCGCCAGGCAGCTGTCCCGCGGAGGGGCCATGGGCGTGCTTATGGGGCATGGAACCACGTCCGGTTTCTTTTCGATGCGATCGGACCGAGGCGACGTATGGTTCACCGCACCCCAGGCGTGCAAAGCTTTCACCGGTGAAAAACCGCCGCCTGTTTTGACAATTTTCTCGTGCGACACCGGTAATTTCGCCGGCTCTCGGGAATCGATGGCCGAATCCCTGCTGCTTGCCACGGGCGGACCGGTGGGCCTGATCGCCGCGACCACTGAATCGCATCCGCTTACGAACTACTTCTCGGGCCTGTGCCTGCTGAAGTCGCTGGGCGGCGGCCGGCGGCGGCTTGGCGACCTCTGGCTCAATGCTCAACGCAAGGCTAAGCTTGCCCGCAACCCGATGGTCGAGCAACTGCTGGCCAACATCGAGGGTAAGCTCGAAGACAAGATAAATGTCGACAAGCTCAGGCGCGATCAGATGCTTATGTACGCCATTCTGGGCGACCCTGCCTCCGCCCTGCGGCTGCCCGGCCGCCTGCGCGGGAACATAAAGTACGTTGACGGAAAGTGGAAATGGCGGGTGAATCGCCCCAAGGGCGCTACCGTGCTGCATATCGGTTTACGGGCCTTCAAACAGAACATGCCGACAGTCCCCCAGAACGCTGGTCCCGCCGTTCGTGACAAGCTGCTGGCCCGGGCCAACGAGACATTCGAGTTCAAACCGCTGGGGCGCCTCGGCCCAAATGACACGTGGTCCGGGACGCTGACCGGAACCGAAGTGTTGCGTTTAGTGGCGCTCGGGCCGGACGGAATTCACGCCGTGGGGATCAATCTTAGATCCCCTACAACTCGCCCCGCAGCGACCGATCGGCCCAGACAATAGAATCACCGCCGGCAAATATGTATAATCTCTTCATTCGCCCCGCCGGGGCTACAGACCGCCGCATACATCCGAGAGATACTGATGAGCATCACGCTGTACAACACGATGACGCGAAGCAAAGACCCGCTCCAACCGCTTGAGGCGCCGAAAGTCAGCCTCTACACGTGCGGGCCGACGGTCTACAACTACGCGCACATAGGCAATCTTAGAACGTACGTTTTCGAGGACGTCCTCAAGCGGGCGCTTACGTACTGCGGATATCAGGTCGATCACGTAATGAATGTAACCGACGTCGGCCACCTGGTCTCCGACGCCGACGACGGCGAGGACAAGATGGCGCTCGGCGCCGAACGTGAGGGGAAGACCGTATGGGAGATCGCCCAGTATTACTGGGACGCATTCCGCAAGGACATCGAGCGGCTTAACATTATTGATCCCAACGTCTGGTGCCGCGCCACTGACCACATCACAGAACAGATCGAGCAGGTCCAGCTGCTCGAAGAAAAGGGCTTCACATACACGATCGAAGACGGCGTCTACTTCGACACGTCCAAGCTGTCTGACTACGGGAAGCTGGCGCGTCTGGATATTTCCGGCTTGCGAGCCGGGGCCCGCATCGAAGTTACCGAAGGCAAGCGGAACTACACGGATTTCGCCCTCTGGAAGCTTTCGCCCAAGGACTCCAAACGCCTGATGGAATGGGAAAGCCCCTGGGGCATGGGGTTCCCGGGCTGGCATCTGGAATGCTCGACTATGGCGATGAAGTATCTCGGCGAGCGTCTCGACATACACTGCGGCGGGATCGACCACATCGCCGTGCACCACACAAACGAGATCGCACAGGCCGAATCGGCCCTGGGCCACGAATGGACGAAATGCTGGATGCACGGTGAGTTCCTGACGATGGCCGACGGGAAGATGTCGAAGTCCAAAGGCGAATTCCTGACCCTCGACGTGCTGGTTGACAAGTACGGCTACGATCCGATCGCTTACCGCTACTTCCTGCTCGGCGCCCACTACCGCCAGCAGCTGGCGTTCAGTTGGGAGGGGCTCGACGCAGCCGCCAGCGCCATGGTCCGCCTGAAACGAATCGTCCTGGAGATTCGCCAGGGATACGCCGGAACCGAACAGCCCATCCCCGAATGCATGGACGAGTTCGACGCCGCCGTAACCGACGACCTGAACATGCCGCGAGCCCTGGCCGCGATGTGGAAGGCTACTAAGGCGCCAGACGCCTCACCCGGCGAGATATACGCCACCCTGCTGCAGATGGACCGGATACTGGGGCTGGGCGCTGAACAGATGGCCCCCGCCGACGCAGAGACCTCTGACGAAGAGATCGACGCACTGGTCCAGGCCCGAACGACCGCCCGGGCGGAAAAAGAGTACGCACGCGGCGACGAGATACGCGACCAACTGGCGAAAATGGGAATCGAGATAATGGATTCGCCCGAAGGCACCACCTGGCGCCGAATATGACAAAATCGCAGCGATATCGAGTGCTGGGCGTTGATCCGGGCCTGAATATCACCGGATACGGGATCGTTGACTTCGCCTCCGCCGCGGGCAGGCCTGCGATCGTCGAAGGCGGCGCGATCCGCACCAACTCCAAGGCCGACGTCGCCACACGCATCGAACAGATCCACTCCGACGTGACAACCCTGATCGACGAATTCGGTCCGGACCTGGTGGCGATCGAGAATCTGTACGCGCACTACGCCCATCCGCGAACGTCGATACTCATGGCTCACGCACGCGGGGTGATACTTCTCGCCGCTCAGCAGGCCGGTGTTGCTGTCCGCGGACTGGCGGCGACCAAGGTGAAGAAGAGCCTCACCGGAAACGGACACGCAACCAAGCTGCAGATGCAGCGGGCGATCCAGGCGGTCTGCAGGCTTGAGAATCTGCCCGAACCCCCGGACGTAGCCGACGCTCTTGCAATCGCACTCTGCGCGGGACGACAGATCTAGACCGTCGGGAACTTGAACACGCACCGGCCCCCACCGCCCCAGAACCGATCATTTCTTTTCAGCGGCTTCCATCCGTTTCTTTCGGGCCTTGTAGAACGTTTCGGTCTTCACCCTCATCTGGCTCCACATGCCTCGCAGAATTGCAATACTGCTCTGACGTCTGGCCGGCGAATCTGAAGCGTTGAATCCCCCGCTGGCGCCGAGGATCTTCACGATCGCCGCATTGGCTCTGCGTCTGACGTCCATATTGTCATCTTCCAGGGCCTTGAGGAGAGTCTCCATTTCCGTGTAGGCCCTCATGCGCCCCAGCGTAAGGGCGGCTGCGGCCCTGACAGAGGGCGATTTGTCTTCTATGAGCACTGCCGAAACGACCGGAGTGTCTTTTTCGTTCCCGGCGTGGCTTATCGCAATCGTCGCCGCCTGCCGAACTGCGGGTCGCGGGTCCTTCATCGCCGCCCTGACTCCGCTGGCGCTGGCGGCCTTGAACTTTAATCGGAGACGCCCCATAGCCCGTACCGCCATACAGGCGGCTTTTTCGTCTTTTACTCTGGTCTCGGCGATAAGTGCGGCCTGATCGTCGTTGGCGGCGAGTGCTTCGATCCGCCGCTGCACGGCGACATACCCGTCCGATCCGCCGCTGGGAGCTCGCCCGATCCAGGTCCATAAGACAACCACCGCAAGAACTGCGGCGGCTATAGTCATTATCAAGAGTCGCCGGTTTAGATGCACCATATTCGTGTCGCGGGCCTCGTCAGGGCAACCAGTGGCCCGTCTGGTTCTCTAGATTAGATGGGTCAATTTCATATGGAGCCATCGAATCGACCCTGCCTCCCGGGAACAGAACGTTCAATCGCCCGTTGTGGCGTGCAAAATCGTATTCCCCGTCATTGTCGGCGTCGAACTGCTCATTTCCGTCCCAGTCGTCGGTCGAGCGGGCCAGGACCCAGATGTAATCCATCGCCATGATCTTATCGACCATCTCCTCCCCAATGGTGTGAGCGTTCATCGCGTAGTTGCTGCCCGAACCGCTTCCGGTCTCGACGTATTCGATCGCGGTTTTCCACGTCTTGGGGGGATCCCCATAGTGGTAGTTAAACTCTGTGTAGTCAATCAGCACCGTCTCGTTCTTCTTATCCCAGATGCACGGTTTTCCGGAAGTCTCGGATTTGCACTCGAGCTTGGATCGCCCATCAGGCGTAAGGGTTTCTTTAACCAGCACGTCCTGGTAGTCGTCGCCGCCAGCGCCCTGGTCCTCGTACCCCCAGTAGATAACGCCCGACCCGTCGTCCTCGTATCCACCCCCGCTGGACCAGTGAACCTTCAGGTTTTCGCCGCTTGCCTCCCACTGCCTCTGGGAGGCCTTGGCCATTATCCCGCTTTCGACGAACTCTATAACCTTGCCGGAAATGTAGTTCGGCGGATAAACGATACAGGCGAATTCTTCAAGCGGTTTGTGTACGCCGCCAGTCTCGGGGATCCCGTCGGCTTCGGGGCATTCGAGCACCAGAGCCCCTTCCTGCCCCAGATACTCCACAAGCACAGTAGGCCATCCGTAAGGCTCAAGTTTCGCCGCACCAAGGGAAGCCTTGCGCCCTTCAACCGCCTCGCCGATACGCTTTAAGTTGTTGCGGCACTGCACGGCGCGAGCTTGTCCGGCGGCGCCCTGAAAACTGGGCACAAGCAGCATCGCAAGCAACGCGATCAGCGCAATAACCACCAGCAGTTCGACAAGCGTAAATCCGAAATTCCTTGTCTTCATACCGAAACCGCCTCCCTAACCTTATTTGCTATAACGCACAAACAGGGAGTCCATTGTAATTATATCGTTCATATCAGACCCTTCACAGGAGAATTCCCCGCCCATCGGCACAATACCGCCGCCAAAACGTCAGGGGTGCATCCCGTTTCAGTAGGTAGATTTTCATCAGAATGCCGATAGAGGTAATGGAATGGAATCCTTTGCTCTGGGAGATCGGTATGAAGCGAGAAGTTTTGGAACAGATATCCGCGTTATTGGCGGGCGAACTGGATG
>PVBE011444324.1_pt1 | contig 16828 bp, 12 predicted proteins | sample 1631181 | NCBI WGS metagenome assembly PVBE01 (sample SAMN08397723, study PRJNA350692) | Marine metagenome, whole genome shotgun sequencing project. | isolation source: water | place: Pacific Ocean | collected 2012-04 | reverse complement strand
GGGCCGAAGATGCCGCATGGTACAACTGGTCAACTGGTTCAGTTGCACCAAACATTGCGGTTACAATCGCTGGTAATTATAGCCTTACGGCAACCTCCGTTGCAGGTTGTGTGGCAACGGACAATATTAATGTTGACACCATCGGAACTGCCCCGATCGTAGGTTTCAGCGCTTCGGATGTTTGTCTGGGAGAAACCAATGTTTTCACCGACCAAACCATTTTGCAACCAGGTGCAGGAACCATCACCAGTTGGCATTGGGATTTCGATGACAGCACCACTAGCAACGTACAAAACCCGATTCATGTTTACGATGTGCCGGGGGTTTACACGGTTTCTTTAACGTTTACTACAGATAGCTGCGAAGCCACAGCTACGGAAGTTGTAATTGTGAGTGGAGCACCAACAGCAGGTTTTGAAACAAACATCAGCTGCGCTAGCATCGGCACTATTTTTACGAATCAAAGCGTTGCTCCTGGTGGAGGGTTCCTCATTGGCTACGAATGGCATTTTGGGGATGACAGTGTCAGTTTTGCTTCTTCACCAGTTCATATTTATGATACAGCAGGAATTTACACAGTCACTTTGATTGTTACTTCATCTTCCTTCTGTACCGATACATTCACAGCCCAAGTCGAAGTTTTCCCGGCATTGATCCCCGTATTTGAAACAGATCATTTGTGTGCTGGAAATGTGATTCAGTTCACCGATATGACTGTTTCACTTTCTGTAATTGACTGGCAATGGAATTTCGGAGATGGAGGGGTTTCAAGTCTTCAAAACCCCGCCCACGTTTACAATACACCAGGCACTTACACGATAACTTTTGCCATTGAAAATGCTATCGGCTGCACCAATTTCATTCAGCAAGATATTACGGTGGTGAATCCACCAGTGGCAGATTTTGCAGATGACAGCATCTGTGTCGGAAATCCAAATGCCTTTGTAGATCTATCGGTGAGCAACGACAACATTGTTTCCTGGGACTGGAATTTTGGTGATGGAAATACTTCCAACATTGCTGATCCAACGCATGTTTATGATACCACAGGCTCATTCCCGGTTACTTTGACAATCAATACTGAGAACGGTTGTATTGATGATGTGACAAAATCAATTGAAGTGGTATTTCCACCTCAGGCGGATTTCTTTTTCACCCCAAATTTCGGATCTGCCCCTATTGAAATCAGTTTCCTGAATCAAAGTTCAGGCGTTGGAAGCTATTATTGGCAGTTTGGTGTTGACCCTGCTGATAACTCCACACAGACCAATCCATCCTTTACATTTGCTGAAAATGGTTCCTACGAAATTATGCTGGTAGCCAGCAGCGGCAACGATTGTGCGGATACTACTTTCCGGACCATAGAATTGCAGGAAACCGTTATGGACATTGCAACAACTGAAATTGATGTTGCACAAGACCTGCAGGTGGATGGTAATTATGTGCTTTCATTAACGGGTACTTTCGTCAATACAGGTACAAGGCAAATTCAGTCGTTCGATATTTATGCTTCATTCGGAAATGGAATAACAGCTTCCGAGGCATGGCAAGGTACGCTGTTGAGCGGGCAAACCATACAGGTGCCTTTGGCAAGTCGTTTCGTTGTAGGGCTGGAAGAGGATGAAACCTTCGCCTGCCTTGAAGCCAAAAACCCAAATAATGATGTGGATGCTTTTGCTGGAAACAACAAGGTTTGTACGGTTCTCGAAAACGACATAAAAGTCATTTCACCGTATCCAAATCCAGGTGACGACCAGGTAACTATTGGCGTGATTCTTCCCAAGAAAGACGAGATTCAGGCCATGGTTTACAACGCATTGGGCCAGAGCGTTTTAACCGTTTATTCAGGTGAAGCGGAAAAAGGGTTGAATGAAATTGTGATGAACACCTTGAGTTTGTCGCAAGGCGCTTATGTCCTCAAGATCGACTACAAGGAGAATTCTCACAATGTGAAGTTTATGATCGAGCGGTAGGCTAAACGGCCATTTCGGCCAAACGGCCTTTCACAGAGTTGTAGGTCGAAGTAATTCCATCGCGCAATGAAATCTGGGCTGTCCAGCCCAGATCGGTCAGCCTGCCAACATCCATAAGTTTTCTTGGTGTGCCATCAGGTTTCGTTGCATCCCAGGTGAGTTCACCTTCAAAGCCCACAATTTCCTTGATGAGCAATGCGAGGTCTTTTATGGAAATGTCTTTCCCTGTTCCAATATTCAGAAAGTCCTTTTCATCGTAATTCTGCATCAAATAGAAGCATGCATCAGCCAGGTCGTCAACGTGTAGGAATTCGCGCAGAGGTGAGCCACTTCCCCAAACTTCCACACTTGGATTGCCGTTTTGTTTTGCTTCGTGGAACTTGCGAATCAAGGCAGGCAACACATGTGAATTTTGAGGATGATAGTTGTCGTTGGGTCCATAAAGATTCGTTGGCATCACTGAAATGTAATTACAGCCGTATTGATCTCTATATGCCTCGCACATTTTAATGCCTGAAATCTTCGCGATGGCATAAGGCTCATTTGTTGGTTCCAGCAAACCGGTCAACAAATGTTCTTCCTTCATAGGCTGGGGTGCGCTTTTCGGATAAATGCAGGAAGAACCCAGAAACATTAGTTTCTCTACATTGCTCTCATGAGCCGCATGAATCACATTGTTCTGGATCATCAGGTTGCGATAGATGAATTCAGCTCTGTAGGTATTGTTGGCGTGAATTCCTCCAACCTTAGCCGCTGCCAGAAATATGAAGTCAGGTTTTTCTTCCCGAAAAAATTGGTTAACAGCTGCCTGATCCGTTAAATCCAGCTCGGAAGAAGTACGAAAAACAATGTTTTTAAACCCCTCTGTCTCGAGTTTGCGAACAATTGCAGATCCTACCATTCCTCTATGGCCAGCAACGTAAATCTTTTGCTCTTTTTTCATTTTATTTATTTTCTCTGCGTCTCAGCGACTCTGCGTGAAACAGGCTACTCCTTAAAACTCAAAACCTCATGCCCTCCTTCCTTCAGATACTGGTCTTTCCTGAACAACTCAACATCATGAGCCACCATTTCACTTACCATTTCCTGAAGCGAATATTTCGGCTCCCAGCCCAGTTTTTCTTTGGCTTTTGTCGCATCGCCAATCAATAATTCCACTTCAGTTGGGCGAAAATATTTGGGATCTACCTGGCCTACTTGTTGTCCAACAGACAAATGGAAATCAGAGTTTGAAACACTGGCCACGTAAGCTTTTTCATCCGTACCTTCTCCCTCAAATCGTAGTTCTGCCCCAACTTCACGAAAGGCCATAATCAGAAAATCACGAACCGATGTGGTTATGCCCGTAGCCACAACAAAATCTTCGGGCTCATCTACCTGTAGCATTTTCCACATGGCTTCAACATAATCTTTGGCGTGACCCCAGTCACGTTTTGCGTTCAAGTTGCCGAGGTAAATCTTGTCCTGCAAGCCGAGAGCAACTCTCGCTACAGCACGGGTGATTTTTCGCGTCACGAAAGTTTCACCACGCAAAGGCGATTCATGGTTGAACAAGATTCCATTCACTGCAAAAATGTTATACGCTTCGCGGTAATTCACCGTAATCCAATAAGCGTAAAGTTTAGCTACAGCGTACGGAGATCGGGGATAAAAAGGTGTTTTCTCACTTTGAGGGATTTCCTGAACCAATCCATACAATTCAGAAGTAGAAGCCTGGTAAAACTTCACATGATCAGCCATGCCAAGTAACCGGATGGCCTCCAGTATCCGTAAAGCGCCCACAGCATCTGCATTGGCAGTGTATTCCGGTTCTTCAAAACTTACCTGCACATGCGACATAGCACCTAGGTTGTAAATTTCATCGGGTTGGGTTTCCTGGATGATTCTGATGATATTGGTAGAATCGGTCAGGTCGCCATAGTGTAATTTGAATTTTACACCTTTTTGGTGAAGATCGGAGTAGAGGTGATCAACCCTGGCTGTGTTGAACAGCGAACTTCTGCGCTTTATGCCGTGAACCTCATATCCCTTGTCGAGCAACAGCTCGGCCAAATATGCGCCATCCTGACCGGTTACTCCTGTAATTAATGCCTTCTTCATCTATTCATTTTTTGGAAGCGCAAAGGTAATGAGATTAAGAAAGTTGAAAACCGGTGCAAATGTGCCCTACCAAACGAGTGTTTTGTCCACAAACGCTGCCTTAAAAAATAGGACGAAGCTTTTTATTGCCGTAACTTTGCGCCTCATTTTGAAATCGCTTTTCAACCTGTTTTGAAACAGTTTTTTTGCATCTCGATCATAGCCCTGTTTTTTAGCTTGTTTTCCTGTAAAACAGGAGTGGATGGTGTAGTTGAAGGAAACCAGGCTCCTGAAACGGGGACCGTTATCGATACCATCATCAGAACCGGTGAAGACCGACTGACTTCGCAAGTTGAAATTACATGGTGGGGTGATGATCCGGATGGATATGTGATTGGTTTTGAATTCACTTTCGATCAGCCGGCTGATGAGAGTTCCAATTGGCAATTCACTGATAAAACGGACAGCATTTTTGTATTGGCACCTTCTCCGGGTTTCGATACCATGGATTTTCGTTTTTCAGTGCGAGCCCTAGATCAATTCGGGAAAGCCGACCCGACTCCTGCAAGTGTGACTTACCCCGTAAAGAATTCGAAACCGGAAGTGCGTTTCGACACTTTATCAACTTTTCCGATCTTCAATTTTCCAGTGGTAAAAATGGCCTGGGTGGGCAGCGATGCTGATGGAGAGGGAAATCTTAAACGATACGAGCTTTATTGGAACGATACAACAGCTACACCTTTTATGGTGGAGCCGATTGTTTCTGCTGCCACATTTGTTGCTTCCGCCTTCAATCAAAGCATTTCAGATTGCGAGGTTTTTACGAATAACAGCCTTGAGGCCCTTGAAGATGAAATGCCAGGAATGGTGATGAACGACTCCAATGTGCTTTACATTCGAGTAGTGGACCAGAGTGAAGCGGCATCAAATTTTGTGGCTTCCAAAACCATTTTTATAAAGCGGCCTGTTTCGGATATCCTCCTGGTGAATGCTTATGAAAATCCGGGATCGGAAGAGGATTTCTACGCGCAAAACATGCAGACATTGGGTGTTTTTCCGATAGACACACTAAAGTTGTGGGCAGAAAATACCAGTGGTGAATTGATTCAAAAAGCACCTGATAACATCACACAATCCAGGGTTTTTAACCTGTTCAGCACCATCATTTGGTTTAGCGATGATGCTGAATCGTCATTCTCATTGGGCCAAAAGACGCTCGGTGATTTTTTCGACCAAGGCGGCAAGTTATTCATGTCGGTTTATGTCTCTAGTAGTTTCGATGAGCAATCCAACTTCCTGGATTTTACGCCCATAGAATCTTTATTGATTCCAGTGGACACCACTTTATTCTTAAACGATACCTCCATGGTTTTTGCCAATGTAAGCGGGTGGCCGGATTTGGCGAGCTCGGCTTTTATACCTGTGGTGCGACCAATCAATCCTTCACCCGGTGCCACCATTCTCTACAACGCTGAATTGGTGGCAAGCAGTAACCTGGTATTTTCAAATTGGGCGGGTAACAGCGCTGTGATGGCCAAAAAGACCAACTCGTATGGTGAAACAAATTTTATCGTTTCGACTCTGGAACTCGATCAATTAGATGGCTCTGGAAACATCAATTCACTCTTTCAAAAAATATTGATTGATGAATTCGGATTATAAACACATCGCCATTTTTGCTTCGGGCAGTGGTACAAATGCCGACAGCATCATGACCCATTTTGCGGAGCATTCTTTCGCAAAAGTTGGTCTCATTGTTTGTAATAATCCTTCTGCCGGGGTGATTGAGCGAGCGAAAAAGTTTGGCGTTCCTGTTTTTATGATCACCAACTCCGACCTGAATTCTCCCAAACGCTTAATGGAAGAATTAGAAAAGTTCGATATCCATTTTATCGCCCTCGCAGGATTTATGAAATTAATTCCTGATGAAATTGTTAGGAAATATCACCATCGAATTTTAAACATTCACCCGGCATTGTTGCCAGATTTTGGTGGAAAAGGAATGTATGGAATGCGTGTTCACGAAGCGGTTAAAGCAGCCGATGCAGATGAATCAGGTGTTACGATACACTTTGTGAACGAACACTATGATGAAGGAAATATCTTCTTTCAGGCCAAGTGTGCTGTGAATCCTGAAGATACTCCTGATGACATCTCGGCCCGGGTACGAAAGCTCGAGTTGCACCATTTCCCAAAAGTGCTTGATCATTTGATTGAGCAAACTCTTGAAATTGAACCAACGATTAAAACCCAATAACGCAAATGAAAAAGATTAACGCTGCCCTGGTTTCTGTCTTTCACAAAGAAAAACTGGAACCTATTTTGGCAGAATTGAAGAAACTGCAAGTTGAAATTTACTCGACCGGTGGCACCCAACGATTTATTGAAGAACAAGGTGTTGAGGTTACGGCCGTTGAGGATTTGACTTCCTATCCTTCCATTTTGGGAGGAAGGGTAAAAACGCTTCATCCAAAAGTATTTGGCGGCATTTTAGCCAGGCGCGAAAACGAAAGCGACCGGGTAGAATTGCAGGAATACAACATTCCGGAAATCGATTTGGTGATCGTTGACTTGTATCCTTTTGAAGAAACAGTGGCCAACAGCGATGATGAAAACCAGATCATTGAAAAAATAGACATTGGCGGTATTTCTTTGATCAGGGCTGCAGCTAAAAATTTCAAGGATTCCTTAGTGGTTTCCTCTCGAAGCCAATATGGTGAATTGTTGGAACTGCTTCAAGATAACCAGGGCTTTACTTCTATAGATGATCGCAAACGTTTTGCTGCAGAGGCTTTCAACGTTTCTTCTCACTACGATACAGCCATTTTTAACTGGTTTGCGAACGGTGATGCAGAAGCTTTCAAACAGTCTATCACGAATTCGAAAGTGTTGCGATATGGAGAAAACCCGCATCAACAAGCCCGGTTTTTTGGTGATCTCACCGCCATGTTCGATCAATTGCACGGCAAAGAGTTGTCGTTTAATAACCTGGTGGATGTGGATGCAGCCGTTAACTTGATTGCGGAATTTGACGAGACAACCTTTGTTGTCATCAAACACACAAATGCTTGTGGGGTAGCGAGTCGATCAACCTTGCTGGAAGCATGGAAAGATGCATTGGCCGGTGATCCGGTTTCTGCATTTGGGGGAATCCTGATCTGTAATCGTGAATTGGATGCAGCAACTGCCGAAGAGATGAACAAGTTGTTTTTCGAGGTGATCATTGCACCGGCCTATTCGGACGAAGCGCTGGAAATTCTGAAATCGAAAAAGAACCGAATCATCCTGGTTCAGAAACAAAGTGTGGATTCCAAAAAATTGTACAAATCGATTTTGAATGGAGCGGTTGTACAAGATGCTGATTTGGAGGCTGAATCAACTGACGGGATGACTACGGTTACGGAACGTCAGCCAACAGGTGATGAATTGAATGACCTCGTTTTTGCGAACAAGATCGCCAAGCACCTGAAATCGAATACGATTGTTTTGGCGCGGGGAGGACAACTGTTGGGTATGGGCTGCGGGCAGACTTCGCGTGTTGATGCTTTGAAACAAGCGATTGAAAAAGCCAGGAACTTTGGGTTTGAACTGGAAGGCTGTGCCATGGCTTCCGATGCATTTTTCCCATTTAACGATTGCGTTGAGATTGGCGGACAAGCCGGGGTTAAGGCGGTGGTTCAACCAGGCGGGTCAATTCGCGATAAGGATTCCATCGAAAAATGCAATGAGTTGGACATGGCAATGGTAACAACAGGTACTCGTCATTTCAAACATTAATGGGTTGTTAATGAACCTTAATTCCAGGCTTAAATTGCAATCGAAATTGGAAACAAAAGTTTTTGGTATGAAAGTGCGTTTCTGTAAAATTTGTACGTCAAATATTCGTAGTTAATTCAGGTGCAAACATTTGGTAATCATTGGCTTATTTCTTACTATTGGTCGCTTTCGCGAGCCGAAAATCTTCGATATAAATAATGGGGCTTTTTAATCTTTTTACCCACGAAATTGCAATTGATCTTGGTACTGCCAACACCCTCATCATCTTTCAGGATGAAGTTGTGGTTGACGAACCTTCTATCGTTGCGATAAAGCGCTCGACCAACGAGGTGATTGCCGTGGGAAAACGTGCCATGCAGATGCACGAAAAAGCACACGAGGACATCAAAACAGTTCGACCTTTAAAAGATGGAGTAATTGCCAATTTTGAGGCTGCAGAAAATATGATCCGGGGCATGATAAAAATGCTCTATCAAAAAAGTCGGTTGATTCAGCCATCTTACGTCATGGTGATCTGCATTCCTTCAGGAATTACCGAGGTGGAACGAAGGGCCGTGCAAGACTCTGCCGAACAAGCCGGTGCCAAGGAAGTTTACCTGATTCACGAGCCGATGGCTGCGGCAATTGGAATTGGAATTGATGTGGAGGAACCGGTTGGTAACATGATCATCGACATTGGAGGAGGAACAACAGAGATTGCAGTGATCGCACTATCCGGAATTGTTTGCAATCAGTCCATCCGCGTTGCTGGAGATGAGTTTACGGCTGATATTATCAATTTCATGAGGCGTCAACACAACTTGCTTATTGGGGAAAGGACCGCAGAAAATATCAAAATTAACGTGGGTTCTGCTTTGACCGATCTGGAGGATCCACCGGAAGATTATGCTGTTCATGGTCGTGATTTGATGACGGGAATTCCAAAGCAAATCCGAGTAAGCTATTCCGAAATAGCCCATTCCATTGACAAGTCCATTTCGAAAATTGAAGAGGCAGTTCTGAAAGGTTTGGAAATTACACCACCTGAATTGGCAGCAGATATCTACAGAACAGGACTTTACCTGACAGGCGGTGGAGCATTGATTCGCGGACTGGATAAGCGACTTTCACAAAAGACCAAGTTGCCAGTGCATGTTGCGGATGATCCTTTGCGTGCAGTCGTTCGTGGAACGGGAATTTCACTCAAAAACATTGGAAACTTTTCTTTCCTGATGTCCTAAAACCCAACCAGCGCAGATGCGAAACCTCGTAGCTTTCCTGGTTAGGTATAACTCCTTTTTCATTTTTCTGTTCTTTCAGCTTTTAGCGTTCACCCTGATTGTTCGCTTCAATGAGTTTCATGAAAATCGGTATATTAACTCATCAAATGCACTGACAGCCTCTGTTTACAACGGATTCAGCGAAACTTTTCAATACTTGCACCTTAAAGAAGTGAATGATAGCCTGATGTTGGAAAATGCCAGGCTCAGGAGAAAAATGGTGGAATCTATCCGCAATAAACAAAGTGCGGTGGATACGTTCACAGACTCTTCTATGCTACAGGTGTTTACTTATAATGAAGCACAGGTCATCAATAATTCCACGCACAAGTTGCAAAACTTCCTGACGCTCGACCGCGGTAGAACTAGTGGCATTCGGGAAGGTATGGGTGTTATCAGCCACAACGGGGTGGTTGGTGTTGTAACTGCTGTTTCTGAAAACTTTTCGAGCGTGATGTCATTGCTGAATCACGATTCACACATTAGTGCACGGTTGAGAAAACAGAATTACCCTGGAATTGTTCAGTGGAATGGCAGAGATCCACAAGTTGCCCAACTCAATGACATTCCAAAACATGTTAACCTCGAACAGGGTGATGATGTGATGACAAGTGGCTATTCATCGATTTTTCCGACCAATATTCCTATTGGAAATGTTATCGCGGTTAATGAAAACTCAGGTGACAATTTCCTTCAAATTGAAATTGACCTGGCCACCGATTTTGGCAGATTGAGATATGTCTATGTTGTGCAGAACAACCTGAAGGTTGAAAGGAACCATGTAGAAAACCAGGAACAATGATCAGAGAGATATCGAAAAATTCGCTACGATTTTTTCTGCTCATCATTTTCCAGGTGTTGGTGTTGAACAATGTGGGATTGAGTCAATATCTGAACCCGTATATCTACATTCTTTTTTTGCTATGGTTGCCCATGACTTTGCCTCCTTGGTTGATGTTATCCATCTGCTTTTTGACCGGCCTCAGTATTGATATGTTTTCAAATTCACCTGGAATACATGCTTCGGCATGCGTTGTCCTTGGTTTTGTGCGCCCGGCAGTGGTGAATTTGCTGACCCCGAGAAACAGTTATCAATCAGACGATCAGCCGCGAATTGGATACATGGGTTTTAGTTGGTTTCTTACCTATGCCACGGTGCTTACGGTGTTGCACCACCTCACCTACTTCATGCTCGAAGCCTTCAGTTTTGAGCTGATGTTTTTTGCGCTTCAAAAAGCCTTTTGCAGCTCTTTTCTCACCCTGTTGTTGATTCTTATCGTGGAATTCTTCTTTTACGCCTCGAGCAAAAAGACACGTTAACCTTGGATATCTACAAACAAAGAAGGCTGCTCGTAATCGGGCTGATGGTTTTGGTGGCAGGGATTTACCTTGCTAAATTGGTACATCTCCAGGTTTTCAGTACAACCTACAAGGCCCAGGCCACACAAAATGTAATTCGAAAGATCACCGTATATCCTTCGCGTGGTTTGATTTACGATCGCAATAAAAATCTCATTGTTGTAAATGATGCCGTTTATGATTTGATGGTGGTACCCAACCAGGTGAAAAGCATGGACACCATTGAGTTTTGCCGACTTCTGGAAATTGACAGCGAAACTTTCAATCGACAGCTGAAAAAAGCACGGAAGTATTCCCGACACAAACCATCCGTGCTGCTAACTCAAATTCCGGTGGATGTTTATGGCCGTTTTCATGAATACCTGCACTTGTTTCCTGGGTTTTATGGACAAGCCCGTACATTGAGAAGCTATCCGTACAGAAGTGCCGCGCATACGGTTGGCTATATTGGGGAAGTTGATTCCCAGACGATTCGAAAATCAGGAAAATACTATCAACCCGGTGATTATGTTGGCATCAGTGGGCTGGAACAGATTTATGAAAAGTATCTGCGAGGAAAAAGGGGTGTCAGATATGCTTTGGTAGATGTGTTGAACCGGGTGAAAGGAAGTTTCCAGGAGGGTAGATATGACACGAGTGCCCTGGCGGGGAAAAACCTGGTTTCGACCCTTGACATTGATTTGCAAGTGTATGGTGAAAAGTTGATGCGAAACAAGAAAGGAAGTGTAATTGCCATTGAACCATCTACGGGTGAAATCCTGGCGATAGTTAGCAGCCCGTCCTACGATCCCAATTTGTTTAGCGGAAGAAGGCGTGGGCAGAACTTTCGTAAAATGGCCAGGGACACCCTCGATCCACTTTTTAACAGGCCCATTATGGCGCAGTACTCCCCGGGGTCAACTTTCAAACCGGTGGTGGCACTCATTGGAATGCAGGAGAGAACGCTTCGCATGTCGGATGGATTTCCATGCAATGGAACCTATACCCATACTGGGTTTACGGGGGGCTGTCATGCGCACAGAAGAATCACGGATGCCGCGCAGGCGATTCAGTATTCATGCAACGCTTATTTCTGGAATGCTTTTCGGGAGCTACTCGAGCTGAAACATCAAAATGGCATTCAGGGTAGTTATTCTAATTTTCGTGACCATGCTTTGAGTTTTGGGTTGGGACATGTTCTGGATATTGACGTTCCTAATGAGAACAGTGGTTTCCTCCCTGAGGCGACCTATTATGACAAGCTTTATGAAGGCTACCAATGGAAGGCTGCAACCATCATTTCGCTCGGGATAGGCCAGGGAGAATTAAGCATGACACCTCTGCAGATGGCCAACCTGATGGCCATTTTTGCAAATCGGGGATATTATTATACGCCTCATCTGTTGAAGGAGGTTTTGGAGGATACGGTCGCTACTCAAAAGATTTCACCCGAGAAGGTTTCTACCTCTATCGATCACCACTTTTATGAACCCGTTGTTGATGGTCTTGAACAAGTGATTTTACATGGAACAGCCGTAGTGGCAAAGATTGAAGGAGTTGAGGTTTGCGGAAAAACCGGAACGGTTGAAAACCCACATGGTGAAGATCATTCCACCTTTGTGGCTTTTGCACCAAAGCATCAGCCGAAAATTGCCATCAGCGTTATTGTTGAAAATGGGGGATGGGGTTCAAGCTATGCGGCTCCAATTGCCAGCCTGATGATCGAAAAGTATATGAACGATACTATTTCGCATTCAAAAACCTGGCTGGAAGAACGGATGCTCGAAACCAACCTGATAAACCCGGATGAAGAATGAGACGGAGACGCAGCTTGTTGTTCGACATTGATTGGGTGACCATTGCGATTTACCTGGCCCTGTTGAGCATTGGTGTTTATACCATTTATGCCGTGGAATATGTACCGGGTGACAGCTTTTCCTTCGATTTTGGAACAAGTTATGGCAAACAGTTAGTCTGGATTGGCGTGTCTTTGATTGTGGGGTTGGGGCTGTTGATCATCGACAGTAAGTTTTACACCGTTTTTAGCTATCCCATCTATGGGTTGGTGTTGTTGCTGTTGTTGATCGTGCTCTTTTTGGGCGTAACCGTTTCGGGTTCAACCTCTTGGATCGAAATTGGCGGTTTCAGAATGCAGCCGGCTGAGTTTGCCAAGTTTGGAACAGCCCTGGCGCTGGCAAAGTACTTGTCGTCTCTCGGTGTCCAAATGAAACAAGTCAAAACCCGCTTGGTGGCTTTTGGAATTTTTATGTTGCCTTCGTTAATGATAATTCTGCAAGGTGATGCAGGTTCTGGCCTGGTCTTTTCAGCTTTTGTATTGGTGTTGTTCAGGGAAGGGTTGCCTTACGAGTTCCTGGTACTGGGCTTTTTAGCGGTGGTGCTCACTATTTTGGCCCTGGTATTAAACACCGTCTTGTTGATTGGCATATTAATTCTTATGGCTGCTGTGTTCATATATTTTCAACGAGAACACCGAAACCAGGTTTTGGCAATTTTGGGAATCCTGGTGTTTTGCTGTGGCCTGATTGTTAGTGTTGATTACGCTTTCAATGAAGTTTTACAACCACATCAACGCGACAGAATCAATGTGCTTATTGGGAAAGAGCACGATTTAAAAGGCTCAGCATATAATCTCAATCAGTCAAAAATTGCGATAGGGTCTGGTGGAATTTGGGGAAAGGGGTATTTGAAAGGCACACAAACCCAATTCAATTTCGTACCAGAACAAAGCACGGATTTCATATTCTCTACCATTGGTGAAGAACACGGTCTTATAGGATGTTCGGTTTTAATCGGGCTTTATATGTTCTTAATGCTTCGGCTCATTTTTCTTGCCGAGCGGCAGCGATCCAGGTTTTCGCGGATTTATGGCTACGGGGTGGCTTCGCTGCTCTTCTTCCACATGACAGTAAATGTTGGTATGACCATTGGCCTGGCACCTGTTATCGGCATTCCATTTCCTTTCATAAGTTATGGTGGATCTGCTGTGTTGTCTTTCACCATTCTCATCTTCGTGTTTTTGAAGCTTGATGGTGACAGGTTGGCGACACTGCGATAAAGGGTTAGTAAAGGACGATAGATTTACTTCCCCCGTTTGCCCTTGTCGTCTTGTTTTTCCTGAGCAGGCTCATCAACACGCTCATCTTCGTAGATCAATTCGGCATCTAATTCGCCAATAATCTTAAACTCTGTACGCCTGTTGTCCTGGTGGCAAGGACAGTCGGTTTTTCCGTCATCGGGGCAATCTGTAACCTTGGTACAATCTTCCAATGTTTTGGATTCACCATAGCCTTTAGCTTCCAGACGTTCTTTCGGAATCTTTTTTTCTTCTATCAGGTAGTTCACACAACTTTCGGCACGTTTCTGTGAAAGGTTGCGGTTGTAGGTGTCCGATCCACGAATATCTGTGTGAGAGCCAATCTCAACGATGATGGTTGGGTTTTGTGTCAAGATATCATACAAAGTGTCAAGCGTGGCCTTTGATGCATCACGTAAAAACCATTTGTCGTAATCGTAGTAGATGTTCTTTAGACGATAAGCCTTATCCTTCACGAGTTTTTGTAAGTACAAGTCTGCCCTGAGCGTGTCCGATTCTGTGATACCAAGTGTGGTTATCTCCACAGAGTTGGTGAGATAACCGTCCTTTTGCCCGCTAATTTTATAATACTTACCGATCTGCAGCGGGAAGAAATACATTTTGTTATCAGCCGTAGTGTCTTCATTGATAGGTACATCTTCACCACTTTCTGAGCCGGTTAATTTCAAAGTAACTGCCGCCTCATTTATAGGCGTTTTGGTTTCATCTCCTTTTTCGTAAACAAAACCCTGAACTGCAACGTTAATGATCTTCTTGTATTTAAACCTGAAAATGTCATCGCAACAAGTTTCGCTTTTCAAGGCATAAACCCCTGGGCGATTTGTCACGAAGTAACCTTCCTTTTGGTTGTCTTCAAGTACATAGTACATATCATCGCAACTCGAATTAATCGGAGCACCGAGGTTTTCTGGCTTGGTCCATTTTTTTACAGCACCTACAGCCTTCACAACGTCCATGCCTCCCATGGTAATATGGCCCTCACTACTGAAGTACAATACGCCATTCTTGCTGTCGTAAAAAGGAGAATACTCGTTTCTGTCACTGTTTATTCGACTTCCACAATTGTATGGTGTGCGGTGATCGCCTTTCTTTGAAATCAGAGAATACCAGATATCCAATCCTCCGCGGCCACCGTCTCTATCCGAAACGAAGTACAATATTTCCTGGTCATTCTTATACGAGGTAACTGTTGGTTGTGTGTTTGTAGCCGTTGGCGAATTGATACCTAATTCTACCGGTTCCTGCCAGGCACCATCCACTTGTTCGCTCATCCAAATCTTGCAAATAGGCTTGAAGCCTTTTTCCTCTTTACATCTTGTAAAATAGAATCGCTTCTTGTCAGGCGAAAGTGCACCATTGGCTGTATGCATATCTGGTGCATTGAAATTGTGATAAATCTCACCTTTACTATAGCTGCCGTTTTCGAATTTCGACTTGTACAGTTTCAGGTAATAGTCCGTTGTTTTGCCTTCCAACATAATGGCTGTGTCAGTTGGAAGGCTGGTGTACAAAATAGTGTTCTCATCAAAAATCACCGGTGCGAAATCTGAATAATTGGAGTTCACGTTTTTCTCCAGGTGGGTAAGGTCGGCAGGCACCGGGCTCGCCAATGAGGCAATCCCAAAGTCGCAACCTTGCGCTTCAAGTTTCGACCATTTTCTGATCAATGAGCTGTTCTCACCTTTATATTTCTTGCTCAACTTTACAAAGATGTCTTTGGCCTCCTTATACTGCTCAGTCATTTTCAGCATCATGGCATACATATATTCCGCAGTAGGGTAACTGAGCGATTGCGATTCCTTCACCAGGTTGTAATATCTCAGTGCATTCTTGTAATCTCGGGCCGCACGATAAGTTTCAGCCAATTTCCAGGCTATTGGTGTATTGTCTGGATCGTTTTCAATAATTTCTTCGTACAATTCATAAGCCTGGTAAATATTCCCTGACTTCACTTGTTTATCAGCAGTCTTCCGTGCTTTTTTAGCATTGAATGGCTTTTCAATGTTAATGTCCAGCAATTGCTTTTTGGTGGTGTCGGTTTTACTGGATTTCTCCTTTGCAGATTCTCCCGTTCCATCTTTCTGTGCGTAAAGACTGGTGGAGAAAATGGAAAATATCAATGCAAATGATAGTGCTATTCGGTTACTCATTTCTTTAAATTGGTCGTTAAATTTTGGTGAGTGTCAATTTACATTCTTGGGCAGGGAACATAGATCGGTGTGTCATCAGTGGATTTAGATAAGAAACCGAGGTAGATCAATGAAATTTCATAAGCGCCCTTGCCATTGCTTACCGTATTCAGATCGGAGGTGTTTACGTCATAAGCAAATCCAAGGCGAACATTTTTATAATCGATCGATGCTGAAAAAATCAAGGCATCAGATAAGCGATACCAGGCACCAAGGCTGAAGATTACGCTTTCGCTTTTGCCGGTTTCGTAAGTGTATTCCACAGCAGTTCCAAGATTGATTTCCTTTGCCTTGTTTTGAAGTTGCACGATGTAGTTGGGCAGAATGGCAATTGTTTCATTCAGTTTCACTTTACCTCCACCATGAATCACGTATCGCGAGGAAATCTTATTGTCCGCACCAAGGAACGAATCTTTGGGCTTGGTGAGATGGAAGTAACTGAAACCGTTGAACAGCCCGACCTTATCCGAAACCCTTCCGTGCCACATCAACCCCAGGTTGATATCTATTTGTGAAATGCCATCCCCGGAGAGGCTGCTCTCACCGTTGCTCATCTGCGTGTCGAAAGCCTGATCGGCACTGCTATACTGCGATGGAAATGTCAGTTGATCAACGTTCAGCTTTTTCTGAACATAGCCTCCCTGAACACCCAGGGCCAGGTAGTTTTTGGTTCCAAGTGCTTTGTGGTATGATGCCGAAACCATAAAACTTGTATTGCTTAAATCGCCATCACCAGACTTATCGTTGAACATCATAGCACCCACGCCAAACAGGTCATCCCCGATTTTATCTTGCAACAAGCGCATATCATACGAAAATGAAAACGTTTTGTATGGTGTGGTAACACTAGCCCATTGGTTACGATAAATTCCAGCAATTCTGAAATCAGCCTCACTGAAACCTGTCATTGCAGGATTTAGGGTTAGGGGTGAAGCGTAGAATTGCGAAAAGTGAATATCCTGGGCCTGAACTTCTTTGATTCCCATGAAAGCAAAAACAGCAGTGCAAATCAGGATAAGTTTTTGGAGCTTGGATCGCATAATCAGTTTTTCAAAAATTAGATTCGAATTGAAGGTTCTTTGAATCAACATTAGATTT
>PVBE012047742.1_pt1 | contig 16834 bp, 16 predicted proteins | sample 1631181 | NCBI WGS metagenome assembly PVBE01 (sample SAMN08397723, study PRJNA350692) | Marine metagenome, whole genome shotgun sequencing project. | isolation source: water | place: Pacific Ocean | collected 2012-04 | reverse complement strand
GATTTCGAGCGTAGGTGGAGCGCGTCCTTCATCTCATCGAATGAAGGGGAAATACCCGTTTCCTTGAGACGACGGCTGATAAACGTCAAGAGCTCGTGTTGTTTGCTCGTCAGCATCGCTGCGGTCCTACATATGGAACAAACGTGAAACTCACCCACATGTTCTAGTTTGGTTCCAACCGTCCGTCAAGCGGGCAATCGCCAGGGACGCAAAATAATCCGCCGATCAAAAACCGATCGAAGCCGAGGACAGGCGAATGACCGAGACGGGATCGCCGGCGCGCGCCGCCGAGGCCTTAGGGGGACGCACGATCAGGCACTCCGCCTTCGCCAAAATCGAGAGCATGCTGCTGTCCTGAACCTCGTACGGGGTGGCCCGCGGCGGACCCGTGCCATCGCTGGAATACTCGGCCCGAAGGTAGTCTTCGCGCCCATCGTTTTCCGCGAGGTCGCATCCGGCCACGGCGCTTTCGAACTTGGGCCCATCGGCCTCGAGGCCGAGCAGGGCCCGCACCGCAGGAATCACGAACACAAGCCCGCAGACGAGCGAGGATACCGGGTTTCCCGGCAGCCCGAGCATCGCCGTCCCGCGAAAGTGCCCAAATATGAGCGGCTTGCCCGGGCGCATGGCGATGCGCCAAAAATCGATCGCCAACCCGGCCTCGCCGAGCGCGCTCCGGATCAGGTCGTGCTCGCCGACCGAGGCGCCACCCATGGTGATCAACAAATCGGCGCCGTCGGCCTCGGCCGCCGCGGCCTGGAGCGAATCGCGCTCGTCGCGGACGATGCCCAGATCCGTGGCTTCAGCGCCATTCGCCGCCACCAGGGCAGCCAGCGCCAAGGTGTTCGAACTTACGATCTGGTTGGCGGCGACCGGATCGCCGGGGCGTACGATCTCATCGCCGGTCGCAAGCAGCGCCACGCGCGGCCGTCTGCGTACCCGAAGCCAGGGCACGTTCATGGCCGCCGCGAGACCGACATCGCGGGCGCTGAGTACCCGGCCGGCGGCGAGACCGACCTCGCCGGCATGGAAATCGAGGCCTGCGGGACGAATGTACAGGCCCGGCGGTGCGCCGACCCGGACCGTGACCGCGCCGCCATCCGTGGCCGTGTTCTCTTGGATGACAATGGTGTCGGCACCCTTTGGGACGGGGCCGCCGGTGAAAATGCGAACCGCTTGTCCGGGCCCGAGCGCGCCGGCATAGGCGGCACCCGCGGGCGCCTCGCCGATCACCTTGAGGGTTGCCGGCACCGCGGCCACGTCTTCGGCGCGCACGGCAAAGCCATCCATCGCCGAGACCGCGACGGGAGGTTGGGTGAGGCGGGCGAGCACGTCCTCGGCGAGCACGCGTCCGGCGGAAGCCGAGAGCGCCACCGTCTCGCTCGGCACCGGATCGAGGGCCGAGACAATGCGGCTACGGGCCTCGGCGACGGAGATCACTGCCTCACTCCGCCTCGAAGGTTCCGGACTTGCCGCCGCTTTTGTGGGTCAGGCGGACCCCGCCGATGGTCATGCCGCGGTCCACCGCCTTGCACATGTCGTACACCGTGAGCGCCGCCACAGTGACCGCGGTCAAGGCCTCCATCTCGACACCGGTGCGTCCGTGCACGGCGCAGCTCGCCTCGATGTCCACGGCGTTGCGCGCGCCATCGCAGGTGAGCTCGACGGAAACCGAATCGAGCGCCAAGGGGTGGCAAAGCGGGATCAGCTCGGCGGTCCGCTTGGCCGCCATGATCCCGGCGAGGCGCGCGATTCCGAGGACGTCACCTTTGGCATGGCCACCGTCCATGATCAGGCGCAGCGTCTCGGCCTGCATGGTAACGCTCGCCCGCGCCCGCGCGTTCCGCGCCGTCACCTCCTTCGCCGCGACATCGACCATGCGCGCCTTGCCTTCGGCGTCTAAATGGCTGAGCTCGGCCATATTTTCAGGCTCCCCCGGCCGCCGCACGGGCGGACGGCTCCGCGGTGCCGAGCAGCGCCCGGGTCGCGGCCGAGACGTCAGGTGCGCGCATCAGCGACTCGCCAATCAGAAAACAGCCGACCCCGGCGCGCTGGACGCGTTCGATGTCCGCCGGCCTCGAGAGCCCGCTCTCGCTCACCACCAGGGCATCGGGCGGCGCGCGCGGCGCCAGACGCACGGTGGTGCCGAGATCGACCTCGAAGGTTGCGAGGTCGCGGTTGTTGATGCCGATCAGCCGGCCCCCGAGGCGGGCAGCGCGTTCGAGCTCGGCCTCGTCGTGCACCTCTATGACTACGTCCAGGTCCAACTCGCGCGCGGTGGCCTGGATCTCGGCAGCGGCAGCGTCCTCTACTGCGGCCATGATCAGCAAGATGCAATCGGCGCCGATCGCGCGGGACTCCAACACCTGATAGGGATCGAGAATGAAGTCCTTGCGCAGTACCGGCAGCGCCGCCGCCGCACGCGCCGCGCCGAGGTCACTATCGGCGCCCTGAAAGAACGGGGTATCGGTCAACACCGACAGACATGCTGCTCCGCCGGCCGCAAAGGCGCGGGCAAGTTCGGGCGGGTCGAAGTCCGCCCGAATAAGGCCCTTGGAGGGCGACGCCTTCTTGATTTCGGCGATCAGCGCAGTGCCGGTGGCCGCGCGCGTCGCCTCAAGCGTGTTCCGGAAGCCGCGCACCGGCGCCGCCGCTTTGGCCATGCGGAAAAGCGCATCGGCGCTGCGCTCGGCCTTTGCGGCATCGACGTGGCGGCGCTTCTCGGCGCAAATCCGGGTAAGTACATCGCTCATTGGGCGGCCTCGTCGGGCAGCACCTCATTGGAGATGCGCACTAGGCGTTCGAGCACCTTACGCGCCTCACCGGCGTCGAGCACCTTGGCCGCCATCGCCACGCCTTCCCGGACATCGCCAGCCTTGCCCGCGACGATGAGCGCGGCGGCGCTGTTGACGAGCACGATATCGCGGAAGGCCCCTTCGTGACCGTCCAAGACTGCGTTCAACGCAAGCGCATTGGTTTCGGCATCACCGCCCTTGAGCGATTCGGGCGCCGCCGCCGTGACGCCGAAGTCGGCGGGGGAGAGGTCGAAGCGGCGCACCGCGCCATCCTTGAGCTCCGCCACCGCCGTCGGACCGGTGGTCGTGATCTCGTCAAGTCCATCGTTGCCGTGGACCACCCAGACGTGGCGCGAGCCGAGCGCGCGCAGTACCTCGGCCAGCGGCTCGATCCAGGCCTCGGCGAAGATGCCGATCAGCTGGCGCGTGGCCCCGGCGGGATTCGACAACGGTCCGAGAAGGTTAAAAACTGTGCGAGTGCCGAGTTCGATGCGCGGCCCGGCGACGTGGCGCATGGCGCCGTGGTGGCGTGGCGCCATCAGGAACCCGATTCCCGCCTCGGCGATGCAGCGCTCAACGAGCGCCATGTCGGCGTCGATATTGACGCCGAGCGCGGTCAATACGTCGGCCGAGCCGCAGCGCGAGGAAAGCGCTCGGTTGCCGTGTTTGGCCACCGGCACCCCGCAGGCTGCAACCACCAGCGCCGAGGCGGTTGAAACGTTGTAGGTGCCCGAAGAATCGCCGCCGGTACCGCAGGTGTCGATGGCCTCGGGCGGGGCCGCCACCTTCAGCGCCTTCTCGCGCATCGCCATCGCGCCTCCGGTGATCTCGTCCACCGTTTCGCCGCGCACGCGAAGTCCCATCAGGAACGCGCCCATCTGCGCCGGCGTCGCATCACCCGACATCATTACGCTGAACGCGGCCCGGGCATCGGCGACCGAGAGGCGCTCGCCCGCGGCGATTCGGGCGATGTGGTGCTTGAAATCCGGGTCCGTCATGGCAGGCCATTATCGTGGCATGTCGGCACGCAGGCCAGAACCTTGAATCCGACGTGGCGGCGCACCCAATGTGTCGGGTGATGCGTGAGTAACTCGCTCGGCGTGCCGCTCGCCGCGGGAGTGAGGTTTCCCTTCTTCGGCATTGTCCTTGGTCCCACGAAGGGTGGTGCTTTGGGTCCTCGGACCTATATTGTGGAGTTGGATCTCTCGACCACGATATCCTGTGGCTGATTGAAAGGCCGACCGCTGACTGTCCGAGCGCGATCGAGACGCGTGCCGCCCCCGGCACCGCCAAGCACGGGACCGTGGCTGGTCGCCGCCTTGTGCATCCTTGCCGTCGGAATAGGCGTCGGCATCGTGCTCGGCCGCTTCATCCCCGAGATGCCACCCGCTACGCCGGCGGTCGCCACGGCCGCACCGGAGCCGCTTGCAAAGCAACCGGCGGAACCCGGCGCAGTCCAGCCTTCGGCGCCCGCGAAGGTGACGGTGGCGGAAGTCGAACCCTCACCGCTGCCGGCGTGGCGCCGCAACGCCGTCGCCGTGAACGCCGACCCGGACGCGCCATGGATCGCCATCGTCATTGACGACGTCGGCTTGAACCGCGCCAATTCCGAGCGGGCGGCGCGGCTGCCCGGACCGCTGACGCTCGCCTATTTGCCCTATGCAGCAGGCCTCGACGCACAGACCGCGGACGCCCGCGCCGCTGGCCACGAACTGTTGGTCCACGTGCCGATGGAGCCGGAGAGCGCGACCGAGGACCCGGGCCCCAATGCGCTGCGCACCGCGCTCGATGCCAGCGAGACCGCGGACCGCCTCGACTGGGCGCTCAATCGGTTCGAGGGCTACGTCGGTATCAGCAACCATATGGGAAGCCGCTTTACCGCAGACGCGGCAGCGATGACGACAGTGCTCGAGGCACTGCGCGCCCGCGGCCTTATGTTTCTTGATTCGCGGACCAGCGCGCGGACACGGGGCAGGGGAGTAGCCCTAGCCCTGGAACTGCCGTTCCTCGAACGCGATGTCTTCCTCGACAACGAGTTGTCGGCGAGCGCGATCGGGCGCCAACTCGACCTCGCCGAATCCGTGGCCCGGCGTCAGGGCCACGCCATCGCCATCGGCCACCCCCACACCGTCACCCTGGATGTCTTGGAGCGCTGGTTGCCGCAGTTGAGCGGCCGCGGCCTCGTTTTGGTCCCGGTGGCGGCGATCGTCGCCCGGCGCCTCGCCTCAGAACAAGGCCTCGATGGACCCCTCGTTCACCTCGACCCCTAGATCGTCGGCCAGGTAGGACTGATACTGAGCCATCAGGTCCTGGCCCATGCCTCGCCGTAACCCTTCCTTGAGCCGATCGTAGGCAGCGTCATCGGCGCGGCGCTCGGCAGCCACCACTTCCTTCAGCAGCGCGACCACGTGTCCGCCGGCGGTCCGCGGCGCGGTCACGACCTCACCCACGCTGGCCTCGAATAGCCTGGCGATTAGATTCGCCGAGACGTCGGCCTCGACGCCACCAGCGCGCCGCCCCAGGGGCTCCGTCGTGCGGACGCCGAGGCCGCGGGCGCCGGCCAGCGCGGCCAGCGTCTTGCCGCTCTGCACCTCCGCGGCCAGCGTCTCGGCCAGTTCTCCAGCGGCCCGCCGCCGCTCGGCCTCGCGCCATGCCTCGATCGCGGCATCGCGAACCGATTCGAGTGGGCGTACCGCGGGCGGAGTAACCCGTTCGACCAGCAGCATGAACGCGCCGCCGTCCGCGGTATCGACAAGTGGCGTCTCGTAGCCGACCTCGGCCTCGAACGCGGCGCGAAGAAATCCCTCACGATCGGCCGGCAGTCCCGCGGCCGCGACGCCTGCGGGGGCGAGGCCACGGACGTCCATCTCTTCGATGCGGCCAACCTCGAGATCGAGGCGCGCCGCGGCCTCGGCGAGCGAGGCGCCGCCGGCAAGCTCGTCCTGGAGCGCGTTGCCGAGCTCGATCAAGACTTCTCCCGCCCGCCCGAGCGCGAGGTCGTGCTCGATCTCGTCACGCGCCTCCTCAAGAGTAGTTTGCGATTCAGGCTCTATGGCGTTGACCCGGAAGACATGCCAGCCGAACGGGCTTTCGAGCGGCGCGCTGATCCCACCCTCGGCGAGCGCGAAGACCGGGTCGGCGATTCCCTCGAAGAGATCGACGTGGCCCATCAGGCCCATCGCCACGGCGTCGGCGTTGAGGGCACCGCTTTCGTTTGCGAAGGCTACGATCTCGGCACCCTCCAGCAACGCTTTTCGGCCTGCCAGCGCCGCGGCCTTGTCGGCGTAGATAAGCTGCTCGATATCGCGGCGCTCGGGCGTGAGGTACTGATCGCCGCGGTAGGCGTACTCGTCCTCAATCTCGTTCTCCGGCACCACAACCTCGGCCACCAGGGCCTCCGGCGTCAGGGACACGAACGTGATCGTCCGATATTCGGGCGCCATGAAGAGGCCCGGGTTTTCGGCGTAGAAAGCACCGAGCGTGGTCGCGTCGGGGGTGCCCACGTCACCGACTCCAGAGCTCCCGACAACGACGATTTCGGCGACCCGCCGTTCCTGGCGATGGTGGAAGACCGCCTCGGCCAGGCGCTCGGGCGCCATGGCGCCGCCCACCAAACTGTCGGTCAAAAAGGTTCGCGCAATGCCTCGGCGATTCTGCGCCCAGTACGCTTCTTCGGTCACGCTGCGCGAGTGAAGAGCGCGCTGGTAGAGCACTTGATCGAACGCACCGTCCCGCTGGAAAGCGTGGGTGGCGCGGATGTTGTTCCGTACCAGTGCATCGCCCACCCAGATCCCCTGATCGTACCCGATCTGGTCGAACAGGGCCTCGCCGATCATCTGCTGCAGCACGGTCTCGCGGATACCGAGGCGGCGGGCCTCCTCGGCATCGATGCCAAGCTGGTCGGTGACTTGACGTAGCTGCACCTGATACTCGCGCTCCAACGCGCGCACCGAGATCTCGGTATCCCCGGCCACCGCCACCGTCGCCGCCTGGTGGCTTCCCCCAAGTCGCGCGAAGTCGCCGAACCCGAAGAATGCCGCGAAGGCGATGACCAGGACCAGGAGAACCCCCTTGGCGATCCAGCCCCCCGACTTCTCCCGCATCTTAATCAGCATCGGCCTAGCGCCTCATTTCTTGCCACACCCGCGCGGCGAATTGCATCTCCGATCATAGTTTCCACCTCAACCTCCGGCAACCAACGTGCCATCTTGGCCATCGCACTTGTAGGGGTGTGGGGCATTGCCCCACAATTGCCCGCGCGGCAGCGCCTGGTAGCGCACGTAGGGATCAACCATGGCAGCAGGGCGCCGGCCCTTGGCGGCCGGGAACTGGAAGATGAACGGATTGCGGGCGCAGGGACTAGACCTTGCCCGCGACCTGGCTTCGCGCGGCGCCGCCGCGGCACCGGCGTGCGAGGTGCTGTTATGCCCGCCAGCGACACTGCTGGCCGAGATCGGAGCTGCGATCGACGGTACGCCGTTGCGGCTCGGGGCGCAGGACTGTCACGCCGAGGTCTCGGGCGCGCATACCGGCGATGTGAGCGCCGAGATGCTGGCCGACAGCGGCTGTGCCTATGTCATCGTCGGTCATTCCGAGCGCCGCGCCGACCATGGCGAGACGGATGCGATGGTCAACGTCAAGGCCTCGGCAGTCCACCGCGCAGGCCTCTCGGCCATTGTCTGCGTCGGCGAAAGTGCCGCCGAGCGCGACGCGGGCCAAGCCTTCGCGGTGGTCGCGGGCCAGGCCCGGGCATCACTGCCCGAGACCACGACGGCGGCAAACACGGTGCTCGCCTACGAACCGGTGTGGGCCATCGGTAGCGGACGCACGCCGAGCGCAGCGGAGGTCGGAGCGGTCCACGCCCATCTCCGGAGCGTGGTCGCCGGCGATCTCCGAATTCTGTACGGCGGTTCGGTCAAGGCGGACAACGCCAACGAGTTGATGGCGGTCGACGGCGTGGACGGTGCGCTGGTGGGGGGGGCGAGCCTCGATGCCGAATCGTTCTGGGCCATCGTGACGGCGCTGGACGCCGCGGTGGCCACCTGATTTGCCCTTGCCGGGCACGATGATGTAAGTCATGTAAAGGCCGCGCGGTGCGGCGCGCCATCCTCCAGCGGGCCTTTGGGCACCATGCAAACGATCCTTCTCCTCATCCATCTGCTGCTCGCGATCGTCCTGGTGATCGTGGTGTTGCTGCAGCGCAGCGAGGGTGGTGCGCTCGGCATCGGCGGGGGAGGAGGTGGGCTGATGACCGGTCGCGGCGCCGCCAACTTGTTGACACGTTCGACGGCGGTGATTGCGGCCCTGTTCATCGCCACCAGCATAGGGCTGGCGATTCTCGCGGGCGGCGCGCGCGTGACGCCACAGCTGATCGAGGAACCGGCGCCGGTGGCCGACGAACCTGCCGAGCCGGCCGCGCCGGCGGTACCGGTTTCGGAATGAATCGGGTGCTCTTGCTTGGGATTGGGCACCTGGGAGATTCTGTTGTATCGTAGCCGTCCATGACGCGGTTCATATTTATTACCGGCGGCGTCGCTTCCTCTCTCGGAAAAGGTTTGGCATCGGCGGCCCTGGGGGCTCTCCTCCAGGCGCGCGGCTTCTCGGTACGGCTGCGCAAGTTCGATCCCTACCTCAACGTCGATCCCGGCACCATGAGCCCCTACCAGCACGGCGAGGTCTACGTCACCGACGACGGCGCCGAGACCGACCTCGACCTCGGCCACTACGAGCGCTTCACCGGCGTCGCCTCGCGCACCAGCGACAGCGTCACCGCGGGCCGCATCTACCAGCGCCTGATCCACCGCGAGCGGCGTGGCGACTTCCTGGGCGGCACCGTCCAGGTGATCCCCCACGTCACCGACGCGATTCAAGAGGCCATGCAGGCCGAGACCGAGGGCGTCGACTTCGTCATTTGCGAGATCGGCGGCACGGTGGGCGACATCGAAGGCCTACCCTTCCTCGAGGCGATCCGTCAGCTCGGCAACGAGCTCGGGCGCGACCGCGCACTTTTCGTTCACCTGACCCTGGTGCCCTATATCCCCGCGGCGAGCGAACTCAAGACCAAACCGACCCAGCACTCGGTCAAGGAATTGCGCGGCATCGGCATCCAGCCAGACATCCTGCTATGCCGGTGCTCGCGGCCGCTCCCCGAGAAGGAGCGGCGCAAGATCGCGCTCTTCTGCAACGTTCGCGAGGAGGCGGTGATTCCGGCTATCGACGTTGCATCGATCTACGAGGTACCGCTGCGCTACCACTATGAAGGCTTCGATGAGCAGGTCCTGCACGCCTTCCGCATCGACTCGCCAACCCCCGACCTCAGCCGCTGGACCGAGATCGTCGAGCGTGCCGCGGCGCCGGAAGGTGAAGTCAAAATCGCAGTCGTCGGCAAGTACACGGGGTTGCAGGACGCCTATCTCTCACTGACCGAGGCGCTGCGCCACGGCGGCATCGCCAATCGCGTGCAGGTCGGCCTCGAGTGGTACGAATCAGAGACGTTCGAGGCCGAAGACCGGGTCCACGACCTTGACGGGGTGCACGGCATCCTGGTGCCCGGCGGTTTCGGCGAGCGCGGGGCCGAGGGCAAGATCGCGGCGGTGAGCTACGCCCGGCGGCGCGCCGTTCCCTATCTCGGCATCTGCTTCGGGATGCAGCTCGCGGTGATCGAGGTGGCGCGCAACCTCGCCGAGCTGCCCGCCGCCGGATCGAGCGAGTTCGGACCATGCCAGGATCCGGTCGTCGGGCTTTTGACCGAATGGACCCACGGCGAGGGGCGCGAGGTGCGCGGCGACGGCGATGACCTGGGCGGGACGATGCGGCTTGGCGGCTACGATTGTGACGTCAGGTCGGCGACCCGGGCGCACGAGATTTACGCTGAGTCGCGCATCCGCGAGCGTCACCGGCACCGCTACGAGATGAACATCGCCTACGCCGAGCGGCTTGAGGACGCCGGACTCGTCGTTTCGGGGATTTCGCCCGACGGAACCTTGCCCGAGATCATCGAGATGCGCGACCACCCTTGGTTCGTCGGCGTTCAGTTCCACCCGGAGCTGCGCTCGAAACCCTTCGCGCCGCATCCGCTGTTCGCGTCCTTCGTCAAGGCGGCGGTCGCCCAATCGCGACTCGTCTGAGCCGGCCGCGGGTGTCGCCATGACGGCCTCTCGCCATGTCGCGGTGGGGGATCTGACGGTCGGCAACGATCTACCGCTCACCTTGATCGCCGGACCGTGCGCGATGGAAAGCCGCGCCCACGCGCTCGAAACCGCGGGCCGTCTGGCCGAGACCTGCGCCGATCTCGGCGTCGGGCTGATCTACAAGACCTCGTTCGACAAGGCCAACCGCACCAGCGCGACAAGCCCGCGCGGGCTCGGGCTTGAAGCCGCGCTGCCGGTGTTCGCCGCGGTCCGCGAACGCGTCGGATGCCCGGTGCTGACCGACGTGCACGCCCCCCAGCAATGTTCGGTCATGGCGGAGGTCGTGGATGTGCTACAGATCCCGGCTTTCCTCTGCCGCCAGACCGACCTCTTGGTGGCCGCCGCCGCTACCGGCCGGCCACTCAACGTAAAGAAGGGACAGTTCCTGGCGCCCTGGGACATGAAGAACGTGGTCGACAAGATTTCCGGCGCCGGCAGCGGCGGCGTGCTGGTATGCGAGCGAGGCGCGAGCTTCGGTTACAACACGCTGGTCTCGGACATGCGCGCGCTCCCGATCCTGGCCGAGACCACCGGCTGCCCCGTCGTCTTCGACGCCACCCATTCGGTGCAGCAGCCCGGCGGGCAGGGAACGACCAGCGGGGGCGAGCGGCGTTTCGTCCCCGTGCTGGCGCGGGCCGCGGTCGCTGTCGGCGTCGCCGCGGTGTTCATGGAAACCCATGAGGATCCTGACAGCGCCCTCTCCGACGGCCCCAACATGGTGCCGCTCGACGAGATGCCGTCGCTCCTGAAGCGACTTGTGGCGATCGACCGGTTGACCAAGGAGGCAGCGTGAGCAGCATGTCGGAAGCGACGGCGATCGTCGACATCCAGGGCCGCGAGATTCTCGATTCGCGTGGCCGGCCGACGGTCGAGGTCGACGTGCGGCTTGCCGGCGGCGCGCTTGGCCGGGCCGCGGTGCCCTCGGGCGCCTCGACCGGCAGCCATGAGGCGCTGGAAAAGCGCGACGGTGGCGATCGCTTCGCCGGCGCGGGAGTGCGTGACGCGCTCGAGGCGGTCAATGGCGAGCTGTTCGATGCGCTCTCGGGAATGGATGCCGCCGAGCAGGCCGCGCTCGACGCCGCCATGATCGCCCTCGACGGCACCGCCAACAAGGCCCGGCTCGGCGCCAACGCCACCCTCGGGGTCAGTCTCGCCGCCGCCAAGGCTGCCGCCGCTGCGCTCGGCCAGCCGCTCTACCGCTATCTGGGCGGCGCTTCGGCACGGCTGCTGCCGCTGCCGATGATGAACCTCATCAACGGCGGCGCCCACGCCGACAACGCGCTTCAGCTGCAGGAATTCATGATCGTGCCCGTGGGGGCGGAGACCTTTGCCGGGGCCGTCGAGATGGGCGCCGCGGTGGCTCGGAAACTTGGCGCGGCCCTGCGCGAGGCGGGTTTCGCTACGAGTCTCGGCGACGAAGGCGGGTTCGCGCCGGCGCTGGCAAGCAACGAGGAGGCGCTTTCCTACCTGCTTCAGGCGATCGAGGCCGCGGGCTACCGACCCGGCGAAGAGATCGCCCTCGCGCTCGACGCCGCGGCCAACGAGTTTTACGTCGGCAAACTATACAAACATGAAAACGATGGCGGGGGGCTCAAGATCGAGGCGCTGGCAGAGTGGTACGCCGGCCTTGTCGATCGATACGATATCGTATCGATCGAGGACGGTATGGCCGAGGACGACTGGGACGGTTGGCGGGTGATCACCGAGACGCTAGGCGGGCGGATTCAACTGGTCGGCGACGACCTCTTCGTCACCAGCGCGGCGCGGCTGGCCGAAGGTGTCGAACGTAGCGTCGCCAACGCCATCTTGGTCAAGCCCAACCAGGTCGGGACGCTAAGCGAGACCCTGGACACCATGGCTGCGGCGGCGCGGGCCGGATACGCCGCGATCGTCTCGCACCGCTCGGGAGAGACCGAGGACGCGACGATCGCCGACCTTGCGGTGGCGACGGGATGCGGCCAGATCAAGACCGGCGGGCTCGCCCGTTCGGACCGCCTGGCCAAGTACAACCAGCTCCTGCGGATCGAGGAAGAGTTGGGGGAGAGCACTCGCTTCGCCGGGGCCGCCGCGCTGGCCCGCCAAAGCTGAGCCGCAGGCGGTCAAACGTTGGCGCGCGCGGCCAGCGTTCGGCTGAACGGGCACTCGGGCTTTAGGGACGTGCGCTCGGCCGTAAGCGAGGCTGCGAGCGGGTTGTCGCCGGAACGCAATGCGGCTTCGATCAAGGTCCTATGGACGACGTCGCGCTGGGCGTGGCTGCCGCCGAAGATGTGGGCGCGGTAACGGACGGGCATCAAAAGCTCGACGGTCTCGCCATAGCGCTCGCGCCCGAAGGCCGCGATGGCGCGGACGATCGGCAGGCCGACCTCGCGGCACATCATGCCGTTGGTACCGCCCTTGGCGCTGGCCTTCTCGACGGCTTGCACGAGCGACGCCGCAGCCTGGGTACGCGCGGTGGCGACGTAGGCCATCATCGCGTGCATGTCGTTGAACACGTAGAACCCGTCCTCATCGCCGCTCTCGTAAAGCGTGGCAAGCTCGTCCCAACGGTTCCCGACGTCGATCCCCTGCAGATGCATGCGCCACAGAAGTGCCGTCGCGTCGAGCATCGTCAGCTGAATCTGCGAGGGCTCCGAGCGAATCCTTTGATCATAGATCGCAAGGACACGCTCGGATCGGTCCTGATCGAGGTTGTATAGCGCCGTGTGCCACCAATTGTGGAAGGCGAACACATTGTCGTCCTGCGCCTAGTGGTCGGTGCGCTCTTCCATGAAGGCAATACCTTCCGCCTGGCGCGCCTGCATCTCCATGACGTGTGCAACCGCGTGCTGGGCCCAGCAGTCGTCGGGTTCGACTTCGATGGCCTGCCGGCCGGTTTCCTCGGCCCGGGAATAATCACCGCACTCCTCGTGCCCAAAGGCGTACATCCCCAACACGAACCCGTAGCCCGGGTCATCGCGACCCCAGGCCGGGAGCGCCCGCGCGATGCGGCCCCGCAGATTGTCGCGGTCGCCGTGATAGAAATCGGCAAGATGGCCAATCTGCAGGGCGAGCATGTCGCGCGGGTGTTCGGCGAGCAAACGGTCCAGCTGATTCCGCATGCCGTTCCACTCACCGGCTACCCATTGCTCAAGCGCGCGGACATGAGCGCGTTCACGGTCATTGCTCCGGTTGTCGAGATCGTTCAGCCGCTCCAGGCTGGCCTCGATCTCGGGGACGACGCTTCGCTCCCACATCGTCAGGTTCACCTCGGCGCGAAGAATGTGCCCCATGACGAAATCCGGGTCCGCTTCCAACGCCGTATCGATCACGGCGACCGGATCACCCCGGTAGGCGTTGAGTGCGCCCAGCGCCATCTCGTAGGTCTCGAGATTGCCGGGATTGTCCGTGGACACGGGCGCACCACGCCGATCTTCCATCGTTGCTCTCCCTGCCGCGGCCCACGGCGCGGGCCGGCCCGACACCATCAACCATGCTAACGTCACATTTCAAGCTTGGGTGGGGTATGTCCATGGACTTCAAAGACCTGTTTCGGAGCGGTTCGGGCGCGCCGAAGGTTTCGGCGGTGGGGCTTGGTTGCAACAACTTCGGGATGCACATCGACGAGGCGGCGAGCCACGCCGTCGTCGGCAAGGCGCTGGACGAAGGGATCAATTTCTTCGATACCGCCGAGTCATACGGCGATGGCCGCTCGGAGGAGTTTCTTGGCCGGGCGCTCGGTGGGCGGCGCAAGGACATCATCCTTGGGACCAAGTTCGGCTATGCCGGCGGCGCCTCGCGGGAGAAGATCGCGCGGTCGATCGATGCCAGTCTGAAGCGGCTGGGTACCGACGTCATCGACCTTTACACCGTACACAAGCCCGACCCCGACACACCCATCCTAGAGACGCTCGAGGCGATGGACGGGCTGGTTCGCGCCGGCAAGGTGCGCCACCTTGGCTGCTCGAACTTCAGCGCCGCCGAGCTCGACGAGGCCCTGCGCGTGGCGCGCGAGAACGATCTGTCTCCCTTTGTCGCGGCGCAGAACCGGCTGAGCCTGTTGCGGCGCGAGGCGGAGGCCGATATCGCCATCGCCTGCCGCGACCGCGGGATCGGCTTCGTCCCTTTCTTCCCTCTGGAAAGCGGCATGCTGACCGGAAAGTACAAGCGCAATGAAGTCCCCGGAGCGGAGTACCGGCTGACCCGAGTCAAGCGCTTGGCCGATGACGCCCTGACCGACGAGAACTACGCCATCGTCGAAGCCCTTACCGCCTTTGCCGAGTCGAGTGGCCATACGCTCTTGGAACTGGCGATGTCGTGGCTGGCGGCGAAGCCGGAGGTGGTGAGCGTGATCGCCGGGGCGACGACGCCCGGGCAGGTCGCCCAGAACGCCGCCGCCACCGGATGGCGGCTTGGGGCCGACGAGCTGGCCGAGATCGACCGCCTCAGCGCGCGGAACGGCTCGGCCTGAACCTCGGCGCGGTAGTCAATGCGGCGACTGCCTCGGAAGTGAATTTCATCGATCAAAGCAGCGCGTGACGCGAGGGCAAGTGAATGCAAGCCGTCAACACTCCTCGGGCGCAAAAGTGAGGCAGCTGAGGCGGCAGTCTGTGACCGGCGTCACCACAGGTGCAGATTCATGACCGATTCACGGAAACGTCAGGCTCTCGGACCTAGCGTAGGGATCGCGCCCGGCTAAAATGGCCTCAACCAAGGAATCGCTCATCGATATCAGGGAAGTAATGTACCAGGTCGGTCACTCGCTCCGCATCTCACAGAACAATTGATCCAGCAGGCGCGCAGCGCGGGTACCGGCCCGCTTGTGCGCAGCGGTGGCTGGCGATCCCGTCGTCAGTGGATCAGCTGAATTGACGCGGATCGCGCACCGAAAGCGGGAGGGATAATGGCTACTGAATTCGCCGGTTCGAAGCATTCGGTCGCACTGCGCGCGGACCTCATAAAGGCGCTATATCGGCAGAAACCGACGATCCTGATCGCGAGCATCGTCAACGCCACGATCGTCACGCTTGTCCTGTGGGAGGCGAGCCCCCAGCCATGGCCGGCACTGTGGCTTGCGCTCGTGATCGCCGTCGCCTTGGGCCGGGTGGCGCTGATGTCGCGATACCACAGGATACCGCCCGGCGAGGCAAAATCGGAATTGTGGGCTCGGCTCTTGGTCGTTAGCGCGGCGGCTAGCGGGATCCTTTGGGGTGCGTCGGGGGTTCTGTTCTTTACCCCCGGAAACGCTCTCTATCAGGTGTTTTTGGTTTTCGTGATCGGCGGGATGTGCGCTGGCGCGGCGGCGGTATTATCCACCCATATGATGGCCTTCTACGCATTTGTATTGCCCAGTTTGACGCCCCTCATCGTCCGCCTGTGGCTCGAAGGCGAGGCGGTGCAGATGGCGATGGGGCTGATGCTGGCGCTGTTCAGCGGCGCCATGGTCGTCCTCGCGCGCAACGTTCATAGAACGGTCGTCGAGGCGATAAAAGAACGGCTTGAGAAGGAAGCGTTGCTTGAGGAGCGTGCGGGGCACGAGGAGCGGCTGGAGGTGGAGGTCGCCGAACGCACCGCCGATCTGGGCGCCGAGATCGCCGAGCGCGAACGGGCGGAGGAGGCGCTGCAGCGGAGCGAGGAGCGGTATAGAAACCTCTACAACCGCACCCCGGCCATGCTGCAGTCCTATGGCCGTGACCACAGGTTCGTGAGCGTCAGCGACCATTGGCTCGAGGTCATGGGCTACCAGCGCGACGAGGTGATCGGCCGTCACATCATCGAGTTCGTGACCGAGGAATCGCGGCAGCTGTTCCGAAATGAATCGCTACCGGCGCTTCTGCGCAGCGGCATCGCCAGCGACCTCTCCCGGCAGCTGATCAAGAAGAACGGCGAGATCCTCGACACCTTGATCTCCACGATCGTCGAGCGCGACGACAGGGGAGACCCGGCGCACTTCCTTTCCGTCATCGTCGATGTCACGGAGCGCAAACGGGCGGAAGATGCGCTGAGGGAGAGCGAAGCGCGCCTGAGCATCGCCCATGCAGTGGCCGGGGTCGGGAGCTGGGACCTCGACCTGGTGAAGGACGAAATGTATTGGTCGGAACAGACCTACGAAATCCTTGGCCTATCGTCGGCGAAGGTTGCTCCCTCGGCAAGCCAGTTCTTGCCGCTCATCCATAATGAAGATTGAGCGGATGTGGACGCCACGATCGCGGCCACACTCGAAGATCGGCAGAACACTGAGATGGAGTACCGAATCGTCAGGCCCGACGGCGTTCAACGAACGGTAGTGAGCCGGAACCAAGTTGTGGTCGGTGAAGCCGGCCAACTGTTAGGGATACACGGGACAATACTCGACATAACCGAACGCAAGCGGGCCGAAGACGCCTTGCGCGAAAGCGAGGCCCGGTACCGGGACCTAGTTGAGCTATCGCCTGATTGCATCACAATCGTTCAGGACTTCAAGTTCCGGTTCGTCAACGCCGCCGCGGTCAAGCTCTTTGGCGCCGGACAAGCCGACGATCTGATTGGAAAGAGTGTTTTTGATCGCCTCCATCCCGACTATCACGATCAAGTGCGGGGTCGCGCAGAGAACGTCCTTACGGGTCAAACGGTGCCCTTTGTCGAGCTGAAACTTCTTCGTTTGGACGGCACGGAGGTCTTCGTCGAGGCAGCCGGCGCGCCTGTTGTCTTTGAAGGCAAGCCGGCGATCCAGTACATCGCCCGCGAAATCACCGAGCGCAAGCGGGCGGAGGAGGCGCTGCGCGAGAGCGAGGAGCGATACCGACAGCTGGTTGAAATGAGCCCCGACGCGATCGTCGTCCACCGCGATAGCAAGTTCGTTTTCGTCAACTCGTCGGCAGTCGCGGTCTTTGG
>PVBE011746310.1_pt1 | contig 16835 bp, 11 predicted proteins | sample 1631181 | NCBI WGS metagenome assembly PVBE01 (sample SAMN08397723, study PRJNA350692) | Marine metagenome, whole genome shotgun sequencing project. | isolation source: water | place: Pacific Ocean | collected 2012-04 | reverse complement strand
CGCAACATGCTGATAATCTGTTCTGGGGTGTAGCGTTTACGGCTCATTTTGTCCTCCTTTCGAGGGGGCAAAATGCGCCAAACTCTCTTAACAAATCTGGACCACTTTTAGGGGGTCACTCCACATGACATGAAGGACCTGGATGCACGAGGCGTTCCGGGCGCGATGGTCGCAACGCTTGATTTCGAGGAAGCGGCGAGAGCGCAAGGAGAAGCCGTCGGCTTCATGCCGGCGATCGTCTATGTGCCCGCCCCGATCCAGAACCGAACGGTGGACGAGCTTTGCGCGATCGCCACGGCCGCCGTCGAACCGATCCTCGACGCCATCACCGCGGGCGCCGCCAAGGGTTGACGGGCGGGCGCCGGAGCACGAGTTGCGGGTGGCGCTTCGGCTGGCGCCGGCCTGGCGCGAGGCCCGTGATCTGCTCGTCCGCGCCCTCGCGCCACAGACGGCGGCGATGATGTGGCCGTGGTGGCGGAAGGAATGAGGCTCGCGGAAGAAGCGGGCGCGCGTCCGGTCAGCGAAAAGCCGGATTGACGTGGAAACCCGCCGGGTTCGGGGGTAGCATTCTCCGCATGGTGACGATCCGGCCTGCCACGCCCGGCGACGCCGAGGCGATCGCGGAGGTGTACGTCAACACCTGGCGTTCGGTCTACGCCGACCTGTTGCCTGAGAGAGAGCTCGTCGGAATGTCGTACGAGCGCACCGCGCTTTACTGGCGCCGGATGATTGCCGAGAAACCGGGGCGCGACCTCGTCCGTGTGGCCGATACCGACGACCGAATGGTGATCGGATTCGCAAGCGCGGGCGCGTCGCGCCACCGCGGACTTGGGTTCGACGGCGAAGTCTATACGCTTTACGTCCTTGACGATTTCCAGGGTGCGGGCACGGGACAGGCGCTCTTGTTCTCAAGCTTTCGCCGCTTGCTCGATCGCGGGCTGCGCTCGTCGTTGGTGTGGGTTCTGGCGGGCAATCCGTCGCGTTTCTTTTACGAAGTGATGGGCGCCCGGCGGGTCGCCGAACGCGAAGAGACGATGTGGGGCGTGCGGCTCAACGAGGTCGCGTTCGGCTGGCCGGATCTCGATGCGACCCTGAAGAGCCCGCGCGCGATTGCGGCGAGCTGAGACTCGCCCGTCCGTCTGCCGCGCTCAGAATTCGATGACGGCGCTGAAGAGCGCGAGCGCGACGAGGGCCGCGGCATAGAACGCCGCCGCGAGCCCGACAAAGAAGAAGATGTTGGCGACGGTTCGCAGCGGGTAGCGGTGCCGGTCGTGCGCCCGTCGTTCGGCGGTGCGCTTCTCCTCGCCGCCCACCACGGTAATGTAAAAGCGGCGGCGGAATATGGGCGCGCTGATCCGGATGTTGACCATATGCCGGCCCCAGTCGGGGTCGGTTACCGCTTCGTGCAGGGCTTCCTTGTGCTTGTTGGAAAGGGTGTCGAGGAACCACGGCGGCAACCGTGAGTAAAGCCAGCTACCGTGCGCGGCGCGCGACACGGCTTCGGCCACGGGGGAATCACGATTTTCCATGGCTGCAAGATCCTTGTCCGCACCCGCGATCAACTCAATCCTATTTGAATGGAACCTATTTGCATGGAAAATCCGGAGAGGTCAAACGGGCCCGCGCGTGCGGCGAGAATTGTGTTCGTCACCGAACCGGAAAGCTCTTATGATCACAACCACTTGCGTCTAACGGATAGACCCCTCAATTACGGGAGATGCCCATGGCGTTGAATTCGGGGGCTCGCGCCGCCGAGGCCGTCGAGGCGATCGTGCGCCGGGCGCGGTCTCGGGGGCGAAGGGGTCGCACGAAATCGCAAGACGATTTCGTGCGTCAGTATTTCGCCCATGTCCCGCCACGGGATATGCGTGAAGATGACGCGGCGAACCTCGCCGGCGTGGCGATGGACCATCTCGAATTCGCGGCGACGCGCAAGCCGAAACGCTCGAAAGTTCGCGTCTTCAACCCGCGCAGGGAAGTCGATGGTTGGTACAGCGACCATACGGTGGTCGAGGTGGTCACGGACGACATGCCGTTTCTCGTCGATACCGTGAGCGCTGCGCTCATCCGCGAACAACTCGTCGTCTTTCTCGTCATTCATCCCATCGTCCCGGTCAAGCGGGACGGGGCGGGTCGCCTCAAGGATGTCGCCGCCGCGGCGGCGCCGGAGGGGCGCAACGAGTCCTTCATGCTCTTCGAAGTCAGCCACATTTCCGGCGCCCGGCTGGGTGCGGTTCGCGCCGCCGTCGAATCGGTGCTTGCCGACGTCCGGGTCGCGGTCGACGACTGGCAGCCGATGCGGAACGCGCTTGGCGACATCATCGGCGAATTCGACACCCCACCGGCGACGCCCACGATCGAGGATACGCTCGAATCCCAGGCGTTTCTCAAGTGGCTGTACGACGACAATTTCATGTTCCTCGGATTCCGTGATTACGATTTCATCGCCAAGGGAAAGGACGCGGCGTTTCGTGTCCGGCGCGGAAAGGGGATGGGAATCCTGCGCGATCCCAAACGCTGGGCGGCCAGCCAATCGCGCGCCCTTGACAGCACATCGCTGGGCGTCCGGGCCTTCCTTCGCAATCCCGACATCCTGATGGTCAGCAAATCCGATTTGATCGCCACGGTCCATCGGCCCGCGCTTATGGATACGATCGGGATCAAGCGCTTCGATCCGCGCGGCAAGGTGATCGGGCGACGCCAATTCGTGGGCCTGTTCACGTCCGCGGCCTACAACCTCAGCCCGCGCGACATCCCGCTCCTGCGACTAAAGCTCCGCAAGGCGGTCGACCGGGCCGGCTTCGGGCCGGCGAGCCACGATGGCAAGGCGCTACAGAACATCTTGGAGACGTTTCCGCGCGACGAATTGTTCCAGGTCTCCGACGATCACTTGTTCAACACCGGCATGGGTATCCTGTACCTACAGGATCGTCACCGCGTCGCGCTTTTCATCCGGCGCGACGAATTCGAACGGTTCGTCTCGTGTCTGATCTACGTGCCGCGCGATCGCTACACCACGGAACTCAGGCTGCGGATCCAAGACATCCTCGGCCGAGCGTTCGCGGGTCAGACCAGTGCCCACTACATCCACTTTTCCGATGCTCCGCTGGCGCGCCTGCACGTCATTGTCCAGACCACGCCGGGTAGGATTCCGACTTACGATCCAAGCGCGATCGAGCGCGAGGTGGCGGAAGCAACCCGATCGTGGGCCGATGAGCTTGGCGAGGCGCTGATCGCGGCCCATGGCGAGGAAAAGGCGGATCCGCTACGGCGCCAATACGCAGACGCGTTCCCATCGGCGTATCGTGAGAGTCTCGATGCCCGCTCAGCGATGTCGGACATTCCCAAGATCGAGGAAGCGCTTGCGACGGACGCGCCCGCGATGGAGTTCTACAGACCCGAGAACCAGTCGACCGACCGGGTCGCGCTCAAGGTCTTCAGTCCCCACAGGCAGGTTCCGTTGTCGGACGTGCTGCCGATGCTCGAGCACATGGGACTCAAAGTCATCGACGAGGTTCCCTATGCGATCCGGCCGCGCGGGACGGATACGGACCTTGTCATGGTCCACGACTTCGGAATGGCCACGCGCGACCGCTCGGCCGTCGATGTCCGTTCCGTCGGTTCCAACTTCAAGGACGCCTTCGGCCGGGTCTGGCATGGCGAGATGGAGAGCGACGGTTTCAACGCCCTCGTGCTCTTTGCCGGCTTGAACTGGCGCGAGGTCACGGTGCTTAGGGCGTATTGCAAGTTCCTTCGCCAGATCGGGATCCCGTTTTCCCAGGCGTACATGGAGCAGACGCTCGCCAACAACCCGACGCTCGCGCGTCTGATCGTCACCTATTTCCAAGCCCTGTTCGACCCGCGCCAAAGCGGGGATTCGGCTCGGCGCGCCGGGCGCGTCCGCCACGAGCTGGGTGTCGCGCTCGACGCGGTTTCGAGCGCCGACGAGGATCGAATCTTGCGGCGCTTCGTCAATGCGGTCGAAAGCACGCTGCGCACCAATGCCTTTCAGTGCGACAACGGGGCGCCCAAGGACCGGCTTTCGCTCAAGTTCGACAGCCGGGCCCTCGACGAGCTGCCGTTACCCCGGCCGATGCGCGAGATCTTCGTCTACAGCCCGCGCGTCGAAGGTGTCCACCTTCGGTTCGGGCTGGTTGCGCGCGGGGGGCTTAGGTGGTCCGACCGGCCCGAGGATTTCCGGACCGAGGTCCTGGGTCTTGCCAAGGCCCAGCAGGTCAAGAACGCGGTGATCGTTCCCGTGGGCTCGAAGGGTGGTTTCGTCGTCAAACGCCCGCCCGCCGGCGGTGACCGCGAGGCGTTCCAGAACGAAGGCGTCGCCTGTTACAAGACATTCGTTCGCGGCCTGTTGGACGTCACCGACAACCTCGTCGGCGATCGCGTGGTGCCGCCGTCCGATGTGCTGCGGCGCGACGGCGACGACTCCTATCTGGTGGTCGCCGCCGACAAGGGCACCGCGACCTTCTCCGACATCGCCAATGGCCTGTCCGAAAGCTACGGCTACTGGCTCGGTGACGCCTTCGCCTCGGGCGGCAGCGTCGGCTATGACCACAAGAAGATGGGAATCACGTCGCGGGGCGCGTGGGAGTCGGTCAAACGGCACTTCCGCGAGATCGGCCTCGATATCCAGAAGCAAGAGTTCACAGCGGTCGGCGTCGGCGATATGTCCGGCGACGTGTTCGGCAACGGAATGCTGCGTTCCCGCCACACCAAGTTGTTCGGCGCCTTCAACCATTTGCACATCCTCGTCGATCCGGATCCCGATCCAGAAAAGAGCTTCGCCGAGCGCCGCCGCCTGTTCGGCCTGGCGCGGTCATCGTGGAGTGACTACGACGCCAAGGTCCTTTCGAAGGGCGGCGCCGTCTTCGAGCGCTCGGCCAAGACCGTGACCGTATCGCCCGAGGTCCGGCGGCGGTTTGCGCTGTCCAAGGATACGCTCGCGCCCAACGAGCTGATGCAGGCGATCGTGAAGTCCGAGGTGGACCTCATGTGGTTCGGGGGCATAGGGACCTACGTCAAGGCCAGCGACGAGAGCCACGCCGAGGCCGGGGACCGCGCCAACGACGCCCTGCGCGTCGACGCCAAACAGCTTCGCTGCCGGGTCTTGGGCGAGGGCGCGAACCTCGCCATGACGCAGCGGGCGCGGATCGAATATGCGCTGGGTGGCGGAAGGCTCAACTCCGACTCCATCGACAACTCGGCCGGAGTCGATTGCTCGGACCACGAGGTGAACATCAAGATCCTCCTCGATTCGGCGGTGACGTCCGGGCGGTTGTCGAAGAAGCAGCGCGATGCGTTGCTGGCCGAAATGACCGCCGAGGTCGCGTCGCTCGTGCTGAGCAACAACTACCTCCAGACCCAGGCGATATCGATGGTGCGCGCGCGTGGGATCGAGGTTTTCGACGACCAGATTCGCATGTTGCGCATGCTCGAACGCGCCGGGCGCCTCGACCGTAATGTCGAGGTCCTGCCCGACGACGAAGAGCTGGCGGAGCGCGCCGCGATGAAGCAGCCGTTAACCCGGCCCGAAATTGCGGTGCTCATGCCGCACGCCAAGATTTGGGTCTACGACGAGCTGTTGGGATCCGAGCTTCCCGACGATCCTCGCCTTAGCGGAGACCTGATCGGCTATTTCCCGACACCGCTTCGCACGCGGTTCAAGCGTGAGATCCTGCGCCACCGCCTGCGCCGCGAGATCGTCGCGATGCTGGCCACCAACAGCATGATCAACCGGGTGGGGGGAAGTTTCGTAACCCAGATGATCGAAAGGTCGGGGCTGCCGCCGACCGACGTCGCCCGCGCCTACATCGTCACCCGCGACATCTTCGATGTGCGCGCGGTCTGGAGCGCGGTCGAGGGGCTGGACAACAAAGTCCCGGCCGATGTTCAGACGGACATCCTGTTGGAGGTCAACCGCCTGATCGAGCGGGGAACGCTGTGGTTCCTGCGCCATTCGGTCCACCCCATCGACATGGCCGCAACCTACGATTCCTTCGCACCGGAAATTCGAACCATTGCGGCGTCGCTGCCGCGAATCCTTCCCCGGCACTACCTCGGCGATTTGCAGGCGCGCGCGCAGGCGCTGGTGGAAAAGGGCGCGCCGCGAATTCTGGCCCTGCGGGTGGCGGGTCTTTTGAACATGATCTCGGGGCTCGACATCGTTCGCCTCGCGCAGAGGCACCGGGGCAAGGTGGTCGACATCGCGCGGCTGTATTTCGCCATCGGCGCGCGGTTCCAGCTCGGTCGGCTGCGCGCCGCCGCCGAGCGCATCGAACCCGAAAACCATTGGCAGCAGCTCGCCGCGGCGGCCGTAATCGAGGATCTGTTCGCGAGCCAAGGCGCGCTCGCCTCGCGAATCCTCAGCGTTGCCAGGCCCGACGGCGACGCCGACAGGGCCATCGAGCTGTGGTTCAAGGATCGCGCGGAAGCGGTGCAAAGCACGGAGGTGTTGCTTTCCGAGATCCTCGAGGTGGATGCGGTCGACTTCTCGATGTTGGCGGTCGCATCGCGGCGCTTGCAGGCCCTGACCGAAGCGCCCGAACAGGCGTAGCGCCGCGTTGGCGGACATCGAGCGAGGCCCGCGAAACGACGGCTCGGCGCCGACGCCGGCCCTGGTTTCCTGGGCGCTTTACGACTGGGCCAACTCGCCGTTCTTCACGCTCGTCATCACCTTCGTCTTCTCCGCCTATTTCGCCCAGGCGATCGTCGCGGACCCGATACGCGGTACCGAACTCTGGGGATACGCGACCATCGCCTCGGGTCTCGTCGTCGCCGTGTTCAGTCCGATTCTCGGCGCCGTCGCCGATGCCGGTGGACGTCGCAAGCCCTGGTTGATCGCGTTCACAGGCCTGTGTGCCTGTGCCTCTGCGATGCTCTGGTACGCCGCGCCGGCGCCCGAATTCGTAGGCTGGGCGCTCACCTGGGTCGTCGTCGCCACGGTCGGAATCGAGTTTGGAATCGTCTTCAACAACGCCATGCTGCCCGACCTTGTCGGCGCGTCGCGCATGGGCCGCTGGTCGGGCTGGGCCTGGGCGCTCGGCTATCTCGGCGGTATGGCGGCGCTGGTTCTGGCGCTCATGGGTTTTGTCCTCGTGGATAGCCCCTGGCTCGGGCTCGACAAGGAGTCCTACCAGCACGTACGCGTGGTCGGGCCCCTGGTCGCCCTTTGGCTGGCGGCGTTCTCGTGGCCGCTGTTCGCGTTCACGCCGGATCGCCCGCCGAGCGATCTTGCCCTCCGGGCAGGCGTGGTCCGCGGCGTGCGGACCCTGATCGCCACCCTGGCGCGGGTTCGTGACCACGGAAATCTCGTGCGGTTCCTCGTCGCGCGCATGCTGTACGCGGACGGCCTTGCGACGGTTTTCGCCTTCGGCGGCATCTACGCCGCCGGGACCTTCGGCATGACGTTAGATCAGGTCATCGTCTTCGGGATCGTGCTCAACGTCACCGCCGGCGCCGGTGCGTTCGCCTTTGCCTGGATCGATGACTGGCTGGGCTCGAAGCGCACCATCATGATTGCGCTCGTGGGCCTCATCGGTTGCGCGCTGGGCGCGGTGGTCGTGACCGATCCGTTCTGGTTCTGGTTCTGGGGCGGATTCTTAGGTGTCTTCGTCGGCCCCACCCAGGCCGCCAGCCGGACCCTGATGGCGCGGCTTGCGCCGGCCCAGCTTCGGACCGAGTTTTTTGGCCTTTACGCGCTTACCGGCAAGGCGACGGCTTTTGCCGGTCCATTCCTGGTGGCGACGATCACGGCCGCGTTCGAGAGCCAGCGCCTTGGGCTTTCAACGGTGCTCGCGTTCTTCATTGCGGGCTTCGCGCTTCTGTTCACGGTGCGCGAGCCCGAGCGAGCTTGATCGCCGGATGCGCTAGCGGATCGTGCGCACGAGACAGCGGTGCCGGAACCCACGGAAACGAACCGGGCGCGAGAGGGATCTCGCGCCCGGTCTATTCTTGCCGCTGCGGTGGTCGCCGTCAGAGCTTCGTCCGCTTACACCGATAACGCGCTAGTGGCGGAAGTGGCGCACACCCGTGAACACCATGGCGAGGCCCTTTTCGTTGGCGGCCGCGATCACTTCGTCATCGCGCACCGAACCGCCGGGCTGGATCGCCGCCGTGGCGCCCGCGCCGGCAGCTTCGAGGAGTCCGTCCGGGAACGGGAAGAAAGCGTCCGAGGCGACGACCGAACCCTTCGCGCGGCTCGTCTTCTCGCCCGCGTCCCGGCCCGCCTCGGCCGCTTTCCAGGCGGCTATGCGGGCGGAATCGACGCGGCTCATCTGTCCGGCGCCGATCCCGACTGTCGCGCCCCCCTTGGCGAGGACGATCGCGTTCGATTTCACGTGCTTGCAGACGGTGAACGCGAAGCGCAAATCGGTGATCTCGGCCTCGGTGGGTTGGCGCTTGGTTACCACCTCGAGCCGGTCCGCGAGGACGGCGTTGTCGCGGCGTTGAACCAGGAAACCCCCGCTCAATCCACGGACCGCAGTGCTGCCCGCAGCCGGGTCGGCCATGCCGCCGGTGATGAGGACGCGCAAGTTCTTCTTCTTGGCCAGGACCGCGCGAGCGTCCTCTTCGGCGTCGGGGGCGACCACGACTTCCACGAACTGCGCGCAGATACGCTCGGCCGTCGCCGCATCTAGGGTCCGGTTGAGCGCGATGATTCCGCCGAACGCGCTCATGGGATCACAGGCGAGCGCCCGGGCGAAAGCCGCCTCAAGGGTCGCGGCCACGGCCACGCCGCACGGATTCGCGTGTTTGGCGATCACCGCCGCGGGCGCGTCGAATTCGCTCGCGAGCTCGAACGCGGCATCGGCGTCGCCGAGGTTGTTGAAGCTGAGCTCCTTGCCCTGAAGTTGCCGGGCGTTGGCGATGCCGGGGTCGTCGCCGATGGCGCCGACGTAGAGCGCGGCCTCTTGATGCGGGTTCTCGCCGTAGCGAAGGCGAAGCCTGATCTCGCCCGCAAGCGTCATGGTGCGCGCAAACGGCGTTTCCGAGGCGCGCGCCAACCACGTGGCGATGGTGGAATCGTACGCCGCGCATCGCGCGAAGGCGGCCGCCGCCATGCGGGTTCGAAACGCCAGCGTCGTCGCGCCGTTGTTGGCGGCGATCTCCTCGATCAGCGCGCCGTAGTCGGATCGGTCGACGACGACGGTTACGAACGCGTGGTTCTTGGCCGCCGCCCGGATCATGGCCGGGCCGCCCACGTCGATGGTCTCGATGCAGGCCTCCTCGTCCGCGCCGGCCGCGAGCGTCTCGGCGAACGGATACAGATTGACGACCAATAGGTCGATCGGCTGCAAATCATAGGCGGCCATGGCCGCCTCGTGTTCGGGATTGCTCCGAAGGCTCAGAAGCCCGGCGTGGATCTTGGGATGAAGAGTTTTCACGCGCCCGTCGAGGATCTCGGGGAAACCCGTGTAGTCGGAGACCTCGACCACCGGAACGCCGGCGTCGCTCAACGCTCTGGCCGACCCGCCGGTAGAGACGATTTCGATCTCGCGGTCGCTGAGGCCCCGGCCCAGCTCGGTGAGCCCCGTCTTGTCGAAGACGGAAATCAACGCGCGGCGGATCATCTTCGGCATGGCAATGTCGATCCTTCGTCAAACGCCGGTCGATGCGCTGACGCCAGCGTCAACCGGAGGCAGCCTTGGGCGCGGCGGCGACCCAGGGCACGTACTCGGGCACGAGATCTTCGAGAATACCGGCGGTTCGGCGAACGTCGGCGCTCGAAACCGCGTCCACCAAATCGCGGATTGATCGGCGCAGCACGTCCAGGTCCATCGCCCGCGGGGCGGCCAGCAGGATACCCTTGCAGTCGGTCGGGACCAACGCCTCGCCGCCGTGGATCGTCTCTTCGACGAGTTTCTCGCCGGGGCGCGGTCCGATCACTTCAATTTTCACGTCGTGGTCGGGGCGCAAGCCCGCAAGCCGGATCATCTGCTTCGCGAGATCCAGGATCCGGACCGGCTCGCCCATGTCGAGAACGAAGATCTTGCCGTCCTCGGAAACGCCGCGGCTTCCAAGCGCCGAGGCCTGCAAAACCAGTTCCATGGCCTCGCGGACGGTCATGAAGTAGCGTTTCATCTCCGGGTGGGTGATCGTGATCGGCCCGCCGCGCGCGAGCTGCCGCTGGAACAACGGCACAACCGAACCCGTCGAACCCAGGACGTTTCCGAACCGGACGGTGACGAAACGGGTCTCGGTTCCGGGCTGGCGGCCTAGGGACTGGCAGTATTGCTCGGCGATCCGCTTGGTCGCGCCCATGATGCTCGTGGGATTGACCGCCTTGTCCGTCGATATCAGCACCATCACGCTGACACCCGCGTTGAGGCAGGCGTCTGCCACGTTGACCGTTCCAAGTACATTGGTCGCAACGCCTTCGGCGACGTTCGCCTCGACGAGCGGAACGTGCTTGAGTGCGGCCGCGTGAAACACAAGCTCCGGCGCGCAGCCGCGGATGACCTCGTCGACGCGTGAGGCATCGCGCACGTCACCGAGGATCGCGCGCCGCGGCAGTCCGGGATGGCGATCCCCAAGTTCGAGCTCGACGGAATAGAGATTGAACTCGGAGTTGTCGAGGAGCACGATCTCAGCCGGCTGGAAGTCGCTCGTTTGACGCACCAATTCGGTGCCGATGCTGCCGCCGGCGCCGGTCACCAGCACCCGGCGACCCTCGATGAGTGCGCGCATCGCCTCGCGATCGAGGGGCGCTTGCGGTCGCCCCAGAAGATCTTCGATGACCACCGGCTTGACTTCGATCCTGTCCGTCACCTCGCTTCTCAGATCGGTCATGCGGGGCAACCGGGCCAAGGTCATGCCGGTCTGGTCGGCGGCCTCGAGCAACTTGCGGACCCGCGCGCCGTCCAGATCGTCGCGGGTCAGGACAAGGCGCTCGGGCGATTTGCCCTGGGCCGCGAGCTTTTCGACTACGGCCGGGATTTCGTCGAGGGTTCCGAGCACCTCGAGCCCGTGGATGTGGCGTCCGACGCGGTCATGTCGCTCCGAGACGATGCCGACGATGCGGTAGTTCTGTTCGCGCGCGCGACCCAACGCGCGGATGAACAGCTCGGCCCCGTCGCCGGCACCGGCCAAAAGTACCGGCACGCGGCGATGGTCGTCGCCTTCGGACCTCAAATTGAAGGTCCCGTCCTTCACAATACGGTACAGGAAGCGCGGACCGCCCAGCAGGGCAATCAGCACGAACCAATTGATGAAGGGAAGCGAGCGCGGCAGGCCCTCCAGACGCGACCACAGGAACAGCACCGCAAGGAAGCCCAGAACCGCGAGCGTCGCCGAGCGGCCGACCGCCATCATGTCGTTCAGCGACGCATACCGCCACACGCCGCGATAAAGCCCCATGGACCAGAAGACGACGGCGCCCACGACTGTGAAGATCACCGTTCCTCTAAACACGAGCTCGGGCGAGTAATAGAAGAACGAATCGCCGAGCCGCAGATAGAGAGAAAGGACGAACGAGACCGCCCCCATGACGATGTCGTGGGCGAAGGCGAGATGGTGGCGACCAAGTCGCAGAAACCTATTCGGCATCAGCTGGTTCCCGTGTCGCCCCTATTCGCCGAAGCCCTCGGATCGGGCCTGCGATGCGAACCATTGGGCCGTCTCCCGTAGCCCCTCCGCCATAGGATAGGGCGGGGTCCAGGCCAAGGCGCGGCGGATTTTTCCGTCATCGACGGTAAGGGTGTCAAGTAGCCGCCCTGCACTTTCCTCCCGGCCGGCCATTCGCGCGGCGAAGCGGAGCGCGGTGGGCGGAACCTGGAACAGCCGGCACGGCCGCCCCAAGGCGCCCGCCACACGGCGGACCAGCTCGGGTGTCGAGACGTCCTCACCGTCGCGCAAAAGGAAGGTTTCGCCCGCCGCCTCCGGCGCGTCAAGACAACGAAGGATCGCATCGGCGAGGTTGCCGACGTAGAGCAGGCTTCGCCGGTTGGCGATTCCCGCCAACGGCAGGGGGAGCGCGCGCTCGCACAGCTTCAGCAGCACGAGAAAATTCCCCCTGACCCCGCGGCCGTAGACCAGGGGCGGGCGCAGGACAACAGTTTCCAGGCCGGTCTCGGCCCGAATCCCGGTCAGCGCGCGCTCGGCGGCGATCTTGGAACTGGCGTACGCGTCGAGCGGCATGGGCGGGTCGGTCTCGCGATACGGCGCGGCGGACGAGTCCTCGCCGTTGACCTTGGCGGTGCTGAGGAACACGAACCGCCGCGCACCTGCGTGGGCCGCGGCCTCGGCCAGCCGCCGCGTTCCGTCGGTGTTGACTCCCCGATACTCGGCCGCGGGATCGGCCGCGCGATCGACCATGACGTGGGTGCGCGCCGCCAGGTGAACGACCACATCCGCGTCCGCGACAGCGGCCCGCCAATCGGACTCGGGACCGAGTTCCGGGCTCGTCCGCACCACAACGCCGCTGTCCGACGGTGAACGTCCGGCATTGCGCGTCGTCACGACCACGCGGTGGCCTGCGGCCCGCAAGACCGGACAAAGCGCTTGGCCGATGAACCCCGTGCCGCCGGTGACGACGACCGTGCTCACGTGGGTACCAGGATGCCGACCTCGGCGCCTCGGCCGGCCGCAGCCAGTTCCAGCACCGCCAGCATTTTTCGTGCCTGGGTCTCGCGCGTGTGCTTCGGCGCCGCGGCGAGACTTTGGGCTGCCAGCGTCCGGCGGGTCTCGGAATCGTACATCAGGCGACGGACGGCCTCGGCGAGGGCGTCGGGGTCCTGGGCCGACACCCAGATGCCGGCGCGATCGTCGGCCACGATCCGGCTGGCCTCGCCCTCGGGCGTCGCCAGGATGATCGGCAGTCCCATGGCCATCGCCTCGAACATTTTCGATGGGATCACCTCCTTGAACATGGCGGTGTTGCGAAGATGGACGAGCGCCACGTCGCACAGGCTCCAGACCGCCGGCATTTTGTCCTTCGGTTGTGGGGGCACGAATATCACGTTGTCGAGCCGGCGATTGCGCGCTTCGGTCATGAGGGCCGTTCGCTCGGCGCCGGCGCCGACCAGGATGAAGCGAAAGTTCTCCTCGTCGCGCAAGCGATCCGCAGCGTCGAGAACGTTGCGAAGGGCATGCGCCATACCGTGGGTGCCGATGTATCCGACGACGTACCGGTCTTTCAGGTTCCATATTTCCGACAGGGTCTCGTCTCTGGGCCGGGGCGCGTAACGGAACAGATCGACGCCGTTGATGACGACTGCGATCTTGTCGGGCGAGGTTCCGCGTGCGGTCAGGTTCTCCTTGAACGAGTGGGTCAGCGCGACAACGCACGCCGACCGGCGGTAGAGGAAGAGTTCGAGCCGTTCGAGCCATCTCAGCGGCACGCTATCGTGGATCGCGCCGACGGCGACGATCGACGCGGGCCAGAGGTCGCCTAGCTCGAAGATGAACGGAACCCCGCGTGTGGCGCCGACCGTCCAACCGGCGACGGCGGCGAAGAACTGCGGCGAGGTGGCGATCACCACGTCCGGCCGCTTCTCGAGAAACCCGGCGCTCGCGCCCGTGACCAGGAAGCTCAGGAAATCGACGGTGCGCAGCACCACGCCTTCGTTCCGAGTGATGAACGTCTTGACCCGGACCACGCGAATCCCGGCCATGTTCTCGACCTGGCGCCACCGATTCTCGTAGCCTTCGAAGAGCTTCCCGCGCGGGAAGTTGGGGGCGCAGGTGATCACCGTCACCTGGTGACCCCAGTGGACCCAATAGGAGGCGCGCTCGAAGACGCGGGTCGCGGCGGCGTTGGTCTCCGGCGGAAAGTTCTCGGTCAGGAATAGGATGTTCATTGTTTCGCGTGCAAAGGCGCTCTCAAACCGCGGCCGGCGGCGGGGCCGGCGCGCCGTTGTCGGGCCGTCGGCCGGAGGCAAGGTGAAAAATCAGAACACCGACGACGACGGCTGCGCCCAAGAGCGCCGGAATGGTCCACCCGATCGTGCCGAGGCCCGCAAGGGCGATCAACAGGACGTTGGCGACCAGGATCGCGCTCGCGACGGCCGCGTGCGTACGCCCGTGCCGGACCGCGCGCTGATAGTAATGTTCGCGATGCGCTTGCCACACGGGCGCGCGCTTGAGCGCGCGGCGGCCGAGCGTGATGGTGGCATCGGCGAAATAGTAGGACGGCAAGATCGCTGCGGCCGCCCAAAGCCCCCGCGCGCTCAGATCGAGAAGGAGCCATCCCAAGAGGAACCCGAGCGGCACGCTGCCCACGTCGCCAAGGAAGACCTTCGCGGGCTCCCAGTTCCACCACAAAAAGCCCAACGCGGCGGCCGCAATCGTAAGGCCCAGCAACGCGGGTGTCTGGCCGATGCCGGCGAGCAGGGCGGCGCAGGTCACGCCGAAACCGACCGACGCGGTCTCCACGCCTGCGATCCCGTCGATCCCGTCCATGAAGTTGAAGAGGTTGATGAACCACACCCACAACAAGGCCGCGGCGAATAGATCGGCGGCGGGGGAAAGGATTCCGGCGAAATAGGCACCGCGCTCCGCCGTTGCCGCAAGGACAGCGGCGACGGCGGCGAACTGGCCGAGCAACCGCCAGCCGACCGAAAGCCCCTTGAGATCGTCGACGAACGAAAGGGCCGCGAGCCCAAGCGCACCCGCACAGACCGAGAGGATCGCGGCCCGCTCGAACGAAGGGGCGCCCGTTCCCAGGGCGCCCCATGCGACGACGACGACGGCCGTAACCGCGAGACCGGCGCCGCGCGGCTTCGGCGTGACGTGACTGCTACGTTCGTTCGGGTGGTCGAGGATGGCACGCCGCCCAAGCGCCCAAAGCGCCAGGCGCGTGCCGGCGAACGAAGCGACGAGGACGACGAAGACGGTGGCGGCGGCGTCGGGCCAGCTCATGATCGCAGTCTACACCGGTCCGCACGCTTCGCGACACTAGACCGGATCGTGGTCGGTCGAAATCGCTTAGCAGCGATCCGGCGGGCGCGTGAATCCAGCCAATTTTACTGTAATCCGCCTCTGTGGCAGCCGGGGACGCAAGGACTTGGATTACGCGCCGCCTCTTTCGACGAACTCCCATTCGAGAACCGTATCGCTCGTCTCAAGGGCCTTCTCCACCACGATTTGGCGCGTCGCGCGCATCTCGCCGAAGCGCGGCGCGTAGACGCTTTCGGCGACGCGAACTCTCTCGCCGGACGCCGCGAACGACCACAGCTCCCGGCCGGGAAGGGAAAGCTTGAGCTCGTCGTCTCGATTTCCGGGCGTGACGGTGACATCCGGGTGAAGGTGGAACCGTGCGGTCGCGAGACGACGGGCGCGGCCGCGACGCAGTCGTTCGATCCGGTCCACGCCTGCGAGCCGCCGGCCGTCGTCGGCGAGAACCAGCCGGCGGTGGTGGACGAGGCCGTATCGGCGATAACCGTCGTGGCTGCCGCCCGCGACGGCGCCCGCTTCATCGTCGGAGCGTTCGCAGACGACCTTGCGGGGTCGGCGGCCGAGGCGAAACGTCCCATGGACTTCGGCGCTGTTGTCTTCGTCGATGCCGACGGTGCTGTGGGCGGCCGTGCCCCGGAGACGGTTTCTCCAGGACGGGTCCTGATAGGCGAAGGTGCCGCAATTGACGACGATCCGCCGTGGTCCGAAAGAGAACTCGAAGGCCAGTGTGTCGGCGTGCGCGTGGGCCGGAAGATCGTCGGGGCAACACCGGCCGGCGTCCATGATTACGATGGTCTCAGCGCGCTGCATTCGGGCGTACCCGGTCTCGCTGAGGACCGGGGGCGGGTCCGAAAGTCCGCCGAGACGGCGTTCGAGTTCTTCCAGAAGCTCGGCGTCGCCGACGTCCCCGTCGTTAAACAGCGCCAGGCCCCCGTCGCCCAGGCGAAAGGCGGCCAGCGCCGCGGCCATACGAGAGATGGTTTCGTCCAGCCACGTGTGCGCCGGATCGGCGTCCGCGAGCAGCGCCCGGATATCGACGAGGTCGCACAACACCTGCAGGTGGTAGGAAGGCGAACGCTCGTAGTGGCCCCCGTCGGCCAGAACCTGGACCTCGAGTGCCTCTCTAAGGGCGTCCGTCGCGCCTCGGGCGTGCCGTTCGTGACCGGCGAGGCAGTGACCGGCCGCCACCAGTGCCTTCAAGTTCTTGATCAGGTGATTGCCGCCCACGTCCCACTCAACCACCCGGGCGAGGTGGCGAGCTTGGCGGTCCAGGGATGCGAAGAATTGCTGGCGAAAGGAATCGTCCGCGCCTTCGAGGACGAACGGCGCGTGCCGCATCCAGGCGTACAGGCGCACAGACAGGGGATAGGGATGCCATGCGGGTAGGCGCGGCCGGCGGTGATTCGCGATCCAGTCCTCGATGAGCGCGCGCGCGCGCCTCCTCGCGCGCTCATCGTCGTCCGCCGCAAGGTCGCCGAGCCACTCGAAGTAGTGAAGGTTGAACCGCCACAGGAGTGACCGGTCGCAGGCGCGCCAGTCCGGCGGCATGGGGAATGGGCGTTCCTGGCCGACGAGGCGGATTCGCCCCTCGAGGATGCGCCGACCGTTCTCGCCGTGGGCGGGCCAAAGCGCGGGCGGGAGATGTCGCGGCTCGGCCACGGACCCGGCGCCGAGCACGTAGCGGTCGTAGAGCGCGGACGCGTACCAGGGCCGAAGCGCGCGCGTCCAAAGGCGTCGGACAATCTGTTCGGGACGCAAGTATGCGAGGGTGCGCAGGTCCCTGAGGGGGCTCACGTAGTAGCCTGCCAACGTTCGAGCACCAAAAGCGCCCAGACCTTCAGCGCCACGTCGCGCCGTCCGCGTTCGTGTTCCTCGAGGATGCGCGCGACCGCCGGCCAATCCAGACCCGCCGCGGCCATGGTCGCGGG
>PVBE011092687.1_pt1 | contig 16835 bp, 12 predicted proteins | sample 1631181 | NCBI WGS metagenome assembly PVBE01 (sample SAMN08397723, study PRJNA350692) | Marine metagenome, whole genome shotgun sequencing project. | isolation source: water | place: Pacific Ocean | collected 2012-04 | reverse complement strand
TTGCGGCAATCTGTTCTTTGAAGCGAGCATCCCCGGATTGCAGGTAGCGGGGTTTCGTAACGTCGACACGCAAAAATGCGGTTCGACCCCATAATTAATTGACTTCATTAATTAGATCCGAGTAAAGACTCGATTGTTTGATACTGCCCGTTCAGCATGATGCCGGTCACGTGAGCCAGGTCGGTGATCTGTGCCAACGGATCACCGTCCACAATGATCAGGTCGGCAAGCAGGCCGGCTTTAATCCGCCCGATCTCGTCTGCGGCGCCCATGGCGCGGGCCGCGTTTGATGTCGCCGTGTGCAACGCCGCAGCCGGTGTCAGTCCGGCATCGACATAACCCTGCAGTTCTATGACGAGCGCAAGTCCGTAGGGGAAGATCGGTGAGTCTGTTCCCGCCACGATCGTTACGCCATGTGCATCGAGTGCCTGCAGCGTTGCGCCCGCGTGGTCGAGCCCGGTGCGGATCAGGTCGATGTTCCGGGCAACAAACTTTGTAAAGCCGGCCAGGTTTTTGCGGTACGCCGGTGAATACAGCGTGGTGTACTGCGGTAATTCGGTCAGTGCGGGAAAACGCAAGGTCGCGTCGAAGAAACCGCCCTTGCCGACGAGTGTCGGGGTGATGGATGTCGTTGGCGGTGTTGTGAAAATCGCGAGCACGTCGTCGTAGCTGACCAACGCATCCGACTGTTTCGACGATCCGATCACGCGTGCGCCGCCGCGCAGGTGTTCGGTGCGATCACCACCGAAGCCGAGGTTGCGCAATGCCGCGTGCGCCGTGACCGGCAAACCGCGAGCGTGGCCGAGTTCGACAGTGCGCGCCTGCAGCTCGGGGCGCATGCGCCGATAGGTTTTGAGCAATCCGTAACCGAGGCGGTCTCCGCGTTCGAGTTCCCACTGCAGGCGTTGTTCGTTATTGATGTGGGCACCGAAATGGAACGTACGCCGTGCGCCGTCGAGTTGTGGCCCGGCAAAGACGAGTCGCGGTCCGGCCCGTCGACCGCTGCGCCAGCTCTCGAAATGCTCGCGCGATTCGTAGGGCAGGCCGCCGGGTTCGACGACCGTCGTGACGCCGAATGCGAGCAACCCGCGGCCGAGCCACTCGCCCTTGTGCGGTTCGAAGTGCACGTGATGATCGATGAGCCCGGGCAACACGGTCCGGTCGCTGGCGTCGATGACCGGAATGTTTTGTGGGTGAGTAGTGTGCGGTTGCACGCTGACGATACGCGTGCCGTCGATGATGATATCGACCTCGGTTAAATAGTCGTCACGCACCCCGTCCCACAATCGACCGGCATGGATGAGTTGCCGGCCGTCACCTTTGGCCGGTTGCCAGGTGTGTGCCGGGTTGCGTACGGAACGTTTTTTTGTGTTGAGGTCGATGACTTCAAGTCCGCGGTTTGTCAGCACGACCAGTTGCTGACCGTCGCTACTGAACGTCGGCGATTCGATGAGTTCATCGAGGACTTTGATCGGCACACCGTCCGGTCGCCCGTCGCGAGTGACCGGCATGAACCACAAGGCGCCGTCGATGATCAGTGCCAGTTGCCGGCCGTCGGGACTTGCCACCGGGCCGAAATCTGGCGTGACATCGCCCGGCAATTCGAGCGGGGTCGCCGTGTCGGTGGCCAGATCGATACGCACGAGCCGGTTCCGCCCATCGCCGCTGCGTGCGGACGGACGAAACAATTCGGCGACGGTCAGGTGCGTGCCGTCGGCACTGAAACTTAGGCGGCCCGGCCAGATCTTCGGGCTGCTGCGGAGTTTGCGCGGTTTTTTGTTCGCCGGCGCAGCGGCCAGGTCCAGCACACGCACGGTGAAATCCTGCGTGCCGCGCGGCCCGACTTCGAGCCAGGCAAGCATCGTGCCGTCCGGTGAAAACGTCGGGTAGCGCGGGCCATGCGAACGTGTGGTCAGTGGTTTGAAGCTACCGGTGGCCAGGTCGAGCAACCAGATCTGCATCGTGTTCGGGTTGTCGCCGGGTTTGGCGTCCGGGTGATCAGCAGGACGATCAGAAATAAAAGCGAGTGTCGAGCCGTTTGGGGAGACCGTGACATCACGTTCGACAAATGCATCGTCGCTTAATGCTTTAAGTATTCCGTCGTGGCCGAGTCGCCACAGGTCACCAAGCGCCGTGAACACGAGCGCATTGTCGGGTAACAGGATGGGATCGACAATGCCGAGCATGGGTTGCGCCGCCGGCGAAAAGGCGAGTGGGGTGTTGGGTGTGAAACTCGTGCGGGTCAGCGGCAGGGGGGCGGTGAAGGGCACGGCGGTTGTTTTGCCGGTGCCTGATTGATGCTCAAGGGCAATGCGCCAGATGCCGCCATCGATGGTGGCAAGCAGCGTGTCCGCGTCCAGCCATGCCGGCGGTCGGGCGAACACGTCGCTGTCCGGTGCGGACAGCGTTCGGCTCTCACCGCTGTCGAGATCAAGGACGGCCAGTTCATTCATCGCGACGCCCGGAAAACCATTGCGCCGGATCGTTTGCACGAAAGCGACGGATTTACCGTCCGGACTCACCCGTGGCGCATGAGGAGGGAATGGTGTCAGACCCTTGTTCCCTTTCCCGGAAAGAAAGGGTCTGACACCATTGCCGTGTTTGAACCCATACAACCCGGGCTTACCCCCACGGTCCGACACAAACAGCACCTCGTCACCCAACGGCGCCGGCGCATAATCCGCAGCCGAATCCGTCGTCAGTTGCATCAATGCCCCGGTCTTGATATCGACCGACCAGATGTCCTCGCTACCGGCGCGGTCTGAGGTGAAAAGGATGCTCCGCCCGTTATCGGACCAGGCCGGTTCGCGATCGTCGTGACGTCCGTTTGTCAGCTTGCGGCGTTCACGACCGTCGGTGCGCATGACGATGATGTCCCATGCGCCGGCCGCAAAACTCTGTGCGGTTAGCCATTGTCCATCCGGGCTGAGTTGCACGTTTCTGACATCATCGCCGGCATCAGTCAGTGCGACGGCCTCGCCGCCGTCAGGCGGTAACCGCCAGACAAGACCCTGCAGATCGAAATACAGCGCATCGTCATTGCCCGTCACGGCAAAATGCGTACCGGAAGTGACCGGCACGGTAACGCCGGATGGCGATGCACAGCCCGCCATCGCCAGTGTGACCGTGACCAGCCACAGCGGTGCAACAAGATGTCGGGAGTTTTTCATCCGGTGATAATACGGGAAATAGGGGTCGAACCGATTTTTTGGTTTTCTGGCCTGGTTTTTTCGGCCTGCCTCTTTTCCCGGTTGGTACGGCCCGACCGCACATTGCGGCAATCTGTTCTTTGCAGCGAGCCTCCCCGATGATGATATAGAGTGTGTAATCCTGGCTCCGAAAGGGAACCGCTTGCCGGTCTACGCCCCGTGCGATGACATGCTGTGGAATGTTGGGGATAAAGTAGCGCGGTTGGCGGGGCATCCCCGGATTGCAGGTAGTGGGGTTTCGTAACGCCGACACGCAAAAATGCGGTTCGACCCCATTTATTGTATTTTCATTTTTTGTTACAACGGGGCAGGGGGGCGCATTTGAACGAAACTGAAGAAAAGGTTTTACCGGCCAGGCGCTGGTGGGTCCTGGTCGGACTTGCGCTGACTTACGCTTCGACCAACGGCATATTGCTGCACACCCTGCCAATTATGTATCCGCATCTGATGGAGACCTTCGGCTGGTCGCAATCCCAGGTCACACTGCCGGCTACGGTTTTTTTTGCGATAGGGGCGATCACCTCACCACCGGCCGGCGTCCTGCTGGACCGTTTCTCGCCACGCCTGATCATCATCGCCGGTTTGCTGGGTATCATCGTGGCGTTGTTCGGCTACGGGATGATGAACCAACTCTGGCAGCTGGTGGTTATTTACGCCGTATTCGCGGTGTCTTTATCGCTCTGCGGGCTGGTCTCGAACATGCTGGTCTTAAGTCGTTGGTTCATCGAACTGCGCGGTCGTGCAACAGGTATTCTGCTCATGTCATCGAGTGCAGGTGGAGCTGTTTTTCCCTTGTTGCTGGGGTTTTTCCTGGTCAGCAGTGATTGGCGGGTTGCCATGCAGATGATGGCGGTCGTGGTGGTGTTTTGTGCCCTGGTGCCGATCATACTGTTTGTGCGGGATCGTCCGGTCGGCCCGGCAGAAGTCGGTGATCGTGACGTCGATGCCAGCAACGGATCTACGGTTGCAAAAGCTTTGCGTGAACCGCGCTTCTACCTGGTGGCACTCGCCACGGGCGTCCTCTGGTTTACGATTGTTGGCGTCGTGCAACATCAGTCGATCTATCTGGCCGGCGACATGGAGATTGATAAGCAACTCTTGCCACTGATATTCAGCACTTTCTTCGCCTGTTCGGTCATTGGCAAACTATTGTTCGGCTGGTTGAGTGATCATTTTGACAAGACCATGATGATGCTGGCATCAATGGTCATGCTGGCGATCGGTCTCCTGTTGCTGCGAAATGTCACGCTGGCCGGCAATATCTCCCTGTTCGGGTATGTCATCGTGGCCGGTGCCGGCTTCGCCGGGGTGTTCACAATGATTCAACTGCTGTTCGCGAATTTTTATGCCGGCGGTTCTTATGGAAAGATACTCGCCATACTGATGTTGGTTGATACGTTGGCCGGTGCATTGGGCATCAGGGTGTTGGCCTATATTCGCGAAACCACGGGTAGTTATCTGGGTGGTATTGATCTGATGATAGGTCTTTTAATTCTTGCGTTTGTCTGTATTCTGGCTGCCTGTCGCACTGCGGTCCCGGGTATTCCGTTAGAACGCGGTTAACCGGTGTACTGTGTATATAACCTGATCAATATTGAGGTAGCGTATGAAGATTGGAATTGCAGGAGCGGGTATCGGAGGCATGACGGCTGCCGTTGCTCTCCAGCAGTGCGGTTTTAAGGTTGTTGTGTATGAGCAGGCTGTCGAATTAGGCGAGGTAGGCGCTGCCATCACCCTGGGGCCCAACGCGAATCGTATCTTTACGGCGCTGGGGCTGGAGGATGAAGTTGAAACTCTGGCCAGCGCAACGCCGCATACCGGTACCTTGCATTGGAAGACGGGAGAGCACCTGGCGTATGTGAAGCGTGGGGTTGAAAATTACCTCGATACCTACGGCGCGGTGACCCGCCATATGCACAGGGCAGATATTCATGGTGTGCTGGTACGTGCTTTCGATGCGGGTACTGATTCCCTGCGCCTCGATCACCGGTTGACTGATATTGAGCAGGACAGCAACGGTGTGACGCTGCGTTTTGCCAACGGCCGGTCGGATCGTTGCGATATTGTGGTGGCCTGCGATGGGATCAAGTCCATAGCCAGGGATCAGCTCTTTGTTACCGAACCACCAAAGTTCACCGGGCTCGTCGCCTGGCGTGGACTGGTGGATCGGCACAGTATCCCGGATGTCAATTTCGATCCGCATTTCGCCGCTTTTCCCGCCGAGAATAAATTGTTTGCCCGTTACCCGGTTCGCCACGGCACCTTAATCAACTATGTGGCCATTGCCAGTCAACCGGATTTTCATGAGGAGAGCTGGTCTGCTTACGGGGATGTTGCAGAGGTGCTGGCTGAATTTGCAGACTGGTACGAGGATGTCGTCAAAATCATCAGCGCAACCCCGGCGGATCGCTGTCTGCGCTGGGCCATGCACAGTCGTCAGCCACTCGATAGCTGGGTAACCGGCCGGGTTGCGCTGCTCGGCGATGCAGCCCACCCGATGACCCCGTTTCTGGGCAGTGGTGCCGTCATGGCGATCGAAGACGGTGCAGTTCTGGCTCGCTGTTTTGAGGCGGCCGGCGATGACTGGGCTGATGCCTTACAACGCTATCAACGTGCTCGCCTGACACGAGCCAACAAGGTACATATGGATTCCGTCAAGCGCGGAGAGGCTTACCTGAGCTCCGACCCAACCGCCCGCGGCCAGGCCCCGGGCATCGGGATGGAGGAGATCTATCAATACGATGCGATGAGTACCCCGATCTGTAATTAATGGCCGCCGTAGTTTTTACTCTGACCCTATTAATTTGATTTATTGCTACTATCGCTACATCTAACCGTTGCTCCATACGCAACGGTATTCAGGGGGCAGACTATGCGCAGTGGTTCTTTACGTTATTTATGCCTCTCTCTCGGAATTACTTGCATAGCGCTGGTATTGGCGCCGTATAACCGGGCGCAGTGCGCCGATGCCCCGGTCGTCACCATCGAGCAGGGCGCTGTGCGTGGTTTAACCACCGCGCATTCCGATGCATTCTTTGCCATTCCCTACGCGGCGCCGCCGGTTGGCGATTTGCGCTGGCGTACACCGCAGGCACCCGCAGCGTGGGATGGCGTGCGCGCTGCTGACGTTCGTGCGCCCATGTGCATGCAGCCGGCAGGATATGGGGGCACGGCCATGCCGGTTACATTGCCGATGAGTGAAGATTGCCTGTACCTGAATGTCTGGCGGCCGCTGGACACCGGGGCCGGTGACACGCTGCCGGTGATGGTGTGGATACATGGCGGTTCGCATGTATACGGGGCGGGCAGCCTGCCGCGCTATGACGGCGATCACCTCACCCGGCGTGAGGTCATTTTGGTCACGATCAATTACCGGTTGGGGTTGTTTGGTTCATTAACCCACCCGGACATTGAAGTGGAGCAGGAAAATCGTGCGCGCGGCCACTACGGTCTGCTGGATCAGATCAGGGCATTGCAGTGGGTGCGCGATAACATCGGGGCGTTTGGCGGGGACCCGTCCAACGTGACTATTTTTGGCAATTCCTCCGGCGGTGCTTCAGTGAACGCGCTCAGTATCTCGCCGCCGGCCAGGGGCCTGTTTAAACGCGCCATTGCGCAAAGTGGCGGCATCAGGGTGGATGACACGATTCACATCAACAAGCCGGGCGCCGGGCCATTTGGGCGATCGCTTATTGATAATGGCAACCGGCTGGCAGCAGCCTTCAATGCTGATTCAATTGCGGACCTGCGCGCACTGGATGCGGGGGCCATTATCGAGTGGCAAACTACCGCCAATGCATCCTTCGGCCCGGTTATTGATGGCGTCATGCTAAAGGATATTTTTGCCCGGCCCTTTTACACGGGTGACATTGGCCGGGTGGATTTCATGTTTGGTGTGGACTCGTGGGAGGCCAGCATTCTTGCCGACATCCCCATCCCCGCGAAGGTGTACCTGCGGTTTTTCGCCGGTGTGGAAGAAGCGCGCGCGGCCTATGGCAACCCGACGGACGATGAACTGAAAGCCATCATGTTTCAGGACAAAACCTTTTTTGCTGGCGCACGCTTTCTTGCCAGGTACGCGGCCAAAGCGGGTAACAAGGCTTACTTATATCACTTCTCGTACCGCCCGACGGCGGTGCGCGATGACGGCCAGCCGGGTGCGGCGCACAGTGATGAAGTGCAGTTTATTTTTGACTTCTTCCCCGGCACGATCAAAAGCCGTTCGCCGCTAAAGCCCGAGCAGATCACCGACGAAGACCGTGCTATGGCCGCGTTGCTGGCCGACTACTGGACCAACTTTGCCAGGACCGGCAACCCCAATGGCGAAGGTTTGCCGCAGTGGCCGGCCTACACAGTTGCGAACGACACGTGGATGGACCTGGGGGTTACGTCCAAACCCCTGCCGCGTTTTCGCGCCAAGGACATGGACTACTGGGAAAGCGTTTATGTGAAGTCGTTGCCGTAACAGGTTACCCGCTGCATTCACCGTTACCACCGCGACAAACGACAACACGCTGTAACCGAACTGGTGTCTGACACCAATTAATCTTGTCCTTGTAAAGGTGCCTTTCCTGGGGAGATGATGTGATATGAACAACTTGAAGCAAGCTCTGATATTAATCCTTGCCGCGGTGTTGCCGGGCATGATCGGGTGCGTGAGTACATCGTCAAATGGCATAGCCTCGGATGCGCAGGCCGCGGCCATCGATGCCGCAATCGCAAACCCGAACCGCACCGATGTAGATCGAGAGCGCGATGCGCGCGATCAACCGGCCGTCACACTGGCGTTGCTGGATCTTAAGCGCGGCGATGTGGCCCTGGATCTGTTTGGCGGCGGCGGGTATTACTCGGAATTGCTGGCGGGCGTCGTCGGGCCGCAGGGTCGCGTTGTGCTGCAGAACAATTATGGCTATGCGAAATGGGTCGATAAATATCTCAAAGAGCGTTACATCGACAACAATGTGCCGCCGATTGAGGTGCTGCGCAGTGAGGTTGCGGACCTCAAGCTCGAGCCGAACGCGTTCGACGCCGCAGTCATGATCATGTCGTACCATGACCTGTACTACTACAACCCCAAGGTCGGCTTCGAGCGTGCAGATGTCCCGGATTTCTTTGCCCAGGTTTCCGCGGCGCTAAAGCCGGGCGGCCGGCTGCTGATCGTCGATCATGCCGCGCCGGACGGCAGTGGCACATCGGTGACCCAGGAGATTCACCGCATCGACCCGGCCTTTGCGCGCGCCGACATCCAGAGCAACGGTTTCAGACTCATTGCGACCAGCGATGCGCTCCGCAACCCTGACGACCCGCGCACGATGAACGTATTCGCGAAAGTCATCCGCGGCAAAACGGATCGATTCATCATGGTGTTCGAGAAGTAGAAAAAGGTGGCGGGTTTATTTTTCGTACGCAGCTATTAAATCCGGTACCTATTCTCCGGCAGCCTGTTGTTTCTTCCAGGCTCGCTGCGCCAGCCCGATCAGATGCGCATGGATCGCGTCCGCCTGTTCGTCGGTCAGGACATCTGCGAACGCGGCCATGCCGCGTGTCGCACGCGTCCCTTCGATTACAATGGCATTGAACTCGGCGTGTGTCTCAGCCGACATGTAACGCAGGTCGGGAATGACGCCGGGCCCGTTGTTCTGGTGGCAGCGTGCGCAATTGATCGCGAATAAAAAAGCGCCCTGGCCTTTGGTCTTGCGCGACACGTTTTGTTCCGGTGGTTTCGGAATTACATGGTCGTGAACCAGGGGCGGGCGTTTCGGTACCGGCCTGCCACCGAGCTTAAAAGCCACGATGCGCCCGCTGTTGCCGTATTGATTAGCAGCACTGCCTTCGGGGAAGAAACCGAGACCGACCGCGCCGCCGTAACCGGCCATGACCGCAACGTATTGTTCGCCGTCAACCGTATAGGTCATTGGTGCAGCCATGATGCTCGAGCCCACATCTATAGAGTGCAGCAGTGATCCGGTATCGGCCGTATACACATTGAGTTCACCCGTTGCATAACCCTGGATTACGAGGTTGCCGGCCGTCGTCAATACGCCGCCGCCGTTCCAGATGGCCGGAAACTCACCTTCCCACGGTCCGGAAGTATTAATCTCCCAGGCCACTGCCTGCTTGACCGGGTCCCAGGCGCGCAGGAATCCGTGCATGGCCGGGTCGGGCTGGCCCGCCGTTAATCCCGACAGCGGTGGTACCGGGGCGCCGGCAAAGCGGCTCTTCTTGTCGGGGTTATCCAGGTCCGGAAAGACGCCGACACCGCCGACGTTCATCCGGTTCGGGCTGTACTTGAACTCGCCCCGCACGAGGTTTAGAAAAATCATCGGCGCTTCCATCGCCGGGATATAAACCAGACCGGTGGCCGGGTTGAACGCCATCGGCTGCCAGTTATGTCCGCCGATCTGCGACGGGAAAATCAGTTTCGGTTCATCAAAATATTCCCCCTGGCCGGTTTCGACCGGCCGCCCGGTTTGCGGGTCGACATGCGACGCCCAGTTCACCGGCACGAAAGGTTCGGCCGACAGCAACTCGCCGGTCACCCGATCGAGCACATAGAAAAAACCATTTTTTGGCGCCTGCATCAACACCTTGCGCGAACGCCCGTCGATTGTCAGGTCCGCGAGAATCATTTTTTGCGTGGCTGCGTAGTCCCAGTTTTCACCGGGCACGGTCTGGTAATGCCAGATGAGCCGGCCGGTGTCGGGATTGATCGCGAGTATCGAGGCGAGGTACAGATTGTCGCCGCCGGCCGGGCTGCGGAATTTGCGCAGGTACGGCGTCGCATTACCGGTGCCGACATACAGCAGGTTCAGTTCGGCATCGTAGGCCATGCCGTCCCAGACCGTGCCGCCGCCGCCGACTTCCCAGAGACTGTTCGGGTCCCAGGTTTCGGCGGCCGCTTCGAGTTCTTCGTGTTCGAAAGGCAGTGACGGGTCGCCGGGAACGGTAAAGAATCGCCAGCGCAGTGCGCCGGTGTCAAGGTCATAGGCCGTGAAGTAACCGCGGGCATTAAATTCTGCGCCGCTGTTGCCGATCACGACGACGTCTTTGGCAATGTAGGGTGCGCCGGTGATCGTCAGCATTCGCTCGGGGTCGACGACCGTGTCGACCTCCCAGACCGGCTCGCCGGTTTTTGCATCGAGCGCAATCAACCGTCCGTCCAGCGCACCGACGTAGACTTTGCCGTGCCGGGCCGCGACGCCGCGATTGACGATATCGCAGCAGGCTCTGCGTCCGTATTTTCCGGCGACCTGCGGGTTATAGCGCCACAATTCCGTGCCGTTGCGTGCATCGACGGCGTAGACGACACCCCAGGGACCACTTGTATATAGCACGCCGTCGATCATCAGCGGCGTCGCTTCAAGACCATTGACGGTATCAGTGTCGAGTTGCCAGGCAAAGCCGAGTTCGCCGGCATTGCCCGCATGAATCTGCGTCAACGGCGAATGATAGGTTTGGTTAAGATCGCGTCCGGCCGTGAACCAGTTGCCCGGCTCTCCGTCAGCCGCAATCAGGCGCTGCAGACCGACGTCGACCACCGCCTGCCCGGTTAGTCCGACGGTTTTCGTGCCGCACGCCGCGAGGCACAGTATCAGTAAAACGTAACCGCTACATCGGCGCATAAAAAGGTACCGGGTTTATTTTCCTGCATCGATGTTAACCTGATCTTCGCCGGTGTCAGGAGGCACCTTTTCCCCTCAACCACCTCCAACCATCGGCACCGGGTCAAGCACCCAGTTGCCGGATTCCCGGCGGGCCGGGCAGGGGATGGCCCACGCGGTATCGCCGTAACCCTGTTGCATGGTCTTTTGATCAATACGCCAGCCGCGCTTTTCCCAGTCCTTCAGGTATTCCCGGTAGCGGACAACGGGTGCGTCGCCGGGCGTCATTAATTCCTTGTGCAGCGTATCGGGTGTGCGTACCGGCCACAGGTTTTCAAGGATAGCGACGTCTTCTGCGGCTATTTTCAGATAGGTGTCATGAATCCATTGATCATTTTCTGCCCCCAGCGTGTTGTTACGCGCACTGAGCAAATAGATGCGGGTGCGATTGTCACTGATGGGTGCTTCATAAGCATGCTGGACGAAGCTGTTGTTTCCCGGCAGATGGATCTCGGTCACCATGGTATTGGGCCCGTGGTACCAGGTGCCTGCGCGCAGACCTTCGGTATCGGTGTCGGAAGTCTTGGCGACCTTAAGACGATTTTCTGCCTGGGTGTAACTGTCAAAATTGGATACAAAACGGCTGCCCCATTCAGCATCTTGCATTTCAATCTTGTCGGTTTCCACTCTTGGCGCGCCCTGGCCCGGATGCACGAATTCGTTATGCAGTGGGTCAAGACCGTTTTCTATCGAGCGTTCAAAGTAGGTGGGCACCTCAAGTACCACCGGGCCACTGATCTGCCAGCCTTCCTTGCCGAGTTCTGCAATTTCATACAGCGGTGGACGCTCTGCTTCGGGCAGGTCACCGAGGAAGGCAAACACCACACCGTATTTTTCATCAACCGGATAGCTGTCTACCTTGGCACGTGCAGGGGGCTTGCTCTCCCCTATGGGCGGAATCTTGGTGCAGCGACCATCGCCGTCAAATTCCCAGCCGTGATACGGGCACTGCACACAGTCATCTATTACTTTGCCTTTGCCTAACGAACCACCGCGGTGGATGCAGGTATCACTGAGGACACGGGCATTGCCGCCTGAGTCACGAAAGACCACCAGCCTTACGCCCAGTAATTCGGCCCGGCGAGGATTTTCCTGATCAAGTTCTTCGCTGCTGCAGATCGGGTACCAAAAATTGATATACATTAAATTGTGACTCCCTGGTCAAAGGTAAAGACGGTTTGCTTAAGTATAGACCAGGGGTCGAACCGCGGGCCGCCTCTTTTCCCGGTGGTGGTGCAGAAACCAGCTGTTGCCGGAAATTTTACTCTGACCCTGATTATTGTTACTTCCTGAAATAGGCCATCATCGCCTCGAATGCCGCCGCGTACTCGTCCAGCAATCCCCGGCAAGCCTCATGGCCCTGCATCGCCTCCCACCAGCTTTGCAACCGGCCGCCCGCCTGCGTCGGATCGGCAATGCTGTCAAAGGTATTGAAGGCCAGCACCTTGAACATCACCATGTGCGGCCCCAGTGCGCAGTCGCCCAGAGTCGGTTCGGTGCCGACCGCAAACGGGCCGTCGCCCATGAAGTGTTCAAGGTAGGTCCAGACCGTTGTGCAGGCTTCGGCGTTCTTTGCCACGACGGCGTCGTCCCGTTTCTCGGGCTTGACCTGCCGTGCCAACTCGTTGGAGATCGGGGACATATACAGATCGACGATGCGCGAGATGGTTCTCGACTGCGCACGCTCAAAAGTGTCGGCCGGCAAGCCTGGCTTGTCGGGATAGGTATCTTCCAGGTATTCGCAAATGGTTTCCGATTCCGGAATGCACTGGCCGTCGACGTTCAGCGCCGGAATCTTGCCGATCGGGCTGAGCGCCTTGTATTCCGGGCTGCCGGACCACCCGCCCGGCACCTCGGCCAGCGGCAGGTCAATGCCTTTGAGCCGGGCAAATAAAATGACACGAGCGACATAAGGAGAAGCAAGAGCGCCGTAAAGTTCCATGATAGTGAGCCTTTATTGAGTTGTTTTGGTGATTATACCTTCGGAAGGATAATAAGGGGTCAGAGTAAAAATTCCGGGTCACGATTTCGGTAGTTCAGAACCAGCTGTTGCCGGAATTTTTACTCTGACCCTAATTATTTGCTCAGTTCAACCTACCATTTGGAAATTTTGCGCTCCGATATATCGTTCCGGCGAATGTTGATATCGTAGTGCTCCTCGACCAGCTCCCAACGGCGCTGCTCTCCTTCCGTGTAGGCAGCCATATCCTCCCGAAATAATTCCGCCACAATCAGCGGCAGGTTCCGGCCATCCTCTTCCAGCCGTCTCGTATCCGGAAACACCTGGGTTACACGCAGGTCCCAACGAACGAGTTCGTGCATATGCTCCTTGGGCATCTCCGCGGTCACACTCAGCATGTGTCCGCGCGCAACCATTGCCTGCAATATGGGCAGATGGTATTTGTTATAGAGCTTGAGAAATTCGTCAAAGTAACCCCATTTTACCCGGTAGTAAGACTCTATGATTTGCGGCTTGGGGTCGTAGTCCTTGCCGGGTTCATGCGAGAGTGCTGAAGATCCAAAGAAAGTCAGTACAACCATTAGCGGTACGATGAGACGGGGGAATTTGTTGGAAATATTCATCGAGGTCATCCGGGGTGTTTCGTAAAAAAATTATACTTGAATAAATAAAATAAATAGGGTCAGAGTAAAAACTGGTTGAAGTGGGGTGTTTGGGTGAGACTAGGTGTTTTGCCAGGTTCAGCTTAAGGGTCGTCCATGCTTGGGTGTTGATAAAAGGGTGTCATAAAGCCAACGCGCACCAGCTAATCATCGTGGCATAACGTTCCGTTGGGCGGGGACTCTATTAATCCTTCCAGGCCACCGGGATAGAAATGTTCAACAGCTTCCAGCTGAATTACGACAGAGATTGCTTCGATCAGTACAGACATGTGATTAAAAGAGGCGTCCTACCTGTTCTTGAGCCGCCCCACACGATGGCCCACGGTAATGGTTGTCCCGCTATCATCTGCTTCAATCAGATACGCATCGCTCAGCTTGTCGAAGCGTTGTGTCATATCTGCAAGTGCCTTTCTGGCGCGTTCCCGTGATTTCTTATCGAAATATAGAACCGTTGAACCACTTTGCTGTTGTTCACGGCCGAAGCGATAAAGAAGATCGACCATCAGCGGCGGGATTGCGCGTTGCTGCATTCGTTGCCTGGCATGTTTGGATAACATGGTGTGCTCCTTATGCCGCTTTCTTCAAGCGTCGTTGTGCAAATAAACTCCTGAACTCATCTGATGAACTGCCATCGGTACGCTGATGCGTTGCCGGCGCTGCAAACGCGGCCAGGTGCACAATGCTGTCCTCGTAAATCAACCCCGCAGCAATAATACCGTGGCCGCGCAGGCGCAGATCCGTGCCCAGCCCGACGGCTTCATATGTTTCAGCGCTGGCATGTGCGATACGCTGCACGAAGCGCGGGGGTGCCGATACATCCGGTGGTGTCCACTCGAGCGGTCGCTCCATCGCATCGATCGCATAGCTGCGGATGATCTTCGGGAAGAGTTCGCTGAATGTCTGGTCGGCATCAAACAGCTCCATGCCCTCGATACGGGAACCGACTGCAAACACCGCGCCGACCTGGCCCTCGGTTGCCTCGAATGCATTAACGTAGCCCTGCACCGAAACCCCGTGTTTCGTGTAGATATCAGCCATTGCACTGGTCGGCGAGTTGACCTTCATGCGTGCTGCCTTGGCATCGATGTTTTGCCAGACCTCACTCTGGTCCGCATCGCGATAGCCCGACTGATGTAACGACTCCGACACCTTGGCCATCTTCGCGCGCCGCCCGTCCATAAACTGCGCACTGCCTGATAAGTCGAACTCATCGCTGTCGTAAGACCAACGCCCGGCTTCGACACATGACACCGGGATCTTGATGGTTTCATTGGCCGGCGCCAGGATCGTGCAATTGGCAACCCGGTTCTGCTTCGCGCCGATCAGCTCCTCGCCATCCAGCACGAGAATCGGATGCGGCCCGGAGTTTTCCAGCAGCAGCACCGGCACGGTACCGGCATCGGATACCTCACGGATCGACACATGCCCCGCCGCCATCGCCGTGGCCAGCGTCACATAGCCGGGGGTCGGCGAATCGGCGACCAGCAGGGGATAGGCGGTCAGGTTCAGGTGGACCTGGGCGTGACCGTATTTCAGGCCGTCGAGACATTGTTCAAGAACTTGCATGACTGAAGCCTCGCAAATCTGAAGCCTCGCAAATAATCAGTTCGACAGAACTGGAGGTCCCGATAATCAGCAGAGGCTATGGCCCATTCCGATTCGTCGCTGTCCCTGCCCCAGAGGCTCCAGTACTCATGGACGATCATTATCGGGGATGGCTGGGTCATGGGGTGAGCCAGCATATCGCTTACCTCCCCATCCGACGTCGGCGCGTACGCATGCGCGCGAGACCTTCGGCATCCCGATCAAGTTGATTATACTCTGCGTCAGCAGCGAAAGCGGCCAGGTGTACCACTCGTTCATCTGCAACCAATCCGCCGGCAATAACACCGGGTGCAGACATCCGCACTTCCGTACCGAGCCCGACGGCTGGATAGGTCTCAACCTCGGCGTGCACAAGTTGTGAGATGAATGCATCTGCACTGACAGACCCTGGATTGCGCCGGTGCGCTTCGACGGTCTCGATGGCATCGATGGCATAACTGCGAATCAACTTTGGCAACATGTCAGCCAGTGTTTCAGCGCAGTCGAACAGTTCCAGCCCCTCAATCTTGTCGCCGATCGCAAACACGGCACCGTTCTGGCCTGATGCCGCACTAAAGGCTGCAACGTAATCCTCGACCCGCGTATGGTGCTGCTCGAAAACATCGGCCATTGCGCCGGTCGGTGCCTCGACGTTCATCTGCATGCACTTGAAAGAAATGTCGTTCCAGACCTCGCCCTGGTCCGCACTGCGCGTCCCGTGTTCTTTCAATGATTCATGCACCGATGCCATCTTGCGTTTACGGCCCCGATGAAAATGCATTTGTGCGGACGGTTCAAACTCGCGGCTGCGGTATCCCCAGCGCCCGGCCTCGACGCAGGTCACCGGGATGTGCACCGTCTTGTCGGCCGGTGCGAGGATCGTGACGTTGGCCGTGCGGTTCTGCTTGGCGCCGATCAGTTCCTCGCCATCGAGGATCAGCACCGGTTTCGTGCCGGTGTTCTTCAGCAGCAGTTCCGGCACGCTGCCCCCTTCGGAAATCTCCTGTACCGAGGCGGTCTTCGTGCGCACGGCCTCGCGCAGCGTGATGTAATCACGTTCAAATGTATTATTGCCCTGCAGCGGAAACAGGGACAGGTTGAGGAAAGTTGTGGGTTCGCCTAGGCTCAGGCCTGCGAGAGTGTTCATAATAGCTTGCATGGCAGGTTCTCCAGTAAAAATAGTTAAAACAGTTAATAAACAGTACAAAAGCAGTAATTAAACAGTTGTGCGGAGTATATGCACAGCTTAAGCTTTAGTCAACAGTAGCTTGACAGTATATCTACAGTAGAGCAGTCTTAGACCATGGGTTTACTTGAGTCATACACGCTGAGCGAGCTTGAGACCGAATCAGGCTTCGATAAGCGCACCATCGCGTACTACATCTCCGAAGGCCTGCTGCCGAAGGTGGGAAGGCGCGGACCGAGGACCCGTTATCCGTTGGATTTCCTGGAGCGCCTGATGTTCATTCGCCGGGTGCGTGATATGCAGGACGATGGCAAGCTACGTGCCGTGATGCTGACTGAGATTCGTGATGTCATAAACCAACTGACTGCCGATGAGATCAGCGCCGCCGCGCGCAAGGGTAGCTCGGTGAGATGGATTCGGGACCGGTTTGAAAATCCGGACTGGGATACTTCGGAGTTGGCGGTGTCGGTGGAGGATGTGGCGGCGGCGATGCCTTCTGAGTCGGAACCGGATAGCTGGGGTGATGACGTATTTAGCGCTTCAGTTGCAGACCGCAGGGTGCCCTATAAAACC
>PVBE010095075.1_pt1 | contig 16835 bp, 13 predicted proteins | sample 1631181 | NCBI WGS metagenome assembly PVBE01 (sample SAMN08397723, study PRJNA350692) | Marine metagenome, whole genome shotgun sequencing project. | isolation source: water | place: Pacific Ocean | collected 2012-04 | reverse complement strand
TCGCTGTAGGCTTGGCAGGATGCGCCGTTGGCTTCCTCCGACACAACTTCCACCCAGCCCGCATCTACATGGGCGATGGTGGTTCGCTATTCATCGGCTTCCTCGTCGCATATCTGGGTATCAAGTTGCAGTTCCAGGGTGGAAGGCTGCTGAGTGCTCTGGTCCCGGTACTGGTGTGTTCGATGGCTATCTTCGACACGACGCTGGTCACAATCTCCCGACTAGCGAGAGGGCGTAGCCCATTCCTAGGTGGGCAGGACCATGTCAGCCATCGTCTGGTTCGCCTGGGCCTTCCCGTGCCGATAGCGGTTGGCACCATCTATTTCGGGGCCATTGGCATTGGCATTCTGACCTACGTAGTGAGCGGCGTTGATCCTAGATCGGCCTGGATACTCACCACGATGATCGGCGCCACCCTGATCGTCATTGGCGGGTATCTGCTTACCGTTCCCATCAATGCTGGAATGGCGGCCAGCCACCAATCAGCTGGAATGAGTACCAGAGATGACTGAGTGAATGGCTACCCACAGTCACAGCCAGAACTGTGGATCGACGACCCAGTTTGAGCCCACTGATTACGGTATGGAAACGGGCCCATCGGCAGTTGCCATCGTCGACCTCGTGTACCAGTGCATAAGTCCCACGAGCGTCGTCGATGTTGGTTGTGGTACCGGTGTGTTCCTCCAGAAATTCCAGAATCGAGGCGTCGACTCAATCCTGGGCCTTGACGGCCCGAGAACAAGGACGGTCTTTGATGCAGACAAGTCCAACTTCCTCGCCGTTGACCTGACCGAGCCACTTGAGTTGGACCGACGCTTCGATCTGGCTCTGTGCCTCGAGGTGGCCGAGCACCTTCCGGAGAGTTCAGCAGGCCTCCTCGTCAAGACCCTTACAGACCTTGCCCCCGTCGTCTTGTTTAGTGCCGCCCATCCAGGCCAAGGCGGACATGGTCACATCAACGAATGCTGGCCCGTCTACTGGCAACGGCGCTTCTCGCAACACGGGTTCGTAGCGTTGGACATCTTCCGTGGATCCCTCAGCAGAAACCCTCGGGTACTCGACTGCTACCGACGGAACCTCGTGCTCTATGTCGAGTCATCGCTAAGTACAGACATCCTGAAGACGGCTGAGGGGTTAGGTGTTGCTGATGCGTTCATTCTTGCCCACACGGCTGGAGTGGCAACCGAACTGGAGCACCAGCCATGGAGGGTTCTGGTTCAGACACTGATTCTGAAGTTTTGTCGGCGGATTCGGCGCTCAGTACAACGATTGGTACCTGCCGTAGACCCGTGATCAATCCTCGACCTGCTCCCATGGCCTCGCCGCCTGGAACCAGTCCGCTGTTACCCGCAGTCCGACAGCGAAGTCAGCAGGTTCGACGTCTGGGAATAACCCTTGCAGTGCCGACGAATCAGCCTGCGAACGTGCCACATCACCTGCCCTGGAGGGCTGGAACTCAACCACGAGAGGTCGATCAAGGATCGTCTCAAGTTCGGTAATCACCTCCAACAGGGTGATCTTCTTCCCGAAGGCAAGGTTCAACGGTTCCAGGTGGCTGACTCGACGCTGGATTGCATCGACTATCACCGAAATGACGGTATCCACGTAGGTGAAGTCCCGACACTGCGTACCGTCGCCATGCACGGGTAGCGGCTGATCCTGCATGGCAGCAGAGAGAAAGGCCGGAATGACGGCAGCGTATGCGTGCAGTGGCGGTTGAAGGGGCCCGAATACGTTGAAGAACCTGAGTGCCAGAACCGGCATGTCGTAACTGTGGCCCCAGGCCAGCGTGTAGGCCTCGGTGGCAAGCTTGCTTGCCGCGTAGGGGCTTACAGGGCGTGTCACCAGGCCCTCATGCTTTGGCAGGGTGTCATTGGCCCCGTAGACGGAGGATGAAGAGGCCACGATCACCTGCACGTCACCCTGACGGCGGGCTGCCTCAAGCACAAGTGCCGTACCGGTAGCGTTGTCCTCGTGTGCCGCCAGTGGATGGACGATCGACCGGGGAACGGACGACCGTGCGGCCAGATGGACGACAGACGAAACGCCCTCCATGGCCGTGGCTAGCAGATCCTTGTCGAGAATAGATCCTTCAATGAAAGTCACTTCAAGGCCATCAAGGTTCGACCGGAACCCGAAGGACAGATCGTCGATCACGACAATGCCACGGTCTGATTTGAGCAACAGTGCTCGAACAAGATTCGATCCTATGAAACCCGCGCCACCTGTGACAAGAACCTTCATGGGCTGGCCTGTGACATCATTCAGTCCAGTTTGGTAGGGGCCGCTGGAGCGCACAACAATACCCGCCCTGACAGTTTCCCTTGACAACCATCTACTGGTTGACCAAATCGTGAACTCAGTGGCACGCCTAGACTCAATGTAACCGTCGTGAACAACCTATTGATGACTGGATCCAGAGTTGTACCTGATCTGAGGCCTACTATCGATTCAACGAGATCGCCACGATGAGCGAAATCCTGTTGGCATACCTTTCCGTCCTGGTCGGCACCGCCCTACTCTGCGCCGGGTTCACGTCAACCGCAACGAGGCTTGCCGGGATCTCGCGTACACCCTTCCACGCTCTTTAAGGACGGCCGCCAGCAACCCGATAGCTGGCGAAAGCATGTTGCGATAAGTCGGATAGACAAAGAGAACCCGAACAGCTGGAACATCATCTGAACCGTCGGCTCCCCCGCCACCCGGAACCCGAGAGATCATGACCGGGACGCTGTCTGCCAAGACGTGTCCTCCATTCCACCCAAATCGAGTTCGAAACAGCCTAAGCCATCACGCGGGCAATGATCTCCACCGCGTTCGCACACATACAAATCTCTTTCAACTGCCTGAGCCAGCCGAGGACCGACGGGCCACCCCAGTAAACGACTCCCTCAGCAAACCGGCCGTTGTACGATCAGCATCGTGTCCCGAGGATCAATGCTCGTACTCGAATCTAGCGAAAGTGCGCCGACTTCATTCAAGGCGGTCTATTGCTGGTACGGACATACCGACCCTCCCAACGGCCACTCTCTCCTCAAGTTGGTTGAGGAGAACGACGAACGCCTCCGCGACAAGTACCTGAGGTGGGTTGGCGACGTTGGGGAGTCACGTCACAAGGGACGCCGCCTGACCGAATGGACGGCACTAACTGATTCGTTTAGTTACTGGTGGATGACACTAATTGCAGAACGAAGCGTGTGGAAAACTCCAGCAATAATTAGCGCCCTGCGACTTCTCGCCCTGGAGGAAGAAATCGCGGCCAATCCGCCAGATCGCCTCATCCTGGTATCGCCTGACCCACAACTGAAGTCATCAATTCAACGACTCTGCGACAGTTATCAAGTCCCATTTCAATGGAAGATGCCCCTTGGAAGCAGGGGGTCGAGCAGTACGAGGCAAGGTCGCAGTCGACACATTCATCCTGTCTTCGCGGCACTCGCCATGTTTGCGAGATACACGTATCGCTGCTGGAAGTTGCGACTGGTCACACCGGCGAACTTCGTTGGCCACGAGAACTCAGTCATGTTTGCTACACCAACTCAGTACCCGACCAGACCAGTTGACTACGGCCGGAGACCACATTCAATCCTTTGGCCCAGCCTGCAAACGCTCCTTAGAGGCGAAGGTATACCAAACAACTGGCTGGAAACGCACTCTCCAAGCGGACGTTCCCCACGGCTCTCCCACTGGGTTCAACAACTCCGACAGTATGACAAACACTCCTCACGGGACGAAGTACACGTGATCTTGAATTCCTTCCTATCAACTCAAGTTCTGCTACAAGTAATTGTTGCCTACCTCAAGCTTGTCTTGGTATTCCTTCGCCTGAGATCTCGTAGAGTCCCCAACAATCTGGCTAATCGCCCATGGCTGTGGCCTCTTCACGCCGATGCATGGAAACAGTCAATGATTGGCCTTGTGGCGGTGGAGAACCTGTTCTGGTTCGTGCTCTTTGACAAGGCACTGGAGAACGTCTCGCCCCAACGAAGGGGCTTCTACCTATCAGAGGGACAGTCGTGGGAAGCCGCCTTCATCAACGCCTGGCAGCGACATGGACTTGGAGAGTTGGTTGCCGTTCCCCACTCCACAATACGGTTCTGGGATCTGCGCTACTACCCCGACATTGGGGTATCAAGTGAGCGTGACACATTCCCACGTCCGGCTGCCGATTTTGTTGCAGTGAACGGCCCGTTATCACGCGCAACTCTGAATGGGCCCCTGATTCCACCAAGACCGACCGTTGAGTGCGAGGCACTGCGTTACCTGCACCTAGGCAGTGCTGACAGGTGGACCCCCAGTAGTCCGACTCCTGGCCAACCACTCAGAGTCCTCTTGGTCGCCGACTACCTGTCGGAACGCAACGAGGCAATGATACGTGTAGTCAGAGAAGCCTCTCCCCTGCTCGGGCCAGGAACCCAGTTCGCGATCAAGCGGCAACCGCACGGGACTATTGCAGACTCCCTCCTTGAGCAGTTTCAGATGGACGTCCATGAGGAGCCAATCAGCCAACTCATCCATGATTACGATGTCGCCCTCGTTAGCGGTGGCACTTCAGCAATAGTTGACCTGTATGCACTCGGCATTCCAGTCGTTGTATTTCAGCACGATAACAACCTTGATTTCAGCCCCCTCAAGGGATTTGCTGAGTTGCCAACTGTTGGAACCGCAAGTGAACTCGCTCAAGCACTGGGGGACGCTGCAACCATGTCAACGTCACCAGTCCGAGCCAGTGATCTCTTGTTTCTTGACCCCTCGCTAGACAGGTGGAGGACGCTGGTAGGTGCGCCGCTAGACAACTAGATTGCTCCCATTAGCTTGTACTAACCAAGATTCATATGTTCTCACTCCGTATTGGTTGACGCGGTCACCCGACCAGAGTTGCTTTCAGGATAATCAGTGGGTGGTCAGACTGATTACACCGATTCCATTTCTGGAACAGCGAAAGGAGCCCGAGCAAGGACCGTCTACAACCTCTTACCCGCAGCATTCCGACTGATCAAGAGTCGATAGGTTCATGGGATGTCCAAGAGTCTTGTCAGAATCTCCGTAGCATCCAAGTGGTAAGCGGGGCCCGATGCCAGAGGACGCGACAACTCCACGGGAGGTAAGAGGATGCCTGTAGACCGTGTACTCATTACTCCCACACCATTCGCTGCCTTTGACCAGCGACCCATTGAAATGCTCTCAGCACTCGGCGTTGACTACGTACTCAACCCTCTCGGCAGACGGCCCAATGAGGAACAGATGGTCGAACTGGTTGATGGAGTCGACATCATCATCGCCGGTACCGAACCGATTACGGACCGTGTCATGGCCAGTGCTCCACGCCTTCGGCTCATTTCCCGGGTGGGTGTGGGTCTTGACAACATTGATCTCGAAGCAGCCAGACGCCGCTCAATCGCAATCTCCCACACTCCACTAGCCCCTGTTCCTGCTGTCGCCGAAATGACAATCGCCTTCATGCTCGTCCTATTGCGGGATCTTCAAGTGTCAAATGCGAGAATGCATGAGGGCGAGTGGCACAAAGTCATTGGCCGGCGATTAGCAGACGTGACAATTGGCATTGTCGGCCTAGGACACATCGGTCGTGCCGTCCTAGAGAAACTGGCTGCACTCGGGGCATCAGAGGTTCTGGTCAATGACAGCGAACCCGACTTGAATCTGTCGGAGAATGTCGAGGGTATTGTGGTCAAGTGGGTGGGCTTGGATGAGTTGCTCGTCAACTCTGATGTCATAACCCTCCACCTTCCACTTACAGAATCGACGAGAAACCTCATAGCGCTCCAGGAACTAACGAAAATGAAGAAGGACTCTGTCCTCATCAACACGTCTCGCGGGGGAATAGTCAACGAAGACGATCTATTTAGTGTGCTCGCACAGGGCCACTTGGCTGGCGCTGGCATAGACGTGTTCGAAGACGAACCGTACACCGGGCCTCTGGCGACAGTTGAACGATGCCTGTTGACATCACACATGGGGTCTGCATCTACCGACTGCCGAGCCAGAATGGAGGTGGAAGCAACCGAAGAGGTAATCCGGTACCTGACTGGTCAGCCACTCATGTTTCCAATTTCCGATTCCAGTATCCTCGGCGGCTTGCGTGAGAGAACAAAACGCCTGTGACTGAGCAAACCGGCGCCCTTAGGGCGGTAGTGATCGGTGGAAGCGGATTCCTCGGTTCCCACGTAGCCGACCAGTTGTCAGTGGAGGGCCACTCGGTCTGCATCTACGACCGGGTCGCTTCCCCATGGCAGCGCCCCGACCAGGAGATGGTCGTCGCTGAGTTGTCTGACGAAGTGAGCCTTTCCGAGGCCATCGACGGTACGGACATCGTCTACAACTTCGCAGCACTGGCGGATCTCGACGAGGCAATGAGCCGACCGAAAGAGACGGCCGAAGTCAACATCTTGGGCAATATGAATGTGCTTGAGAGCTGTCGCCACCATGACGTAGCCAGGTTCGTCTTCGCCAGCACGGTGTATGTGAACAGCCGAGAAGGGGGCTTCTATCGTTGCAGCAAGAAGGCCGCCGAGGAATACATCCAAGAATACCAACACGTCTACGACATGGACTACACGATTCTTCGATATGGCTCTCTCTACGGCCCCCGGGCGCCCGACTCAAACTCGCTCCGCGTAATCCTTGGTCAGGCAATCAGTGATGGCGTAATCAGGTATGGAGGAAGCCCGGAAGAGATTAGAGAGTACGTGCATGTCGAAGATGCAGCCCGGGCAAGTGTCTCAATCCTTGGCGAGAGTTACAGAAATCGAACCGTCGTTGTTACCGGCCTAGAGTCAATCAAAATGTCCGACCTGTTGGCCATGTGCACCGAGATCCTCGGGTTGCCACAGAACATTGAGTACCTGGAAGATAGCCAGACCGGACACTACATCCGTACTCCCTACGCTTACCGTAACAACCTGGCTCGCAAGTACATCCCGTCACTCACAATCGACCTCGGGCAGGGAATCCTCCAGTTGCTCGATGAACTCAGCGCGGACCCCAGCGAGCCTGACTCAGCGTCAAGCTAACTCCGTGTTCACGAGTTGTATCCGGCCCTGACAATGGTCTCCCCGCCCGAAATGGAACGCTCTCATCCCGGCACTGGGAATCTCAGCAAGGCTCAAGTTCCCAAACTCCTTCAAGATGCCCGTCTTGTATTTTGGGACTTCGACGGCGTGGTAAAAGACTCTATTGAGGCAAAGACTGAGGGTTTTCGATGGCTTGTTCGTGGTGCAGGCCCCAAGGTCTGCAACCGCGTCCAACGACACCACGAGTCGAACGGTGGCGTATCGCGGTATGACAAGATCCCCCTCTACCTGAAATGGGCCGATATGCCAACGAACGCCACGGCCGTTCACAGGGCCTGTGTAGAGTTCTCCGAATACGTAACGGACGCAGTCATCAACTCGCCGTGGGTCCCGGGAGTTCCCGACTACCTGAGAAACAACCTGGGCAGTCAAGTGTTCATCCTCGTGACAGCCACCCCATCCGAGGAGATCATTCGCATCCTCGATCAGTTGAACCTGCTGCCCTGTTTCTCCGACGTCTTTGGTGCACCGACCCTCAAAGGGGACGCCGTAGCCTTTTCGCTCGACCATCACCAAATGACCTCAGACAGGGCCGTGTTTGTTGGCGACTCGGTGACGGACCACGAAGCCGCAACCTCCAACTGTGTGCCATTCCTGCTCAGACGCCACGGGTTGAACAGACACCTTGCTGCATCCCTTCGCGAAGCGTCATTTGACAATCTTGGCTGCGATTAGGAGGGCAAATATATGAGATTAATTGCGATCATTCCTGCCAGAATGAGCAGCAGCCGGTTCCCTGGTAAGCCGATGGCTGAGTTGCATGGCCGGCCAATGATCAGACACGTCTACGAGGGAACTATCTCATGCCCTCTGCTGGATCTGACCATCGTCGCTACATGTGACGTGGAAATTGCGGATTATGTTCGAAGCATTGGCGGGCGTGCAGTAATGACCAGCAATCAGCACGTAAGGGCAACAGACCGATGTGCCGAAGCGCTCGAGATTGTTGAGGAAGAGGATGGCATCCGTTTCGATATAGCCGTAATGGTGCAGGGGGACGAGCCAATGACAAAGCCAGAGATGATCACTGCAGCTGTACAGCCGCTGCTTGAGGATCCGCTGATTCCAGTGACGACACTACTGGGCAGCATCTCCTCGATGGACGAGCTTCGTGACCCCAACTTCATCAAGATCACGTGCGACAAGTTTGGCAACGCCCTCTATTTCTCCAGAGCGCCTATTGCGGGGACAGTCGACCTCGCCGAGATAGGCAGACACGTGGCGATCATTTCCTTCCGTCGAGATTTCCTGTTCGAATACGCTTCAATGGCGTCGACTCCGCTTGAGAAATCTGAAGCAATCGACATGCTTCGTGTACTAGAACATGGCTACCAAGTACGAACAGTGCTAACAGATCTCCCGTCACATGCCGTGGACACCCCCGAGGATCTGGAGAAGGTGTCAACAATGATGGCAGCACACGAGGCGAGCGACTGACCTGTGGCCTCAAACAATCACTAACTCCCATCGTGGAGGTTTCTGGAGATGACATCTGCTGAAACCTACTGCCGCATGTGCACCATGCCGTAGATGCTGACCAAGTCCCTAACGCCAGCATCGAGGTTGAAGTGTGTCTCAGCCAGGTTTCGACAACGCATCGGAGTATTCGGATCATTCAGGCACACTTCAATCCGATCAACCGCGTCTTCAATGCTGCAGGGACCGGATGACCCGAACACAACACCGCATCCGTTGGCCTCAACCAATCCGGCAGCATCCACCAGACCCGGATTGACAACCACCGGTCTACCACTTGCCAGGAACTCACCGATCTTCGTGGGCATAGCAGCCTTGAGGCTCACCCCGGCGTTATCACGACAGATGCTGAGGCCCAAGTGGCACGACTTCAGCAGCTCGACCATCTCGTCAGGAGTTGCCGACAACCGCATTACCTCCTGTGAGACAAGTTCCTCTTCCCACGAAGTGGCCTCCGGTGACACAACTATGAACTCAACTTGGCAACGCTGTCTAAGTTCCTTCACCACGGCGAGCATCACCGGCACGTCGTAGTATCGATTTAGCGTCCCCGCCAACAACACCCGAACTGTCGACTTTGGCATAGTCGAAACCGGGAAGCGGTCAAGATCGGTGCAGGTTGTTACAACGCGTGCCTTTGGCGCCACTACTCCCCCATAGCGACAATCAAGTTCCCCTATTGCCGATTGAGTAAGGGTTACCACAGCAGTAGATCGTTGCGCTGCTCGCCGCTCTACCCAGCGAAAAACCCGCTCCTGAAGTGAGCCCGCCCTGACAATCCCTGTTGCAATTTTCTGATCTACCCAGAGGGACCGGACATCCCAGACCCAGTGCTCGACTCCAGAAACGATCGCTGCCACTGCTGCCATGTCACTTCGAGCATGCACCAATTCTGTCCCTCGGATGGTCCAGGCTGCCCGCAATACACGCCAGAGGCCACCAATCGCACCGAGCCGCCCATACGCCAGTGGACGCCAGGAAACACCAAGATCAGCCAGCCTGCTCTGAAGTCCAGAGTCGACATGGTGTTCGAAAGTCACCAGGTCAATCGAAATACCTACATCAGCCAGGCGTTCAACGTAGTTAAGAACCTGTGACTGACCGACCGTGCTTGTCACTGGGTCCATTGAGAGATACGTGACCACGGGAAGGCCACTCGGACTATCCATAGTGGTTAGCACTGAAGACTCTCGATAACCCGGTCCCAACGCATGGCAAGGGACTCATCAGAGTAGGCGGCCTGGGCTGTCGCCTGACCGGCCAATGCGACCTCAAGTCTCAAGTCTGGCCTAGATGACAACTCAACGAGCGTTTTCTCCCAGTCCCCAGCCGTGGAGCAGACCACACGATTGGCCAACCCCGCCAGTTCCGCAGCTCGAATGTGGGCTGGATTCGCCGACACCACCACAGGAAGGCCCAACCGCCAAAAGATACGCATCCGGTTCTCCGGCTTACCTACGGCCGTCCAATCAGTGAGGTCTACCGGAACTATTGCTAGATCGCAGAACCCGGCAACTTCAGTCAAGGTCCGGATGCTCCATTGGTGCAACCTGATGTCAATGCCCCAGTCAGCCACAACCTCCTCGGTGCGGCGGAAGACAAACCTATTCATGTAACGCGGACCTGTGAGGTCAGTAATGAGGTGTAGCCGGAGTGGAATGCTGCGGGAGAGTGAGCGAAGCGCCGGAAGCACAACTCGAATACCCTGCAGCGTCGCGGGTAACCCTTCCCAAACTACGTTCAGTTGATCTGTGTCTCTAACTCTCGGTGGAAAAAAATCAAACTCACCGTGCATATCCAAAATAGGGTGCACGTTTAAGTTGTACGAGCCGATATTGGCTGCCTGCTCCTCGGTGCTACAAACGACAGCGTCAGCTCGCTCCAGCATCCTCTCGAGCAGACGACGATAGCTAAGCACCGGCCTACTTGATTCTCCTGCAACCCACTTGGCGATTCCGCGGAGAGCACGCCTTGGTCCAGGCATTTCGTCGAGGGAAGCGTCCGGAAGATCAAAGACAATCAAGCGGTCGGGTGGAGCATGAACCCACTTTGTCAGGTCCGCTGCTGGAGACAGAACAACGACCCTGTGGTTGCTCCAGTCCGACACCAGATCGAAAGGAATACCCCTGTCACTCGCATACCGAGGAAAGCGACGCCTGTCCATTGGCCGATCCAGCATCGATCCGTGAGGCAGATAGCCAACTGAGCTCGGTGCCGTTTCATCTCTCACTGAGTGCCACGACTACCGAGGTCTCTGGCCGTCCACCAGACTGATGTGCTTGACAACACCACATACCCCACCAGCGACGCCCATGCTGCGCCATGGATCCCCCAGCGGGGAATCAGGGCCAAGTCCAGCAAGATTACAACTAGACCGCCGACCGCCCCGGGGACACCAATGCTCCGTGGACGACCGAATCCGAACAGGAGTGCCTGGTTCATAACATGTACCGACAGGACTGCCTCCGCTGCCGTTACCACCACGAGAATGTTGCGTGCCTGTTTGAAACCCTCACCAAATACGTGAGGCAAGAGGGCCCACCCAATTGCGGCACCCACGGTCAGGACGACAAAGTGACCCAATAGGGCGATGAGTCCATTTCGTTTCACAGTCGATGCGGAATCGATTCCACTTCTGCCGCGGGCAGCGATCACCTGACCTACAGCCATTGGCAAGATCCTGAGAGTTTCGGGAATCGCTAACGCAACCGTGTAGATCCCCGCCGAGCCGGTGCCAGCAACTATGGCCAACATCAGCCTGTCGATCCGCACAGCAATAAAGAACATCAGCCCACCAACCATCGGTGAGATCCCGTCTGCCAGGAGGCTACGCCAGTGGATGAAGACAAGGCGCTTGCCGTTCCGCTCGATTACCCCTGGTTGCCAAACAAGCCATACTGCACAGGCCGCCATGCCAACAGCCATTACCAGTACTGCGGACGTAGCCGTGAGACGGTCTCCGAAGAAGAGGAGGGCAAGTGCCACAACCTCAACAACAGCAAGCCCAGTCTCTGCCAACATCACTGTCCGATAGCGACGCAGTCCATAAAGCATGGCAGTGGCTGACCGAAACATCATCGTTGCCACGCCCAAGCCGATCACGGACAGAACAAAATATGGAGCAAGGTGAAGCGTCGCCCACGACAACACACAGACCACACCGGCCGCCAACACCACCTGAACCGGAATGAGGCAAATTGTCAAGGACAAGACGTCGTTCGTGCCTACTGGATCATTGGGTGCGAGCAGGCGAATCGGGCCACTGGTAGTTGTTCCAAGAGAACTGAGGTTGGCAGTTGCATACGCAATGGTGAAGGCGATGGCAATCTCGCCACGCCCGGCTGGGCCCAAGTGCCTAGCAGTAAGTACTACAAACACCACCCCCGACGCCGCGGTAACCACCCGCGTCGCTAGAACCATCGCAATCTCGCCTCGGGTCCGCTTGGACCAACCAATGAAAAGGCTTCGTACGGTCCCCCGGCAAGTTGTCGTCACCGATCCGACCACCTGACACGAGCGTGAAGCAATGCGCGACACCGCCTTGACAAACGGCGAATGACTGCCCGAACCGGGAGACTCACCAGTCGGCGAGGATCACGACGCAGCGAACTCACGAGAAACGGTAGTGCGGTTCCGATCCGCCCCCCCATCAGGTGAGAATACCCAAGGTGGGCATCAAGGTTGGCTCTGCACCTTCGCTCGAATGAACCACCAGTGCCACTAGCAAACACCCGATCATGGAGTTGTGACATGTCATTGCCGAGGTTGTTGAGACTGCGATGCATCTGAGCGCTGTGGAGACGATACCCAACTAGCGTCTCAGACAGCGTGAGAACCTTTCCGAATGCTTCCAGTCGTAATGCAAAATCAAGGTCAGCCGAGATCGAAAGACCTGAATCAAAACCCCTCATCTCGTCTAGGACTGTTCGCCTGATCAGGGCCGTTGAAGGCAATAACAGCCCATTGCCTTCAAGTGCCAACCAACCCCTGATTGACTTCGATCTGTTCCGAAAACTAACAACACCGACAGTTCGTCCAGTCCCATCGTCGAACAACTCATACCCACTCACACACGCTGCAGCGCTGCTGCCCTCAAGACGGGCCACCTGCAGCTCCAACTTGTTCGGACACCACAAGTCATCAGCATCCAGCAGAGCAATGTACTCACCAGTAGATGCCAGTATCCCCGTATTCCGGGCGCTGGACACACCCTGATTATCAGTACGAAGCAGCCGAACCGGTAGCGAAGATGACTCAGCCAACGTGGCAACGAGGTCCGCTCCGCCGTCTGTCGACCCGTCATCCACGACGATTGTCTCTACCCGAGGGTAGGTCTGTGCGTCCACCGTGGCCAAAGTCTCTTGTATCCAGGCTTCAGCCTGGTACATGGGAATCACGACAGACACGAGGGGGTCATCACCAGCTTCGACGATCACCCGTTCCCCTGTCCACTCCAACCAACTGCAACCCACCATGGAGGTCCGTCGGCAAACTGCACCTTCTCGAGACCAGCCTCTTCAAGCAGGCACCTCACCTCATCTTTGCTATATCGCTTTTCTAGACGTGTCCCGAACCTGTCGAGAGAGTCGTTTCGCATGACATAGAAGGATCGGTCACGGTACTGGAACAGCGGCACGGACGATGGATCTCTCCCAACTTTCTCAACCAGCCTTGCCACACGAGCTAAGGGCCAGTACACAACTGTGGCCAACAGATCTGCCACAACCGCCCGGCCTCGTGACGGCAGACGAGCCACAACCAAACGGGCCATTGTGGTCACATTGAAGAGACGACGCTGCAGCCATCGCCGGCCTTCAAGGTCGTAGTAGAGGTAAACGAGAAACGGTGCTCCGGGCTTCAGCTTCGCCACACACGTCGCCAGGGCGTGCTCTGTGTCAGGGATATGGTGGAGGACTCCCAGGCAGTAGCCGAAATCACACGAACGATCTGAAAGCCTCAGGGAACTTAGATCCTCATGGTGGAACTCCACGTTGGTGTGCCGAGCAAGTGTCTTTCGAGCAACCCCAAGTGCCACCTCGCTAGCGTCGATGCAGTGCAGCAGACCCACTTTGGGGGCGAAGAATCGGGCCCAACGACCGGATCCACAACCGGCGTCAAACCCTTCAGCGTCAGCAGGTAAGTCATCCCAGGGAAAGATCGAGGTGTATAGGTCGAACATCTCACGTAATTCACCTAATGAGAGCGACTCGTTGCGAAAGCGCGACCACTCCTCGCCGAAACCTTCAACGACGGCACGATCGAGATTCAGGGCGCTGGTGTCAGCAGAATCTCCCTGTGTCTGTCCAATCACGTCCAGCCCGGTCCAGTTGCGTGGGGTCCTTGTCTCACCAGAGTGTAGGAGCCCACACGGACTCGATGGATCCACACGATACGGTCACCCGTGTGTGCTCCCCCGGCCGCCAACTCGCTGGCTTCACTATGCTTGTACTTCTGTCTCTCCTCACAGGTGTCGTTACGCCATCTGACAGGTCCGATTCCGGTGCAGCGACCCGAAAGACGACCGACGTGACAGGAGAACTTCGTCCCAACCGTCGTGCACTAGCTGTCACCTCCGAAGGCCTAGCGGTGGTTGGTGCCCCCGAGTGGCACAAGGCCGGTCACAAGGGCTCTGGAACACGGGTGGCAATCATAGATCTGGGGTTTGACGGGTGGGATGTGCTGCCTGACGGCGAGTTGCCCCCCGAAGTAGAGACAGCGGCTTTCGACAGCGACGGTGTGCTTGACAGCGGAACCGACCACGGCACCCAGATGGCCGAGATCATTCACGACGTGGCACCCGAAGCTGCGTTGGTGCTTGTCACTTTCTCAGATGCTTACATGGCCGAGATGGTTGACTGGTTGATAGCCACCGAAGTCGACGTGGTGAGCATGTCGTTGGAGTGGACCGAGGGCCCTTTGGATGGAACCCACTTCAGTGCCCTGGAAATAGAGCGGGCAATCGACGCCGGAATCACCTGGGTGGTCGCGGCAGGCAACTCGGCGAAGCGCCACCACGTCGGTACGACCGTCGACAGGGACGACAACGGCTGGGTGGAGTTGAATGGCACTTCCATCGAGTTCAACGAATTCCGCCTGTCTGGCAATACCTCAGCCGATCTCCTGTTGACCTGGAATGACAACACCACTGACCTGGACCTCTGTGTGTTCGACATGGAGGAGTTGAGCGACGGGTCTCCGACCCAGGTGATGTGTGCAGAGGGCCCTCAGGGCAACGGGGAACCCGCAATCGAGGCCATGACACTTGAGAACAACACGGGTGCCAGTCGACTCTATGGGTACTCGATCAGTTTCTTATCAGGTATCCAAGTTGTCTACGACACCCGTATCTGGGGTAGCAGCAACCTCCAGTTCTCGAACCCGGCAGCCAGCATCGGGATTCCCGCCAACATGACCAATGTGCTCACGGTGGGTGCCATTGCCTGGGATACCGAAGTTCTCCAACCCTACAGTGGTTGGGGACCCAACCAGCAGGGTGTGTTAAAGCCCGAGGTGGTGGCGCCAGACCAGATCGCTACCAGCCAATGGGCAGGCGCTAGCAACACCGGAACCTCGTATGCGACACCGCATGTGGCAGGCATCGCCTCACTCATGATCGGGGCCATTCCAGGCCTCACTCCGGCACAGGTGAAGCAGCGCCTCATGGACCGTGCCAGCCAGGCGGGTACTCCAGACCACCGACAGGGTTGGGGAATCGTGGCCCTTGGCGCACTTCCCAGCTCCATCGTGGCCATCAGGGGCCACTGGGCCGAGACGTCCATCGACTGGGCGTTCACGACCGGCATCACATCCACCTGCCCCACCGACGGTTCGCCCGATTCGACCTGCCCTGAGCTGTCAGTGACCCGAGACGAGATGGCCCAGTTCATGTGGCGATCCAAAGGCCAGCCGACACCGACGGTGACTGCTGACTTCGATGATGTGGCCACTAGCTCTACCTACGGGTCGGCTGTCGACTGGCTTGCCGAGGAGGCCATCACCCTCGGCTGCACCGCCACCAGCTACTGCCCCGACGGTACAGTTACCCGCGCAGAGATGGCGGCCTTCCTATGGCGTTTGCAGGATTCGCCAGAGGGATCGGCACCGGCAGGCTTCGGCGACGTGCCAGAGGATGCCTTCTACAGTGACGCGGCCGACTGGCTACTTGCTGCGGGTATCACCACCGGTTGCACAACGTCCTCCTACTGCCCGCAGGGGGCGGTAACCCGGGCCGAGATGTTCACCTTTCTGGACCGTCTTGAGGGCCTGGACTAGGGGCTGGGATGCCTCCAGCCTCTACAGAATGCACGTGTCCTGACCAGCTCGTCGACAACCAGCCCTGTCTGAGATGGCCTGTAGCCCCCCCGCGGCCAGTATCGCCAACGCGAACAGTGTCTGACCCCGGTGCCGGAATGCTGTCCCGAGATTGCCGTGAGTAACCGCACCCGAAAGCACAATCGATCCGGTGACAAGTACTGGAAACACCAACTGTTGAATGTTGTCACGATGCCTCCAGAGGCCATGAGCACTAAGGATGTACAAGACAATCCAGAGCAGGGTCTCGAAGCTGGCGAGAAGGAACTTCAGATTCGACCACCTGGCCTCCCAGGGGAATGGTCGAAGCATTGTGTTGACAAGACCTCTAGGGAGGCGGCCCAGGGCGGAACTGACTCTGTTGTCAACCAGAATCGCCGCACCAGTGGACTCGTGGATGCATACCCAGTCACCCTTCTCTCGTTCAAGCAAGTGCCCAGCCAGATTTTCTATCTCACTCCATGTCCCAGATTCCTGGTTCGTCAAGGTGTCACACAAGCTCCCCGACGTTTCTGCAGACAATCTCTGGAACACGCTGACACTGGAATTGGCGTTCATGGACATGTAGCCATGAGCCGTACCCGTCCGCGAAAATGCAGCCTTGCCAAAGGGCACGGCGGCGGGACCCATACCGACCAGCCAGGGCGCAATCACCAGCACAAAGATGGCCGAAGTCGCCCTCACAGACCGACCACTCCGACTAACCAGCAAGGCTGGAAACAGGCACCAGAGGGCTATTGCGGCTGTGTGGCTCCGTAGCCATACCAACCCAATGAACAAGAGGCCAGCCACCAAAACGGACCCCATAACCCGGGCCTCAGACCTCTGTCTCTGCGAGTAGCCGACCACCACTGCAATGCCCGCCAAACCTGCCCAGATGAGGGCCTCGCGCAGTACAACCGATGACCAGAGGACCTGAGATGGGAACACCGCCACGATCAGACCCGCTACAATCGC
>PVBE011644205.1_pt1 | contig 16837 bp, 16 predicted proteins | sample 1631181 | NCBI WGS metagenome assembly PVBE01 (sample SAMN08397723, study PRJNA350692) | Marine metagenome, whole genome shotgun sequencing project. | isolation source: water | place: Pacific Ocean | collected 2012-04 | reverse complement strand
CGTGGCGGACGCCTTCATGTTTCTCGGCCATGTCGCCGAGCCGGAGCGCGTGCTGCGCGGCTGCCACATCACTGCGCGGCCTAGCCGCGAGGACAATCCCTGGGGCCGCGAAGCTCTCGAATCGCTGGCCGCCGGCTTGCCTGTCGTGGCGACCGGCAGCTATGACCGCTTCGTCGAGGATGGCGTCACCGGCTATCTGTTGCCGACCTATGACGTCAACGCCTTCGCCGACGTGATTCTGCGCCTGGCAGATGATATGGGCGGGCGCAACAGGCTCGGCATTGCAGCGCAGGCGCGGATCGCTGAGCTTTGCGATGGCGAAACGCGCGCCGCCGATCTGCTTGCCATATGGCAAGGTGTCGGCTGATCTCAGTGGTAGGCCGGCACCTTAGACCGCGTGATGATCGAGTTCAGAATGTCCGGATAGGTCACCGACGCCTCGCTCGCCGCGGCGAGGGCAGCCTGGTAGAGCTCCGGTGCATCGAGCGAGGTCGCGATCACCCAGCTATCAGCCTCCGGTGGCGCGCCGTCGATGGCTTTCACCCCTGCCACGTCCGCCGATTTGCCGTCGCCGCGCAGAATGCCGACCGTTGTCAGGCCCGTGTTAAGCGCACACATGACGGCGATTTCAGTGAGTTCGTCGCAGCCGCAAAGCACGACCCGCGTCACGCCTTTCGCCTCGAGTTCGCCGTAGAGCCGGTCAAAACTCTGCCGCGCCTTACGGAAGAGTTTGAGCGAATCGCTGAAATACTCAGCCGCCAGCCGTACCTTTTCGGAAAAGCCCTTTGGCGTCAGGTAGTAACGGTAGCGTCGAGCGGGAACCTGGTGCACCTTGATCCAGCCCTTTTTCATGCAGCGTTTGATATAGGCATTTGTCATGCCGAGCGCGATGCCGAGTTCCTTGGAGAGGCCACGCTGGTTGACTTCAGCCGAATCCTCGATGCGCTCCAGGATGTCACGAATGATGGCATCATCGCGCGCTTGCCGATCCATTGAGGCACCTTTCGGCAGATTGCTCAGAAAATCTAATGTTCATTTTTTGAACAAAATGTGCAAGTAGGAAATGAACAACACCGGACTTAGCTCATGACCACAGCGCTCGACAGGCTGGAAAGCCACAGCGTTTACATTCTCCGCGAGGCCTTCAACCGCATCGACCGGCTCGCCATGCTGTGGTCGCTGGGTAAGGATTCGAACGTGATGCTGTGGCTCGTGCGCAAGGCCTTCTTCGGCCGCGTGCCGTTCCCGGTGGTGCATGTGGATACGGGCAAGAAATTCGCGGAAATGTACGATTTTCGCGATCACTACGCCAGCGAATGGGATCTTGACCTTGTGGTGCGTGATTGTCCTCCGATCGAGGCGGTGGACGAGAGCCTGCCGCCGGCGGCCCGCTCCGCGGCTCGCAAGACCGAGGGTCTCAAGCGGGTTGTCGCCGAGTTCGGCTATACTGGCCTGATTGCCGGCATCCGTCGCGACGAGGAGGGCACCCGCGCTAAGGAGCGGGTCTTTTCGCCCCGCGGCACGGGCTCGACCTGGGACGTGCGCAACCAACCGCCGGAGTTATGGGACCAGTTCAACACCGTTTTCCCGCCTGGCACTCATCTGCGCGTGCACCCGCTGCTCCATTGGACCGAGGCTGATGTTTGGCGTTACGTGGAGCGTGAGGGCATTCCTGTGGTCGATCTCTATTTCGCGCGCGACGGCAAGCGCTACCGCTCTCTCGGCGACGAGGACATCACTTTTCCCGTGGACAGCGAGGCCCGAACCGTGGCGGAGATCATCGCTGAACTCGAGACCACGCGCGTGCCAGAGCGCGCCGGGCGCGCCATGGACCATGAGGCCGAGGACTCGTTCGAGCGCCTGCGCGCGGACGGCTATCTCTGATGAGCCAGCAACGCGAGCGGGTGCCGATTGTCATCGTCGGCCATGTCGATCACGGTAAGTCAACACTGGTCGGCCGTCTGTTCCACGACACGGGCTCGCTTCCTGAAGGACGCTACGAGGCCATTCGCGAGATGTGTACCCGCCGCGGCATGTCCTTCGAATGGGCCTTCCTCACCGACGCTCTGCAGGGCGAGCGCGATCAGGCGGTGACCATCGACACCAGCCACATCTGGTTTAAGACCGAGAAGCGCGACTACGTACTGATCGATGCGCCAGGGCATAAGGAGTTTCTGCGCAACATGGTGACCGGCGCGGCCCAGGCGGATGCCGCCCTGTTGCTAGTCGACGCAGAGGAAGGCGTGCGCGAGCAGTCGCGGCGCCACGGTTATCTTCTGCATCTCCTTGGTATTTCCCAGGTCATGGTGCTGATCAACAAGATCGACCGCATCAGCTATGACCGTAAACGCATCCGCAGCGTGGAAGCGGAGATGCTCGCCTATCTCAATGAGCTCGGCGTTGTGCCGCGCTTCGTCATTCCGGTTTCGGCGCGCGATGGCGACAATGTCGCTGAGCGCTCGCAAGAGACTGTCTGGTATGACGGGCCGACTGTGGTTGAGGCGCTCGACCATTTCGAGCACGCGCCCCAGACCACGGATCTGCCACTACGCCTGCCCATCCAGGACGTCTATAAGTTCGACGAGCGGCGCATCCTCACCGGGCGCATCGAGACGGGCACGCTGCGCAAGGGCGATCGCGTGATTTTCTCGCCTACGAACAAGACCGCGCATGTGACGAGCATCGAGGCCTGGGCCGCGGAGCCGCTGCTGGAGAGCCATGCCGGCGACAGCATCGGCTTCACGCTCGACGAGCCGCTCTTCGTTGAGCGCGGTGAGATTCTCAGCCATCTCGATGCGCCACCGCTTGAAAGCGACGTCTTTCGTGCGCGTGTCTTCTGGCTCGATGCGAAGCCGCTCGCTGTGGGCTCGTGCTACACCATGAAGCTGAATACCAGTGAGGTCGATGTTACCGTGCAGTCGGTCGAGCGGGTGGTCGACTCCTCCGATCTTTCCACAACGGCCTCTGACGCCGTACCCGAGAATGCGGTTGCCGAGGTGATCTTGCGGGCGGATCGCCTGCTGGCGTTTGATTCCCACGCGCAGTGCCGACCGACTGGGCGCTTCGTGCTGGTTCACGACTACCGCATTGCCGGTGGCGGCATCATCAGCATGGAGGGATATCCTGACCAGCGCGCCGTGGTCTCGGTGAAGTCGACTAACCTCACCGAGGTTGGCCATGCCGTCGCCGCCGACGAGCGCACCGCGCAAAACCGCCACAAAGGCGGCGTGATATGGCTTACCGGGCTCTCAGGCTCGGGCAAATCGACCCTGGCTCAGGCCTGCGAACGCGAACTATTTCGGCGCCGCTATCAGGTCTATGTGCTCGACGGTGACAATGTGCGCTCCGGTCTCAACGCCAATCTCGGCTTCTCGCCCGAGGACCGAGCCGAGAACATCCGCCGGGTCGGCGAGTCGGCGGCGCTTTTCGCCGATGCGGGTATGCTCGTCATCACCGCCTTCATCTCGCCCTATGTTGCGGACCGTGTGCGAGCTCGTGCGGCAGCCGAGCGGCTGGCCGGCGCAGGCGCCTTCCATGAGGTCTTCGTTAAGGCCGATCTCGCGACTTGCGAGGGTCGCGATCCTAAGGGACTTTATGCCCGTGCGCGGGCCGGCGAGATCGTTGAATTCACCGGCGTCTCGGCGCCCTACGAAACGCCCGGTGCGCCCGATCTCGTGGTCGATACCACCGAAGGTGATATTGCGGCCTGCGTCGCCATGCTGCTCGATTATGTCGATCGCACCCTCGCGCGAAAGGACTGAGCATGGATGTAGACGCCGTTCTGGCAATCGCGTGCGAGGCGGGTGTCCTGATTGAGGAGATCCGCGCCCGCGGCGCGGCGGTGCACGAGAAATTGGACGCCTCGCCCGTGACTGAGGCTGACGAGGCCGCGAACGCCTTCATTGTCGCCCGGCTGGCAGCTTTGGCGCCCGAAATCCCCATCATTGCCGAGGAAAGCGTTGCCGCCGGTGACATCCCGACGATCGGGGAGCGCTTCTGGCTGGTCGATCCGCTCGACGGCACGCGCGAGTTTGTGGCCGGGCGCGACGAGTACACAGTCAACGTGGCGCTGATCGAGGCGCGCCGGCCGGTGCTTGGCATTGTCGGACTGCCAGCGCGCCGCGAAGCTTATCTCGGTATCGCCGGTGACAGCGCCTGGCGGGTGGCGAACGGCGAGCGCCAGGCCATCCAGGCGCGGCCGGTGCCGGCAGCGGATCCCATCGCGGTAGCAAGTCGCTCCCACGGCGACGCGGAGACCGATGCCTGGCTCGCCGCTGCAGGTGTGCGTGACTGCGTGCGCGCCGGCTCGGCCGCCAAGTTCTGCGTGCTGGCGCGTGGGGATGCCGACCTCTATCCTCGCTTCGGCCGTACCATGGAATGGGACATTGCCGCCGGCCACGCACTGCTCGAAGCCGCGGGCGGCAGTGTTAGCACTATGGACGGTGGCGCGTTTCTTTACGGCAAGCCCGGCTTTGAGAACCCTGGCTTCATCGCGCGCGGGGTCTAAGTGCGGCGGCGAGTAGGATCACCAGAGCCGGCTCCGCTGGTGAGCGATATTTGGCCGAGGCGATCGGCCCGTTGATCGCCAACACGAAGCCGATCCAGGCCAGCAGCATCAGTGTTGAGGCCAGAACGACCCGGTCACCCGCCCGCAGCAATCGCCACAGCCCCCATGCCTGAGCGAGCCGCAGGGCAAGGGTGATTGCTGACCCGATAACCAGCAGCCAAGCATAGGTCTTATTGTCATTACGAAACAGAAAGTTGACCATCTTGTCGAGCTTGGACTCGCCCTCGGTGGCGTAAAAACCAGTTCGCGGCAGAGTCCTCACAGGGGTCGCCAGGATGATAGCGGGCGAGCCGAGATTGATGGTGGCGCCATAGGCCCAGGCTTTGGCGAGCGGCAGTGGGCCCAGTTCTGCAAGTGCTTCAAAGGCTGCCGACATCATGGCCCGCGAGCGGTTGAAGCGGTCGGAGTGGGCCTCTGCCGAGATGCGCTCGCCGAAGTTTTTATCGAGCCGACGCACGCTCTCGGCGTGCGGCGTGCCATCGACGGTCTCCATCACCAGCGGCACCAGCCAATAAAGCGTGTGCGTGCCGGCCTGGCTTGACAGGCCGAAGCCACCGAAACGGTTCTCGTTGTCATGGGCAACGGGTAGCACGAGTGCGATGGTGATCGTCCCGGCGCCCGCTAGTTGCGGTAGCGTGCGCCAGGCGAGGCGGCCGGCAATGGCCGTGCCGGCGACAAGCAAGAGGGGAACGCCCAAGGCCCAGGGCAAGAGCATGGCGCGTGTCAGGATGCCTAATCCCAGTGCCACGCCGAGCGCCAGAGCTGGTCGCCAGGCCGGCCGCTGGATCCAGGCGAGCGCTGCCCACAGTGCGAGGGCGCCGAAGAAAAGGAACAGCGTCTCCGTCAGGACCAGCGTTACCATCACCAGTTGTGTCGGATTGAGCGCGGCGACTGTGCCTGCGGTTGGGGCGAATCGCGGCGACAATGTCCCCGCGGCGCAGGCAATGACGACGCAGGTCAGCGAATCAACCAGGCCCTGGCCGAGCGCCGCCCATAGCGGATTGCTGTCGAGCAGTGCGAGAAACAGCAGGTAGAGCGGCATGATGTCGGGCTGGCGCGAACTTTCGCTGGCTGCCTTGAGATAGCTGCCTGAATCCTCAATCAAGAAGGCGTCGGGCCCCCACAGTGCGGCCAGCGCCAGCACCAGTCCGCTGCGCAGTGCGAATGCGAGGGCGAAGATCCTAAGCATGCCCCATCAGGGCCCTAAAGGCGGGCCAGACGGCAGCGGGATCGAAGCGGTGGCCGCCGGGCGTCGCCAGCGCTTTCAGCTGTCTATCCGCATCCATGGCCGCATAAACCACGCCGGCTGCGGCTACGGCCTTAGCGGCACCAGCATAGGGAAAGATGTGGTCGTTTTGCCCCGAGACGACGAGTAGCGGCCGCGGTGCTACCAGGCCGAGCACATCTTCCGTTTCGTACCATAACAGTTGTCCGGGTATCACGTTCTGGCCACTGCTGTCCCTGCGCACGGCGATGGTTTCGCGCAGCGGCCCCACGCAGCCCGAGGCTACCAAGGCGGATATGCGCACATCCAGCGCTGCCGCATAAAGCGCAACACTGCCGCCCGAGGAATGGCCGATAGCGCGGATATTCGCGGTTTTCGGCGCGGGTAATTCGGCACTTGCTACTTCAAGCCAGTCGATTACGGCGGAGACATCCGCGGCGCGATCGCCAAGCAGGGTGCGCCCCAACAGCAGACTGTGCAGGGCTGCGTCGATGCAGGGGTCGGCCGAGGCGGGACGCAGGGCGCGTTCGCGCCGCTCGCCGAAGGCGCGTTGTTCGATGCAGACCGCGACGTGGCCGTGCGCCGCCGCCTGGCGGGCGATGTCCAGATGGGCGATCTTGAGCGGGTCGGGTGGCATGCGCGCCTCGCCCCAGCTCAAGTGGGCGCCAGCATTCGTGCCTTGTAAGCAAAGCATCACAGGCGCGGGACTCGCCAAGTCGTCCCGCCAGACCAGATCGATAGGAATATCCGCGGCCGGCCAGGCTCTGAGATAGACGCGCTCGCGGCGCAGCCCGGGCCCCGGTGCCGGTGCCCTTTCCCTGCGCAGAACGGTCGGCACGGCCGCGGCACGACGATAGCCAGAGAGTTCGCCAAGCTTGCCCCGCAGGCGCCTCTGCCAGTCGTCTGCGTCGCCGCCGGCATTCCGCCATGAGAGGGCGAGCGGCACGTCTTCATATGCTGCCCTGTGCTCCTCGAACGGGCTCAGGCGGGCAGCTGGTGGCGGTGCCGGATAGGGATCGAAGTCGCCTTTCAGGAGCAGCGCCAGCCGCCGCCTGACAGCAAGCGCGTACATGGCCCACTTCGGGCTCACAGCACGTAGGCGTCGTGCTCGCGCAGCTTGCCGGCGGCACTACGCGCGCGCCACCATTCGATGGTTTGCTCGAGCCCGTCTCCAAGCGCGGTGCCCGCCGTCCAGCCTGTCGCGGCGTGGAACTGCTTGGCATCGGCAAGCAGCGTGCGCACTTCCGAGTCTTTGGGTCTGATTCGTGCCGCCTCCGTCTCCACGGGCTTGTTTGTTGCCGTCCCGGCGCGCACCAACTCGACCATCTCGCCGATGCTGACGGCTGTGCCCGTGCCTGCATTGTAAGCGCGGCCGGGCTTAACCGCATCGCTCCGTGCCATGGCCAGAAAGGCGGCGACCGTATCGCCGACGAAGACGAAGTCCCGCGTGGGCGTGATGTTGCCCACACGAATGGCCTCGCAGCGCGGGTCGATGGCCTGGCGGATCACGGACGAGATCACCGCGCGCTCACTTTGCCGCGGGCCGTAGGTGTTGAAGGGGCGCAGCACGTAAGCCGGCACGCTGAAGCTTAGCGCATAGGCACTCGCCATCATGTCCGCGGCAATCTTGCTCGCGGCGTAGGGCGACTGTGCTTGCAGCGGATGCTCTTCGTCGATGGGCGTAGTGATCGCGGTGCCGTAGACCTCGCTCGTCGAGGTCATGACGACGCGCCTGGGCTTGTGCACCCGGGCTGCCTCCAGCAAGTTCACCGTGCCGGTCACGTTGACGTCCACGTAGGATTGCGCCGCGATATAAGAATAGGGGATTGTGATCAGCGCGGCGAGGTGGAAAATAACCTGCTGGTCCTCGCACAACTGCATGACGAAGGCGGGGTCACGCATGTCTCCGTGCTCGATGCGAATAGCGCTGTGCAGGGCTTGCGGGAGGTCGTCGAGCCAGCCGCTACCACCGAAAGCATTGTAGAGCGCGAGCGCCGTCACCTCGGCGCCGGCTGCAGCCAGGCGCTCCACGAGATGGGAGCCGATGAAACCGTCACCGCCTGTAACCAGGACCTTAACACCGTGATAGGTTGCCTCAGTTTCAGTCATGCGCGGACCATACGAGAGCGGGGTGGGTATGGCAACGCAATCGGGGCAGGGAACGGCGGGCGCTGGCGCGCGCCGTTCATTGGTCTTGGCCTCCTACTCGTCGCCGGCGTGCATCAGGTTTTGGGGTGTGGCAATATCGACTGGGGCTTCGGTACGATCCGCAATACCGGCCCGTTCTCACGGCTCGAGAATGGTTGGGATCTTGGCTTCTCGCTGATCCTGCTGCTGACCGCTCGAAAGTGGTGATCAACTGCGAGGTCACGGTGCCTGAGGGTGTCTTCTTGGGTCTATGTCTACGACTTCGACAAGCCACTATCAGACACCCAAACGGTTGGGGCTGAAAGATACGGCTTGGCTATCCTGCTCGCAGCAATCTTAGTTCCAGAGTGCCGCGACCACCATCTACCAGTTTACCTTCGATGTCAGTTGGGCCGGCGAGAGCCCCCTCCGCGAGGTGACCTACAATCTCGACTACCAGGTGCACTGGGGCGTGCGCAATCCCGGTGCCTGGCTCGGCCTATAGGGGCCTGCGCGCTTTTAGGGCGGCGCCAAGTGTGCCGTCGTCGAGATAGTAGAGTTCGCCGCCGACTGGCACGCCATGTGCCAGGCCGGTGACGCTGACGCTGCAATTGGACAGGCGGTCGGCAATGTAATGGGCTGTGGTCTGACCGTCGACGGTGGCGGGGAGGGCCAAGATCACCTCGCTCACCGCAGGCTCTTCCGCGCGCGCGGCAAGGCGCGCGATCGACAGGTCCTCCGGGCCGATGCCGTCGAGCGCCGAGAGCACGCCGCCGAGCACGTGGTAGCGCCCGCGATAGAGGCCTGAGCGCTCGAGCGCCCAAAGGTCGGCGACGTCCTCGACGACGCAAAGCTGACCCGCGTCGCGTTGCGCGTCAGCGCAGATTGCGCATGGGTCGCTGCTGTCAAAATTGCCGCATTGGGCACAGGCGTGCACGCACCTGTCCGCCTCCTCAAGAGCGGCAGCCAGCGGCCGCAGCAGGGTCTCGCGCTTGTCGAGCAGGGCAAGCGCCGCGCGGCGGCCCGAGCGCGGTCCCAGGCCTGGCAGTCGCGCAAGGGCCTGGACTAGGCGCTCGATCTCGGCTCCGGTCACGATCTCTCTCAGAAAAGCTTGAGGCCCGGCGGCAGTGGCAGGTCGCCGGTCACGTCCTTCATCTTCTCCGCGGCGCGCGCCTCCGCCTTGGTGCGGGCGTCCGAGCAGGCCGCGACGACTAGGTCCTCGAGCACGCCGATCTCGTCCGGGTCGGCGAGCGAGGGGTCGATATGCAGGCGTTTGATTTCCCCCTTTGCGGTCATGGTGACGTTCACTAGTCCGGCGCCTGCCGCGCCCTCGACTTCCATCTCGGCGAGCTTCTCCTGCATCGCTTCCATGCGCGACTGCATCTCTTGTGCCTGTTTCATGAGATTGCCGAGATTTCTCATTCGCCAATTACTCCTTGTCGCCGACGCGCCGCATCGCGGCGCTTGTGGGGTCTATGGTGGCGCCGGGGAAAGCTTCTAGAACCTGTCGCACTAACGGATTGTTTGATAATTTATCAAGGCGGTGGCGTAAGGCCTCATCGTTGCGCTCGGCAAGGGTTGGCTCGCCGGGCTCGTTTGACAACGCTACCACCCAACGCTCGCCAGTCCACGCCCCCAGCTGTCCGGCGACGTTGGCGGCGAGATCGCGCGGCGCCTGTTTTGTTACCCGCAGCTCGATGCGGCCCGGCTGGTAGTGTACCAGGTGAGTGTCGTGTACGAGATGGGCGAACAGTACCGCCTCGCGATGGACATCGAACAGGGCAACCGCAGCGGCGAAGTCCTGCGGCATTGGCGGCGTTGGGCCGGGCGCGGGTGTGGGCGCTGCTGCGGATCCGGCTGTAGTGCTATTGCCCTGGCTCTGAAGCTTGCGCACCAAGTCGGCCGGATTGGGCAGGTCGGCGGCATGGGCCAGACGTACCAGCACCATCTCGACCGCAGACAGCGGTTCTGGCGCGTCCTGCACCTCGCGCAGGCCCTTGAGCAAGATCTGCCAGCAACGCGCCAGGTCCGCTACGCCGAGGCGCTCGGCAAGTGCCGCGCCTCGCACCCGCTCGGCCTCGGGCAGGCCCGGGTCTGTGGCGGCATCGGGGGTGATCTTGACGCGCGTCAGCCAATGGCTGAGGTCTAGCATGTCACGCAGCACCACGACCGGATCGGCGCCGGTGCGGTATTGCTCGCCGAGCATGTCGAGTGCGTCCGGCAGACGGCCGCCGAGCACGGCCTCGGCAAGGTCGAAGACGCGCTCGCGGTCAGCCAGCCCCAGCATGTCGCGCACCGCCTCGGCGGTGACAAGTTCGCCCGCGGCATCGCCGATCGCCTGGTCGAGCAGCGACAAGCCGTCGCGTACCGATCCGTCCGCGGCGCGCGCTATAAGCGCCAGGGCTTCCGGCGCCACTTCTGTCGATTCCTGTCCGGCGATGCACCGGAGATGGCCCACCAGCGTCTTCGCATCGACGCGGCGCAGGTCGAAGCGCTGGCAGCGTGACAGCACGGTCACGGGGATCTTGCGCACCTCGGTGGTGGCGAAAATGAACTTCACGTGGTCCGGCGGCTCCTCCAACGTCTTCAACAGCGCATTGAAGGCGTTGTTCGAGAGCATGTGCACTTCGTCGATGATGTAGACCTTGTAGCGTCCGGAGCCTGGGGCGTAGCGCACACTCTCAATGATCTCGCGCACGTCGTCGACGCCGGTGCGGCTGGCCGCATCCATCTCCAGCACGTCGGGATGGCGGTCCGCGGCGATGGCGACGCAGGTCTCACATTCCCCACGTGGTTCCGCCACTGGCGCTGTGACGCTGCCGTCCACGCCGGTACAGTTCAGCGTCCGGGCGATTATCCGCGCCGTCGTCGTTTTGCCGATGCCGCGAACGCCGGTGAGCAGGAAGGCATGTGCCAGCCGCCCGCTGGAGAACGCGTTGAAGAGTGTGCGCACCAGCGCATCCTGGCCGACGAGGTCCCCGAGCTTTGCCGGGCGATACTTGCGCGCCAGCACGCGATAGGGGGGGGACTGATTTTTGTTCTCGCTCATAACACCGACACTTTTGAAGCGGCTTGCACCATCAACTCAAGGCGCAAGCCGCGCTGTCTGAATTTCCACAAGGGTGGGAGGCCAGCCTGCGACCCAGACCGGGCTCGTTACGGCTGCTTCCTTCCGGACCTGACCGGGTTGGCGAGTGGCCCGTCCGCCACCGACCTCCCAGCCAGAGTTATCGGCCATCGCGGGCGCCTGTGCAAGCGCGGACGACGTTGCGGGCGCTACGATCCTGTGCCAGGGTCCGGCCCATGACGCAGAGACTCCACGCCTTCGGCGGCATGCCGCTCAGCCGTGACGACGCCCTACGGCGCAACGCAGATGCGATCGCCCGCTTGCGGGCCCATCCGGAAAGCCGTGTACTGCTGGTTTGGCGCGACTGCCATCTCATCACCGATGCCGCTGCCCCCGGCGCCACCTGGCACCATGGCGAAGAGGGCCGCGGCCTACTCGCGGACGCAGAGCATTGGGCGCTGCTCGGCGAGGGTGACGGCATCGCCCACTTTGCCGTCGATATCTCGCACCTGGACGAGCCATTATTCGCCGAGCGTGGCGAGTATCATGATCTGCGTGCCATGGCTGCGCTGCTGTCGACCGACGACGGTGCCATCATGGCCTATGCTCGCGGCCTGCTCTATTGGCATAGGCGGCATCGCTTTTGCGGTGCCTGCGGCAGTCTGACCGAGATCAGCTCCGCCGGGCACGTGCGTCGCTGCACCAACGCGGATTGCGCCATCGACCAGTTTCCGCGCACCGATCCGGCGATCATCGTGCTGGTCAGCCACGGTGACCTATGCCTGCTCGGGCGCCAGCGTGTCTGGCCCAAGGGTATGCATTCGACGTTGGCCGGCTTCGTCGAGCCCGGTGAGAGCTTGGAGGAGGCGGTTATGCGTGAGGTCTATGAGGAATCGGGCGTGGTAGTGGAGGCTCCCGCCTACCATTCCTCACAGCCTTGGCCGTTTCCCGGCTCGATCATGCTCGGCTTCCACGCCACAGCGCGCGACACCGCACTCAATGTTGATATCGAGGAGCTCGAGACCGCCGCCTGGTTCCATCGCGACCAGCTTCTGACCTCGTCCGAGAACGAGACTTTCCGCCTGCCACGGCGTGGCTCGATCGCCCGCCGCCTGGTCGAGGAATGGTTATCAGGGTCTTGAGTCAGATATTGTTTTGGTTTCTGAAAGAATCGGCAGGATAGACGCCGAGTATCTTCACGTCGCGTGAGAAGAAGCCGAGCTCCTCCAGCGCGAGGCGCACCGGCTCCTCGCTCGGGTGGCCCTCGATGTCGCTATAAAACTGGGTCGCCGAGAACGAGCCGTCGAGCATGTAGCTCTCGAGCTTGATCATGTTAACCCCGTTGGTGGCAAAGCCGCCCAGCGCCTTATAGAGCGCGGCCGGGATGTTGCGGACGCGAAAGACGAAGCTCGTGAGTACCCGCTCCGCGCCCGGCTCAGGTTCCTCCGGCTCGCGCGCCATTACCAGGAAGCGTGTCGTGTTGTGGTCGGCGTCCTCGATATCGGCGCGCAGCACGTCAAGGCCGTAGGTCTCGGCCGCGAGCGACGAGGCGATGGCAGCCTGACTGCTATCGTTGCGCCCGGCAATGGCCGAGGCGGCGCCGGCGGTGTCGGCCTCAACCATCGGCACCAGGCAGAGTTCATGGATCAGCTTGTGGCACTGGGCCAGCGCGTGCACATGGCTGTGCACGCTGCGCAGGTCCTTGATGCTTGCGCCCGGCAGGCCGAGTAGCTGGTGGCGCACACGCTGGAAGCGTTCGGCGATGATGTGTAGGCCGGAATCCGGCAGCAGGCGGTGGATGTCGGCGACACGCCCGGCAACTGAGTTCTCGATCGGGATCATTGCCAGTTCCGCCTTGCCGTGTTCAACCGCGGCGAAGGCGTCCTCGAAGGTCTCGCAGGGAAGCGGCTGATAGTCGGGATAGGCTGCTAGGCAGGCCATGTGCGAATAAGCACCGGCCTGGCCCTGGAAGGTGATGTGGGGCGTCTCGGTGGTCACGATTGGTTCTCCCCGCCCAGCATGGCGCGGGCGCGTTGCAGATCGTCCTCGGTATCGACGCCGAGCGGCACGGTGTTGACCAGCGCCACGTCGATGCGCATGCCGGCATCCAGCGCCCGCAGCTGCTCCAGCCGCTCACGCTGCTCCAGTGGGCTCGGCGGCAAGCCGACGAAGCGCTCGAGCGCGCCCCGGCGATAGGCGTAAAGCCCGATGTGGTGGTAGTGGGGCCCCTCGCCCCATGGCGCAGTGGCGCGGGTGAAGGCTAGTGCGCGGGCGCGCCTAGCATCGTCGGCACAGCCGGCGATGACCTTGACCACATTGGGATTGTGGCGCTCAGCCTCGCTTGCAATTTCGCAGGCCACCGTGCCGATATCGACCGCCGGGTCGTCCAGCAAGGCGATGGCCGCACGAATCTGCTGGGGATCGATGGTGGGCAGATCGCCCTGCAGGTTCACCACGATGTCGCACGTCCCATCCGGGTCCTCGGCCTGCAGCGCTTCCTGGATGCGGTCCGAGCCCGAGGGGTGGTCGGGATCAGTCAGCCGCGCGACGCCGCCGGCGCCGGCCACGGCCTCCGCCACCTCGGCTTCCGCGCAGGCGACCACGACGCGGCCGACCTCGGCCTCCATGGCGCGGCGCCAGACCTGTACGATCATCGGCACGCCGGCAATGTCCGCCAGGACTTTGCGCGGCAGGCGCGTCGAGGCCAGGCGGGCCGGAATCAAGACGATGGCGGCATTACTGTTTGTCATGGCTGCTGTGCGTTATAGAGCATATCTTGGTGAATTGGGGGCGGTTTGATGGACCAAGGAAGCTTTTCGGGTGCGTCGCAACGCTTGGCCGATGTCCAATATCGCCCGGCGCGTCGCTCCTACCAGAAAAGCTTCCTTGGCTCACCGTAGGGTGACGCTGAGGCCGGCTAAACCAGCTCCAATTCGCGAAGACATACTCTAGGTGTTGCGGCGCCTATGTATTGCGCCACCGCGGGCAACGCCTTACTTTCGCGCCGATGCGTAGTTTCTAAGAGCCGGGGTAAGTATGTCGGGCTTTGAGATCAACAAGATTGTTGGGGCCCTTCTGACGGCCATTCTCATCGCGCTGGGCTTGTCCTTCTTGGTCGAGTTGGCAACCGACGGCGAGTATGCTGAAAGCGAGCCCGCGTACATAGTCGGTGGCGCCGAGGAAAAGGATGCGTCGGTGGAGGTCGCCGACGAAAAGCTAGCCGACGAGGTGGCCAAGGCTATTGAGGCCGTAGAGGATGCTGCTGAGGTAGTTGAAGTGGCGGGCGAGGAAGCCGCGGACGTTGCGGTAGCCGTTATCGGAGAAGTCGTCGAGGAGGTCGCGGAAGCGGCTGAGGCGGCATCCGGTGCGGTATCATCCCTGATTGCGGCCATTGCTGCGGCCGATCTTGCCGCCGGCGAAAAGGTCTTCAAGAAGTGCAAGGCGTGCCATAGCGTTGACGAGGGTGGCTTGCACAAGGTCGGCCCCAATCTCTGGGGCGTCGTCGGTGCGCCGATGGGCCGCCACGCCGATTACAAATATTCCGGCGCGCTAACCAAGACGGGGGGCACCTGGGACTATGCCTCGCTTGACGCTTTCCTGACCAAGCCCAAGGATTTAATGGCCGGCACCAAAATGGTCTTTCCGGGCGTTAAGAATGCCGCGGACCGGGCTGCCGTGATTGCCTATCTACGCAGCAATGCGGCCTCGCCCGCACCACTGACCGACTGATCACGATCCTGCGCCTGACCTCTTGACCGAAAAGCCCGAACCATCACGACTTCAAGGCTCATGGGCAGTTCAAGCTTTGCGAAGACGGTGCCGATTCTCAATCCTCTTGGACCGTCATAATAGTGGACGAGTACACCCGCCCCGCTGCATCAAGCCGCGAAAGCTAAAGCAGATGTTGGCCGCACATTGAAGTTTATGTCAAGAAGTTTGCACATGGCCCCGGTTCAATTGATGATGTCGGTCTCGGAAAAGGCGCGGCCGAAAGTGATCTGGAATTCTTCCTTCCAGAAATCAGCATAATCGACGTTCTGCCGCTCGCGGAAAATCGGTCCGCCGAGCGTATGGTGGACGTTAAAGGGTAAAGTGTCCGGCTTCTCCTGTTCCTCCACGAGGAAGTTGAACTCGAGCGGAATGCCGCCGATGTCCTCGTCCTTGAGCCATTGAAAGCGGTGCAGGAATTTGGGTTCGGCGGTCTCGACGACTTCCTTGGTCAGAGCCCGATTTGCGGGATGGGCGCAGTTGTAGATGACCGTCGCGCTCCATTGCTTACGCGGATAGACGGTCTGTGGCAGGCCCCCCATCTTGGCGGTTGTCTGAGGCACATAGTCATGCTTGGGCACCTGCACGGCGTATTGCGAATCGAACAGGTCGAACATTTCCTCGATATCCCGAGTAATGACCATGTCGCAGTCGAAGAAAATTGCCACGCCAGAGTAGTTCATTAAGATCGGCGTCATAAAGCGAGTGATGGAGAACTGGGTACTGCCTTTCGGGTCGACTGGGCGCGTGCAAAGGTCATAGGTTAGGAGTTGGTCACGGATGATGGGAACGATCTTCAGATTCTTCATGCTCGTGCGCCGCCGAATGGATGATGCGCAAATTTTGGCTGAGGCATCTTCAATGGGGTCGTATCCGATAAAGACTGCGCACTCTGCGCTCGTCGCTTCTCTCAAGTCATCGAACAACGTCATCAGGATTTTCTCAAACAAGCTTCTCGGCACGGCAACTTTAGCCGAAGAGCAGATGAGCGATGTTTTTTGAAGCACCGCGCTGACTTTGAGATGGATGACGTAGGTGTAGTTTCCAGCTTTCAGGAACTCATAGATGTTCGGCGAGGCAAAGGCGGCACCCCTTCAGAGGTAGCGCCATAACTTCCGATCTCGACACCGGGCGACAACCGGCTCCAGCTTGCCGCGCTATGCACGTTGCCGGGCCGTAAAGTGTACCGTTCCAGATTGCCGAACTGGTTAAACTCGGCGGTGCCCAGATGATCTTCTGATTTGACAACAGCGCATCCGGATTCTGGTATAAGCATCATCACGTTATTGGCGGAGTTGGGGTGTTGATATGGCTCACCCGATGAGTGAATTAAAAAATGGGGTTCCGAGGCTGGTTTTTGACCGTCGGCTCAAACTTGAGTTTCACGGTTACAAAGCCACTTCCGACGCTGGATTGTCGGTGGGCGTGCTGATGCGAAAGCTGCGGCATCTACCAGCCAGATGGGATGCTTCGAGACGCCGTTCCTTCCCATCGACCAGAACTTCGCTGCACTGGCTGATCTCTCTGGGCAATGGATTGACCGAGTGCATGCAGGGCATCTGCTCAAGACCATCGTGCTGGGCGTGGATTTCAGCGTCAGCCCTACCCATGGTAATCAGGAAGCCACGGTCTACAACGGTCACTTCGCCTGCGCCTGCTACCATCCACTATTCGTGTTTAGCTGCATGAGCCAGCTGTTTCGTTGTCTTTCCCTTCCGGCCTTGGTTGCCCTCATGACCTTCGCTGTTGCCGTGCAGGCGGAAGCGCCGAGCGAAAACTTTGCCTGCGCTCTTGATGCCATCTCTGCGGGTCGGCCGGCTGGCGGGGGCCTCACCGATGCCCACGCGATATCGATGTTCGGTGACGTGAAATACGGCCCTGATTTTAGCCATTTCGATTATGTTGATGCCAATGCACCCAAGGGTGGCACCGTGAAGCTCGCCACCATCGGCACCTTCGATACCCTCAACCCCTTCACTCTCAAGGGTGTTTCCGGCGCCGGTAGCTTCCAAATTTACGATACTCTACTTACCAGTTCCGCCGACGAGGCCTTTACCGAATATGGCTTGCTGGCGGAAAGCAT
>PVBE012089238.1_pt1 | contig 16838 bp, 12 predicted proteins | sample 1631181 | NCBI WGS metagenome assembly PVBE01 (sample SAMN08397723, study PRJNA350692) | Marine metagenome, whole genome shotgun sequencing project. | isolation source: water | place: Pacific Ocean | collected 2012-04 | reverse complement strand
TTTTCGGCATGGTGCCGGAGATGGAAGAAAACGCACCCGTGTATTCCTCCGGGTTCGGCTGCGCCTCACCCTCCGGAATACACGGGCAAAGCGATAACCTGACTCTCATTCATAGTGGTACTGAAAATGGGGGCAGGTCAGATCACGTCGCCGGTCTGCACCGTGATGGCTCCGACATCGATCGTACCGTCATTGCTCAGGTTGACAGCGTTGTTGTTGGGTCCGTCGTTGGCCTTTATCACCCAAGCCGCGTCGGAAGTGACCAGACCGCCGTCAATGTTCATCTCCCAATTACGGTTGGTTTCACTGTAGGTCTGGAAAAAACCAGAGCCGGTGGCGTTCAGTTCGCCATCGGCCAGAATATTCATTACGTATGTTCCGCTGTCGTGCCGGTTGAACTCCCACTCTGCGGTGAGATTGATGATCGCATCGGCCGATCCGCCAGTGAGCACGCCGTCGCCGATATTGAAAATACCGGGACGTCCGGTCTCGAAGACACTGGAGATGTTAATCGTGCCGTAGTCAAGATTGACTATGCTCCGCAACGTACTGCCGCCGCCATATGTGCCGCCACCGGGACGCACGACGTTAGCGATCGTATCGCCATTGTCGATAGTCAGCGTATCGCCGAGATCCGCCGGGGCGGTCCCGCCCCAGTTAGCAGCGTCGGTCCAGCTCGTTCCGTCTCCGCCGCCGGTCCAGGTAAGATCGGCGGCGCTGGCGGTTCCGATCGGCGCCAGGACCATTGCGATTGCAAGTACGATGTTTAAGGCGTTGCGTATGCGCATTCTAAAACTCCTGCACGGGTTTATTGTGCCGGCGCGCGGAGGTTGCGGCCGGCTGGGTATACAACTCAGTTGATTCCGATGCGTCTCTGAAGGCAATGCAGCTACTTCCATCTCTTTGCGGGGGGATACGACCTCTGTAAGTCTGTCGTTTGTCCGCGGTTACATATACATCGAAGTTCAGCGGGTTACGTCGCCCGCCGAATCAGGGGGGGGCACGTCAATCCTCACATCAGGCTGTTCCATTCACTCCAAGTTTGGAACAAGATAGGAATACTAGCATCGAAACCAGATTTACACAAGCCAATAATCAGAATAATGCTTCGCTATTTTTGCAAATAATTTGAACGGTGCCACGCCCAGCAAATCGATATGCACGGAGCTTCTATTTCTATCTTCTTATTTCTCAAGCTGTTATGGTCACGCTGGTCGACATATCACAGCTCTGGTATATAATCCGGCGGTCTCGGCGCCCCTCACCAGGCAATCGACACCCATAATAATCGTAATTTCGCGACAAACAGGTATTGCGCCAATACGAACGACCATGCTGCAGCCAAGTTCACAACCACCGAGGCTAAAGCACAGACCTCGCTGCGCATCCGTCCCCGCGGCCACCACCATCACGGTTACAACCACCTGTATCTGCAGCTTTTACCTATCCAGCACTATCGTTTTATACAACATATTCACTCACCGCAACGCGCCAGAGCAGGAAGAAATCTGTGAACCATTTGTGAACATCATTGGAAAGAGTGAGTGCTCTATTCCGGGATGGGTTCGAGCTTCGAGCATCTCTCGGGTGGAATCTCGGTAACTTCTCGGGTAGGCTACCGCCATCGAAAAACAGCAGAACAAAACCAGAAACATCAAAACCGTAATAGGATGGGCGATCGGAATCGCGTCGGTCGGCCTCTGCGCAGCGGCGATGATTGGCTACTGGGACAAGTTCGACCCGTGGCGTTATCCGATACCGCTGGGTCTGTTTTCGGCGGCCATCGCCTGCACTCTGGGCGGGCTCTGCCTGCACGGTCTGGGGTGGTTCGTGCTTATGCGGGGGATGGCGCCGTCGCTGAGTTTCTCCACGGCGATGAGAGCCTGGGCCTATTCGCAAATTGTTAAATATGTACCGGGTAAGGTTATGGTTTTTATGACGCGCACCGAGATCTGCGGGCGGGACGGAGTACCGCCGCTTACGGTTCTGGCCGGTACGGGGCTGGAGATTATCCTATCGCTTATCTGCGCGATGGTGCTGTCGCTTGGAACTGTCGCGGCTTGGTTCGGTCAGATGGGGCTCTCGCCCTGGATATGCGCAGTTCCGCTGATCGGGCTGCTTGCGATGGTGCATCCCAGGGTGATCATGGCCGTCATGCGTCTGTACTACCGCCTGCGAAAAGCCGACATGTCGGCGGCGCCCGAGCTGGACTTAATACACATTCTCAAGCCGCTGGCGGTGTACTTTGCCGGCTGGCTCATGTACGGTGTGGGCGGATACCTGCTGATATGTGTGGTATTCAATAGCATAGTCGGTTCGCCTTACGAACAGATAGGCATGATCGGAGCGTTTCCGTTCGCCTGGGCCGCGGGATACCTGGTGCTGCTGGCGCCGGGCGGAGCGGGCTTCAGAGAAGGCGCCTTGGTTTACGCGCTGGGTTCGTGGATGACGTTTGAACTTGCGATAGTTGTCGCGGTGACCGCTAGAATGTGTCAGTCGGGTCTGGATCTGCTGATAGCCGGCGGATGGTGGACCGGACGGACCATCGCTTTAAAGAGACATAAACACTATGGCTGATATCGATACCGATCTGAAAACACAGGTTCGAAAAGCTCGCGGCAAGTTCGCCGCAATGGCCACTACGTACTCCCTGGGCGTCTTCAACGATAATTTCTTCAAGTGGGCCGCGATAGGCGTGACGATCGGAATGGAAGAGTGGTTCACCGCCCTGTTCACGCTTCCGTTCATCCTGTTCGCACCGCAGTCCGGCTGGCTGGCCGACAGGTTCCCCAAACGCAATGTGGTGATTCTCGCCAAGATGCTGGAGTTGATCGCGATGCTCTTCGGCGCCGCGGCGATCATCTACGGCAATGGAACGCTGATCGCCATAGTGCTCTTGATAATGGCGCTGCAGTCGACGATATTCGGACCGAGTCTCAACGGCAGCATTCCCGAGCTGTTTCCCGCCAGTTACGTGACAACGGCCAACGCGGTTCTGAAAGTCGCCATTACCCTTGCGATACTCATGGGCACCGCGATGGCCGGACACGCGTTGGAACTCGAACGCGCCGGATGGAGTCCCGGCATGTTCGGACGTTACGCAGTCGCCGCGATCATAGTAGTAATGGCGCTGCTGGGGGTGAGCATCAGTTTCTTCGTGCCGCGGCGCCCGGGCGCGGGCACTAAAGCCAAATGCCCCAAAAGCGTACTGTGGCACAGCCTCCAGGACTTGTGGGAGATACGAAAGGACAAGTACCTCAAAACGATCCTCATAGTCGACGTATTTATATGGTTCGTCGGCTCGCTGCAAATGCAGATCATCAGCAAGATGTGCGATCCGGAACACTTCAACTGGGGCAGAGGAACCGCATCGAACCTGATGCTGGCCGAACTGGTCGGCGTCGCCGTCGGCGGCTTGATCGCCGCGCGAATAGCGAAAGGTCCGCGATGGTTCAAGGTTCTTCCGCTTCCGCTGATCGTCCTGGGCCTGGCGGCGATTCCGGCTTCGCTCACGCCGCTTCTGGGTTCGGATCTGGGATTGAAGATCCTGTATCCGGTCGTCGGCTTGATGGGAATAGCCGGGGGCATAGTCATGATTCCTTGCGAGAGTTTCATCCAGGTGCGTCCGGCCGCGGACCGCAAAGGCAGAATAATAGCCGCCGCCGGCTGCGCCGCATTCATAAGCATGCTCTTCTCGGCCGGACTTCTGGCGGTGATGCGACTGTTCATGTCCGCCTCGCCATGCTTCATTGTTGTAGTCGTAACATCCGTGGCGATAGGCGCCTGGCTGTGGATCACCGTCAGCAGGAAGGAGTTTGGTGATGCTTGATTTTCTGCTGGTCTGGTTCGTCAAGCGCCTGCTGAGCCTGCGGTATCGAATCCGCCTCAAGGGACTCGACAAGATCCTGGCCAAAGGACGCAAAGGCGTGCTCTTCCTGCCGAACCATCCGGCCCTGATCGACCCGATCATAATGATGTCGGCGCTCAAGGGGCCGTTCGCACCAAGAGCGATCGCCGACCAGGACGAGATCGACATGTTCTTCGTGCGTTGGATGGCCAAACGGGCCGGGATAATCCCGATCCCGAGCATCAGCAGATACGGCCAGGCCGGGCGGAAGAAAGTCGAAGAAGCCCTCGCGTTTGGCGCACAATGGATGAAGGACGGCGGCAACATGCTGCTCTACCCGGCCGGGCATCTCTGCAAGACGCGAATAGAGGACCTCGGCGGCTCCAGCGCAGTCGAAACGCTGCTGGGCGAATTCCCGGAAGTCAGAATCGTACTGGTCCGCACCACGGGACTCTGGGGAAGCGCCTTTGGCTGGGGACCGGGCCAGACCCCATACGCCGGCAAGGCGATCAAACGCGGACTGCCTGGAATGCTGGTCAGCCTGCTGTTTTTCATGCCTCGCCGGAAAGTGACGATCGAATTCTTCGAGCCGGACGACGTGCCGCGAGATGCGCCCCGCGAGACGCTGAACCGCTACCTGGAGGATTTCTACAACCAGGACCCGCCGGTAAACACCCACCTGCCCTACAGCATCTGGCAGGGCTGGAGCCCCAGGCAGGTCTCCGAACCCGAGCAGCACAGCATCTCCGGCGACATCGCCGACGTGCCGGATTCGGTCCGCACCAGCGTGCGGGCCCAGCTTATCGAAATGACCGGATCGAGCGACATAACCCACGAAACGCGACTGGCCCACGATCTGGGGCTCGACTCGCTGGCGAGGGTCGATCTTGCGATATGGATCGACACCGAGTTCGGACACAAATGCCACGATCCGGAAGCCCTGCAGACCGCAGGCGACATAATGCTGGCCGTCTGCGGGCGGGCGATAATGTCCGGCTCGGACGAATTGAAACCGGTATCGGCCGGTTGGTTCGTCGAAACCGGAAAGAGCAAACCGCTGCCCCCGCCGGTCGGCAAGACGATCGCAGAGGCATTCCTGCACCTAGCGCGTAAAACGCCCGGCCGGACGCTGATCGCCGATCAGATCTCGGGCGCCAAGACATATCGCGACATAGTTTTGGGCATCATGGCGCTCAGAGGCCCCATCGCCGCACTCGAAGGCGATTGCGTGGGTATCATGCTGCCGGCTTCAGTCGGAGCCGACATTGTCTACCTGGCGACAATCTTCGCCGGCAAGACGCCGGTAATGGTCAACTGGACCGTCGGTCCGCGGAATCTCGTCCACAGCCTGGACCTGACCGGCGTACAGCACGTGCTGACGTCTAAGAAGCTAGTCTCGCGACTCAAGGCCCAAGGCGTCCAGTTTGACACCGCGGCCGATAAGATTACCGCACTGGAAGACATCGGCGCCGGGATTTCGCTGGGAACCAAGCTGAAATGCTGGCTGACCAGCCGGGTCTCGTGGAAGTCTCTGGACCGGGCGAAGATATCTCCCACCGCGGCGGTCCTGTTCACCAGCGGGTCCGAATCGCTGCCCAAAGCCGTCCCGCTGTCGCACGAAAACCTGCTGGCGTCTCTGAGCGGAGTGGCCAGAGCGGTGGACATCTGCTCGGGCGACCGCCTGATAGGGATCCTTCCGCCCTTCCACTCGTTCGGGCTTACCGGATGCATGCTTACGGCGCTGGCCTGGGGCGCTCGGGTGGTGTATCACGCCAACCCGACCGAAGCTGAAGTCATTGGGCGGGTCATCGAAACGTACAACGCGTCGATAATACTCGGAACGCCGACGTTCCTTGGCGGCATCGTTCGGGCGTCCAAACCCGAGCGTCTCAAACCGCTGCGAATGGCGGTGACCGGGGCGGAAAAGTGCAGCGATCACGTATACAAGTCGCTTAGCGACAGTTGCCCCGAGGCGGTGATACTCGAGGGATACGGCGTTACAGAATGCTCGCCGTTCATCTCGCTGAACGATGAGTCCGATCCGAAAGCCGGCACGATAGGCAAAGTGCTCGACACGATGGACCACGCGATAATAGACATGGAATCCGATCCGCCGGTGCGAGTCGCCCAGGGCAAGCGGGGAATGTTGATCGTACGCGGATCCAACGTATTCGGCGGATACCTCCACTACGAAGGCGCCTCGCCGTTTATCGAATTCGAAGGCGCCCAATGGTACCGAACCGGCGACCTGGTGACCGAAGACTCAGACGGCGTGCTGACATTCACCGGACGACTCAAGCGGTTCGTGAAGCTTGGCGGCGAGATGATATCGCTTCCGGCGATCGAAGCGGTTCTCACTCCGCTCTACGCCGGAGAAGATGATGAGGGCCCCGTCCTGGCGGTCACGTCAACCCCGGAGATAGAACCGCCGGAACTGGTGCTTTTCACAACATTCGACGCCGATCGCGGCGAGATTAACCAGCAGATCCTCGCCGGCGGGCTGTCAGGTCTGCACAGCATACGACGTCTCGTGCGAATCGAATCGATGCCTATACTGGGAACCGGGAAGACCGACTACCGCTCACTGGACAAGAGCCTTGTCGGCTCGGACGAATAACGCTATTTCCGGCGCCGGGCAAGAAGACCGGCCCCGCCGATAATCAGCAGGCACAACGACGCCGGTTCGGGAACCGTGGCCGACGGCGCAGGCGGAGCCGGAGCCGGGGCGGGCAACCCGAATCCATAAGCGTCTCGAATGAGAATGAAGTCTTTTAGGTCCACGTCGCCGTCTTCATCGAAGTCGCCAGCCAGCATTCCGGGCGGGCCTTTCATACCGAGCTGCCCTATCAGCGTGTTGAGATCGAATTTGTCGATATCCCAATCTCCGTCGGCGTCTCCGTAATTCCAGGGACCCGGATCGACAACATGGTTGTGAGCGGGAATCTGGCTCAGATTCAGCGTAACTTCTTCCAGACCGCCTCTCGCACCGAGCTTCCAATTCGACAGCCCCGGCCCGTTGCCTTCATGGATCGCGGCGCGTCCGCGCAGGTCCGGCAGGCCGAACGTTGTGCGCCCGTCGCCGCCGTAGGTTGTGCCCAGTAACGAGAACAATGCGGTGTGGGGCGCTATGGGCAGCAGCTGTCCGTCGCAAAACGCCCAGTTGCGCGGGGCGAAATTGCCCCCGAACAGGCTGATCTCGCCTACAAACGGGTCGAGACCGGCCAACGGTTCCGGCTCGTCTGGTTCGACCGGCGCGCTGCGAGACGGATAGACTCCGTTCAACGCTATTATGTAGTTCATGCCCAACGAGGGGGCCATATTTTCGTGGTCCCAACTACCGCCGGTGTGCCCTATCACAGCGCTGCCGAGAGGCGGCTGGTGATTGTGCGAAGGCATTTCCAACGTCGAGAGCACTTCTGTCTCGGCTCCGATTCTCTGTCCGAAGCTTCGAGTGCTCAGGCCAGGCCCGCTGCGCGGACCAACAGCGGTGCGGCCGCGAAGGTCGGGCAGAGCAAATGTTGTGCGTCCGTCGCCTCCGTACGTGGTTCCCAGAAGAGAGAACAACGCCTGATGCGAACTGATCGGCAACACCTGGCCCTGGCATAACGCCCAGCCCCGCGGCGCGAAGTTGCCCGCGAACAGCGAAACCCCGCCGATATACGGGTCGAACGCCGATGAGGGTGTCGGTTCGTCGGGAACGGGGGCGTTCCGCGAAGGGAAAACTCCCTCCAGCGCCATGATGTAGTTCATGCCCAGAAACGGCTGCATGTTCGTGTGACCCTGATTTCCGCCGGTATTCTGGGTCGGGACTACCGGATACGGGAGCGAGTGGTTGTGAGAAGGGAGTTGCTGGGTGGTAATTATGGCGGTTTCGGCTCCGCTCTTCTGGCCCAGTTGTCGCGTTGACAGGCCCGGCCCGGTCCCCTGCCCCAGCGGCATGCGTCCGCGAAGGTCTGGCAGACCGAATGTCGTGCGCCCGTCGCCTCCGTAAATTGTGCCAAGAATGGAGAACAACGCCTCGTTCGAAGATACCGCCAGCAACTGTCCGTCAGCAAGCGCCCAGCCTTGCGGGGCAAAGTTGCCCCCAAATATTGCCACCTCGCCAATAAACGGTTCGGGCCCCAGCGGATCGATGGGATCGACTGGCCCGGGTCCCGAATCCCCGGGAACAGGTGCGTTTCGGGATGGATAGACTCCCTGCAGCGCGATCATGTAGTTCACCGCCAGTGACGGCTGGATAGTCGTGTGGCTCCCCCCCGCCTGTGGTGCTGGTGGTGTCGGCGATAGCAACCGAAACTCCGCCCAGCACAAGCACCACAAAAGCGCACCAACCAAATGTTGTTTTGACTTGCCAGTTCATCTCTCCATTCTTTCATCCGCTCGTGCGGGGCCTGAAATCGATCGTATCTTATTGGCATCTAAGACTTAACGACACCAAAACCTCATGAATTGAACCTGCTGTTTATTCCTAGACGTTTACTAGGTAATTCTAGCGCCGACACCCCCATCTTGCAACCTGTAAACTTGTAAATCCCCTTATTCGGCGACATCGGCGGCGCTGCGCAGGATCTGATCGGCCGCCTTTTCCACGCTGAACAACTCGTCCAGCATCAGGCGACAGTTAGCGCCCATTGTTTTTCGCAATTCTTCGTCCGACGCCAGACGGCGCGCCAAGCCCGTCAGCTGGTCGTCGTCTCCGTTGAGGCTCACGAGCCCGGCGTTTCGCGATTCGAGCATCTCCTTCAGGTCCGAACCGGGATTAACGCTGGCCAGCACCGGCATGGAGTTCTGGGCGTAGCCCAGCAGCTTGCCCGGTATGTTCTGCGTTGTCAGCCCGCCAGCCAGCGAGATCAGCCCCACGTCGAACTCGCTCAACGCGCCGAGATACTCTTTCTGGCCGACAGCGGGCAAAATCTGAATATTGTCGAGCCGTTTGGCTTCGATCAGATCGGTCAGCCTGGCGGCCTGGCTGCCGTCGCCCATAAGCAGGAAATGAACGTCAGACTGATCGGCCAACGCCTCGGCCAGGCGGACGATATTGTCCATATCCTGCGCCACGCCGATATTGCCCCCGTAGAAAAACACGATCTTACCGTCAAGCCCGAGTTCGGAGCGGTAGTTGGTTTCGGGAACATCCGGTTCGCTGGCTGGCGCCCAGTTGTACAGCACTTCGAGGCGATGCTTGCCAGCCAGCTCGGGCGACTGGAAGTACTCCAGAGCCCCGGGCGACTGGACCGCTACTATGTCGGCGCAATCGTACTGGGCGAGTTCTCTCTTGCGGAAGAATCTCCACGCCGGTCCGCCGGTGCGAAACACGCCGGCGTCGACCGCCCATTGCGGGAAGATGTCGCGCAGAATCAGATACGCCGGGGCGTCCCAGAGTTTCTTGAGCCTACGCACCAGGCCGCCGAAGAATATGCTCGGCGAGTAAAATACGATCAGGTCGCAGGGGTTGGCGCGGAAGTGCTTGCGGCCCGCACGCCACAGCACCCAAGAGAGCATCGCCTCGTTCAAACCCCTCTGGGTCAGCGCCGCACCCTTGATTCGTCCCGATCGAACACGCAACACGCTGACTCCGTCGGCGCAGCTCAGGCTGCATTTGCTCCTGAGCGTTTCATCGGGAGTCACCACAGTGACGCTGTGCCCCTGGGAGGCGTATTGACCCGCAAGATCGCTCATGAGCTTGGCGCTGGACTTGCTCGAGGGAAGGTAACAGTCGACTATCAGGCAAATTCGCATACGAGTTCTACTTCCGCCATACCGTCCGGTTAACGTAATCGATATAACTCGCGATCGTACGGGCGACCTTCATCGAGACATTCGGGACGTCGTAGTCGGCCACCATGCCAAGCCCCCTGCTGTCGGGGTCGAACTGGGCGATGACCATTTCGATCGCGGCGATAACCCTGTCGCTTTTCAATTCGCTCATTACCAGAACGCCCTGGTCCATGCCTTCGGGCCGTTCATGGGCCTGGCGGATCGTTACGGCGGGAAAGTGCATTATCGACGCTTCTTCGGTCAGCGTGCCGCTATCAGAAACAACGCATGCGGCCCGGAGTTGCAGGCAGACGTAATCGACCAGGCCAAGCGGTTTGAGGAAACGGACAAGTTTGTGACTCGCCGGCCCGCCGAGTTCTTCGAGTTTCTTTCGAGTTCTCGGATGCGTTGAAACGATTATATCACGACCCCATTTTTCAGCTATCGCATCGAGCGATTTCAGAAAATCGGCGAAGTTCTCCGGCGAGTCGACGTTCTCCTGGCGGTGGCAACTCACTACGAAGTATTTGCCGGCATCCAGACCCAGGCGCCCCAGGATGTCCGACTCGTCGATCCGGCTCTGGTAATGGGCCAGGACCTCTCGCATCGGGGAGCCGGTCTTGACGATCGTTTCGGGGCGCACGCCCTCGTCAAGCAGATACCTGCGGGCGTGCTCGGTGTAGGGCATGTTTATATCGCTGATGTGGTCCACGATCTTGCGATTTATCTCTTCGGGCACACGGGCGTCGAAGCAGCGATTGCCCGCCTCCATGTGAAAGATTGGGATCTTCCTCCGCTTGGCGGAGATCGCCGACAGGCAACTGTCAGTGTCGCCCAGCAGCAGCAAAGCGTCCGGTTCGATCTGCTCCATCAGCTTGTCGGATGAGACTATTACGTTGGCGATGGTCTGGGCGGTGGTTTCGCCGGCGGCCTCCAGAAAATGGTCAGGCTTGCGAATACCGAGTTCATCGAAGAATATCTCGTTGAGTTCGTAATCGTAGTTCTGCCCGGTGTGCGCCAGTACGTGATCGAAGTGCAGTTCGAGCTGGGGAATCACGCGGGAGAGTTTTATAACCTCCGGCCTGGTTCCTACGATAGTCAGTACTTTCGCCTTGCTCATGTTGGTTATCCCTGGTCGACAAGCAGGTTGTTCTTCGCCAGCAGGCTGGTGACGGCCTGGAGGTCTATGACCGAATCGGCGGAGCTGTATTCCGACGGCATGTCCAGCACTTTATCACCAGCCATTCGAAGTTCAGGAAGCATCGGAAGTATCGCAAAATACTTGTCGGACACCTTGACCACATGGCTCCGCTCGGCCTCGGAGATAAGGATCTCGTGCATCTTCTCGCCCGGGCGAACGCCGATCGTTTCGATTTCGATATCCCGGTCCCCGACCATTGCTTTGGCGACGTTCATTACGGTGGCCGACGGGATGTTGGGAACGTATATCTCGCCTCGTTTGGCGCTGGTGACAGCCGCGAAGATCAGGTCCGCCGCATCGTCTATACTCAGCAGGAATCGCGTCATCTCCGGAACGGTCACCGTCACCGGACCGCCGTTTCTTATCTGGTCGGCGAACAGCGGTATCACCGAACCGCGTGAGGCCAGCACGTTTCCGTACCGCACACAGATAAAACGCGTGTCGGGGGCAAGGACGTTGGCCGAAATGAATATTCGCTCCTGGATCGCCTTGGTCATACCCATAACATTGATCGGCTTGCAGGCCTTGTCAGTGCTCACGCCAATAACCGTCTCGACGTTCAAGCCCTGCTCGCGTATCGCACGGACGATATTGGTCGCGCCCATACAGTTGGTCTGCACCGCCTGATCGGGAAAGTATTCGCAGGTTGGGACCTGCTTCAGCGCGGCCGCGTTTACAACGATATCCGCATCCCGAACGGCACTGCACACGTCGGCGTAGCTGCGCACATTTCCGATCCGAAACTCCAGCGTTTGCTTGAAGTTCCGATAGATCACCTCGTCGGTGGTCACGCGCTTGTGCAGAAACTCAAGCCGCATCGCGTGCTGTTTGGCCTCATCGCGAGACAGGACTATCACCTTGCTCGGCGTACCCATCTGACCGCCCAGCAGACGCCGGACCAGGGCCCGGCCCATAGACCCGGTCCCGCCGGTGACCAGAATTCTCTTTCCTTCAAAAATCACGCTCTTTCCTTTGCTTCCAACATGGCCGATCACGAGCCGTACTTCTCGCAATCGCCGGAAAATTCCTCGATCGTATCCCGCCACGACGGCGCGGCGTATCCGGTGGCCGCCGTGAACCTGTTCATCACCAGCGATCGATCACAAACAAACCCGGCGTCCGGTTCTATTCGGATATCGAGACCCATAACATCTCTGACCATGCAGAGCAGGTCGAACTTGTTGATAGGCTCGCCGGCTACGTGATACACGCCGGTAAGTTCGGGATGCTCGCGTATCACCATCGCCATTATCCCGGCCAGTTCGATAGTCGTAAAGCCTGTATATATAGCTTTGGAGAACCCGCTTATCGTATTGTCCGGCGTTTGGGTTTGCCGAAAGAACCATTCGAGCAAACCATGCTTCGATTCGGAAATTTCCCGGCCTACTATCGACGTTCGCAGCGTTATCGCCGCCGATTCTTCATCGGTGGTCTCGCCTAGAAACTTCGTCCGCCCGTACAGGTCGCGAGCGTCGGACTGGTCGGACTCGATGTAGGAGCCCTTTTCGCCCGAGAACACGCAGTCGGTGCTGATCTGTACGAATCGCGATCCGATCCGCCCGCAAAACGCCGCCAGACGGTGCGGAAGCAGCGAATTGATCTCGATCGAGATCAGCGGATTCCTGGCCTCCTGGATCTGCTTGATAATGCCAATGCAGTTGATAACCGCCTCAGGCTCCCATGCCGCGATCACCGCCTCCATACCGTCAAAGTCGAACGCATCAACACCGCCGATCAATTCAACGCCTGAGAACAGCCTCGCGTGCGGCGCGTAGAACTCCACGCTCTTGCGCACGGTGGCGCCAACTTCGAAACCCATCGGCGGGAGCATCTGGCAGAGCTTGTGCCCCAACATGCCGCCGGCGCCAAGAACGAGCACCCTGCTCATCGAAACCATCCTTTCATAGAAACGATACACCCATATTACATCCGCTCCACGCCGAGTCAAATGATTGTCTATTACCGATTGCCAGCGGACCGACATTACGATAGGTTGTTAGCGATTAATCGCCGCGCTTTATCACAATTGGAGCATAACAATGAGAAACATATCCGCATGGGTCCTCTGTTCGACCGTCGCGTGCTGCATAATCCTGCCGTCTTGCGGACCGAAGCAGTCGCAGGAGACCGCCGCCAGGAAGATAACCGTCGGCTTTTCTCAGATCGGCGCCGAGAGCGACTGGCGGTCGGCCAACACGCTTTCGATAAAAGGCGAAGCGAAGATTCGCGGTGTGGACCTGCGTTTCGCAGACGCCCAACAGAAGCAGGAGAACCAGATCAAGGCGTTGCGGAGCTTCATAGATCAGAAGGTCGACGTAATCGCGTTCTCTCCGGTGGTCGAGACCGGCTTGCAGGGCGTGCTGGAGGAGATCAGGAAGGCGGGCATTCCCGTAATCCTGACCGACCGCGGTGTGGATGTAACCGACAAGTCTCTGTTCGTAACGCTGATAAGCCCCGACACAATCGAAGAAGGCAGGCGGGCAGGCAGGTGGTTCATCGAGAACACTACCGGCGACCTGAAAGTTTTTGAACTGCGCGGCACGCCCGGATCGTCGCCGGCGATCGATCGCAAACAGGGATTTGCCGAGGCAATCGCCGACTGCGAGCGAATAAAGATAATCAAGAGCCAGGACGGTAATTTCGAACGGGGCAAGGGCAAAGAGGTCATGGAAGCGTTCCTGAAGATCCCCGAAAGCAAGGGCTTCAACGCGCTGTACGCGCACAACGACGACATGGCGCTCGGGGCGATTCAGGCGATGAAGGAAGCCGGACTCAAACCCGGCGTGGACATCAAGATCGTATCGATCGACGCAGTCAAAGCCGCATTTCACGCGATGATAGACGGCGAACTGAACTGCACCGTCGAATGCAGCCCGCTGCTGGGCCCGCAACTGTTCGACACGATCGAAACCGTGCTGGCCGCCCGGGCCGTAAGAAAATTCGGCGCACAGCACAAACTCATCAAACCTGAGGTGCTCGAGGCGATCAAGGGCGACATCTTCGAAAAACGCATAATGGTCGATGAAGGCGTGTTTGATCAGTCAGTGGCCAAGAAGCTCCTGGACTCTCGACAGTACTAAACGCCTGATTGGGCCATCGCCTCATCGATGAACGCCAGCATGTTCTCCAGCGGAACATCGCCCTCGACGGCGTGGGCCGGCGCGAGGATGTAGCTTCCGTCGCGGCCCATTTCAATCAGGCCCCTGGTTTCGGTAAGCACATCGTCGACCGACCCGTACGGAAGCGTTCTCTGGGTCGACAGGCCTCCGTGGAACGTGAGCCTGCCCCTGTACTGCTCGATCAGGGAGTGCACGTCCATGACTTCCGGCTGGAACGGATTGAAGCAGTTGACCCCGATGTCGATCAGGTCGTCGAAAAGTTCGTCAACGTCGCCGCAGGAGTGAATGAACACATGTTTGCCGGCATCGCGAACGGCGCCGTACATACGGGCCAGCACCGGACGGATAAACTCGCGCCACAGCTCCGGGCCCATCTGCAGACCGTGCTGCTGGCCCCAGTCGTCACCGAAGTAGACCGCGTCGATATCGTATTTAAGGGCCTCGGTCACCTGTGCGATATTGTAGTCGGCGATTCGGTTGAACAGGTCGTTAACGAACTCGGGGTTGACTATGAAGTCGCACAGAAGATCCTGCATGCCCCGCATCGTCCAGGCCCGTTCGTAGAGTGAGAAGCCGAGCTGGAATACGCGAAAACGATTCTCAAACCGCTCGAGCTTACCGGGAATATCGGCGAAGAATCGCGCGTCGAGAGGGTTTGGGAATTCATATCCGTCCAGGTCCGGTTGGGGAAGGACCGTTTTCTCGACCACGCCGATATCCTTGTCGACCGTCCTGTCCCAGACCACGCCGAAGACATCCCTGAAGCGATTGTCGCCGATATCGTCGAAGAAACCAATATCGCTGCCCAGGCCCAGGAGATGACTGCCGACTACCGTGTCGATATCTTCCGAGCCGCAGTGCGCCACGAGCTTGGCCATCGCCTCGCGGGTGAATGAAAACGACCAGGGCACGTACGGCGGTCTGTCCCCGGCCAGCACGGCGTTGATAACTTGACGCTTGGTCATGGCGGCGAACTCCTTGTCGAACATTATTCAGAATGCTTCGAGCAGTTCAATGATCAGCGGATCAGGAAAAGGCGTTATTATTGTTTTTCTGCTTGGACTCGGCGGTATAATGATTGCGTGACGGATACGGACCCAACATATACGATTCGGCAAATGCAAAGGAAGACATCATGACTCGGATAGGGACAAAACTGGCGGCAATAGCTGTGATTATGATCCTGGCCTCTGGCGTATGGGCCGAGCCCAAACGCGGCCGGTCCGATCGGCGGCCTGACAGTCGAAAGAAAGTCGATAGAGAACGTAACGAACGCGAGTCTCGGGAGCGCAGAGAACGCGAAGAGCATCGTGAGCGGGAAAGACGGGAACATGAGAAACGGGAGCGTGAAGAACATCGCGAGCGTGAAGAACATCGTGATCGGGATCGGCACGAGCGTCGCGACGACAAGCCGGAAGTGCGTATATTCCGCTTCGAAAACGCACCGGCGGAGTCTTTCCTCAGCGTGCTCGAGCAACTGGCGCGCAAGGAGCCGCTCAGCGATATCCTGCCGAAGATCCCGATCGCCATGCACGAACACTCCAACGCGGTAGTCATAATCGCCCCGCCGAGGATGCTTGAGTTCCTCGAGCAGATCGCAGAAGGCATCGACAAGCCCGCCGAGTTCCACAAGAAGATGGCCCAGCAAAGAGCATCCGGCCCGCGCCCCGGCGGATGTCAAGGCAATTGCCCCGGTGCGCGAAGCGCCGGACGTCCCGGCGGATGCAAAGGCGGTTGCCCCGGCGCACGTAGCAGTCAGCGCCCCGGCGGATGTCAAGGCGGATGCTCCGGCGCACGTAGCAATCAGCGTCCCGGCGGATGTCAGGGCGGATGCTCCGGCGCACGTAGCGGCCCACGCCCAGGCGGATGTCAGGGCGGTTGCTCAAGTCAGCGTCTCGGCGCCGGCCCGATCCTGCGTCCAGCGTCACCGAAACCTCTGTTCGCTCCCAAACGTCCTGCCGGCGGACCTTCTCGCGGCCCGACGCCCGGAGCCATTGACGAGGGATTCATCAAGAACGCCATCGGCAATCCGATCGGACCGATGTTCGGCAAGCTGCTGTCGGCCAGGGAACTTCGCCTCGAACCGCAGCAGAGAGAGGCGTTGGGCAAGCTGGCACAGGGTTGCGGACAGCGGGTCGGACACATGCAACAGCGAGTCATCCAGGCCATCAAGGGAATGAACCGAGAACAACGAGCCGCAAACGCGAGAAAAATCGTCGGCGGCGCACGAGCTGCAATGCAACAAATGGCCGGCGAGGTGAGAAAAGGGATCTTTAGCATCCTGAAACCCCAGCAGCGCGAAACGGCCGCCAGAATCCTCGGACCGCAGGGATCGTCGGGAAAACCGGGCCCAAAATGCAGCGGACGATGCGGCGGCAAATGCCCCAAATGTCGAGCCGGAGCCAAGAACGTAAAGCCCTCGGGCTGCAAGGGAAAATGCGGCGGAAAATGCCCCAAATGCCGAGCGGGAGCAAAGGCCCGAAAACCTTCGCCCTGCAAGGGAAAATGCGGCGGAAAGTGCCCCAAGTGCCGAGCAGGCGCCAGGGGAAACGAAGGCGACAAGCCCAAAGCCGGCCCCAGCGGCCAGCAGCCCAATCGCACGAATGCCCCGGCTCCGGCGCCCAGGCCCGGCGGATGCGGCGGATGCCGAAGCGGCCGGAATCCCGGAATAGTAATGAGCGAACAGGGCGACTGCAAAACCAAGGATTTCTAAGACGAGCAGCCGACACCCCAACTCAAACCATGCAACGACTAACGGCCAACGGCTATTCGCCGCTGGCCGTTAGTCGTTAGTCGTGTCAAGTCCTGGTCTTAAGTTGTCAGTTATAATTCCTATTACCCTTGTGGTCTCTGATTGATATTCCGCTGTGGAGGGAGCCCGTAGGGCGACCGGAGCAGCGGAATGTCAAGCGGC